>ERZ791577.2008-NODE-2008-length-10058-cov-5.283715_pt1 | contig 10058 bp, 8 predicted proteins | sample MGYA00509969_ERZ791577 | MGnify/ENA primary metagenome ERZ791577 (study PRJEB30046, sample SAMN00791917) | human gut metagenome | study: EMG produced TPA metagenomics assembly of the A metagenome-wide association study of gut microbiota in type 2... | reverse complement strand
ACTGGTGGCTGGGGGTAACGTAGCAGACCGACGCCCCGGACCGGGAAAGTTCTTCGATGGAAAGGCCGTCTTCGTCCACGGGCAGACAGCAGCACTCCACGCCATTGTTCTCCAGCACCTGTTTGGCGCGGGGGTACCCGGGGGTCTCCACGGCGGCTTTGCCGGGCAGCAGCGGGGCCAGCAGGCCCAGCAGGTATTCCAGGCCGGCTCCCACCACGATCTGCTGGGGCGAGCACTGCACGCCCCGGTATTCTTCCAGATAATCCGCCAGCGCCTGCCGCAGCTCCACGTCCCCCTGTGCATCGCCATGGGTCAGCAGCTGGGGTGAGGAATAGAGCAGCTCCTTCTGCAGCCGGGCCCAGGTGCGGAACGGGAACAGCCCCGGGTCCACGCCCCGGGTGGAAAGATCATACCGGACCGGCGGAGAGGGCGGTGCGGCCTCCCCGGCAGGCGCTTCCGGCTCCATGGGCTTTGCCGGAGTGCCCGGAGCACGTTCCGGCCGGGGAGGCAGCGCCAGATATTCCTGTACATAAAAGCCGCTGCGCTCCCGCGCCTCCAGATAGCCCTCTGCCGCCAACATCTGGTAGGCCGCGTCCACCGTGTTCACCGAGACGGAAAGCTCTGCCGCCAGCCGCCGCTTGCCGGGCATCCGGGTCCCGGCCGAAATCGCCCCCGTCCGCATCTCGGCGGCGAGACTGCGGTAGAGCTGTTCGTAGAGCGGCACACCGGACGCCGCGTCCAGTGCTGTCGTCAAATGGACCATAAAAAGCCCCTCCTTTTCGGGCAGTGCGCCAAACTGGACCCATAAAAAATCTTTATTCTGGGTATTTGCACAGTGCCAGTTTTGCGTATAATAGGAGCATACCCGCAAGAACCAAAAAAGTCAATCGGTTTTGTGGGTATTTCGTAAAACTGGGAGGGAAAATCATGTCAACAACTGCAATGTGGCTGCTGCTGGCAGTCGTCGTCATCGTTATCGTCTTTGCAAGTGTGCTGTATAAGCGTACCTTCACCGTCCACGAGCTGGCGCTCACCGGCGTCATGGCCGCGCTGAGCCTCGTGGCCTACCTGTTCTTCCGTGTGCCGTTCTACGGCGGCTCTTCGTTCCATCTGGGCAACACCTTCACCGCCCTGACCGCCCTGCTGCTGGACGGCGTATCCGGCGGTCTGGCCGGCGCCATCGGTCTGGCTCTGGCCGACATCCTGGCCGGTGACCCGGGCTATGCCGTCACCACCTTCGTCCTGAAGTTCATCATCGGCATCACCTGCGGTGCGGTCGCTCACAAGGTGTTCAAGCTCCGTGAGCTGGACAAGCACACCCCCGGCTATCTGGCCAAGGTGATCGTCGCAGCTGCCTCCGGCCTGCTGCTGAATGTCTTCACCGACCCGTTCCTCGGCTACTTCCGCAACGTCTACATCTTCGGCCAGGAGTACACCATCGCCAAGGCTCTGACCAAGATCACCGGCGGCGTCACCTTCGTGAACAGCGTGGCCTCCACCGTTTGCGTCGTCATCCTCTATCTGGCCCTGCGCCCGGCCCTCGAGCGTGCAAACCTGCTGCCCAAGGCCCAAAAAGCATCTGAACCGAAGGCCGACAAGTAACCAACTTCCATTCCTGTCTGATGTACTCATAAAGCAAAAAGAGCGTGTGCCCGCAGCACACGCTCTTTTTGCTTCTATTTCTTTTCAAATACGAGGAACCGGAACGAGATGTCCGTTGTCAATTCCGGCAGTGCCGCGAGACGGGCTGCGCCGTCCCGGGGCGTTTTCCAGTAGTAGGGCGTCATGGCGAAGAGGGCTTCCAGCTGCCCGGCAGGCACCGTGATGCTGCCGGAGACTTCCCGCTCTCCGATGGCTTCAAAGCCCGGATACTCCACTTCCTGCACCGGGTTCTTGTAAGGCTTTTCGTAGAGGACGGCCTTCATCTGGAAGAGATGCTCTGCACCCGGCACGGCGTAGATGAGCCGTCCGCCGGGGCGCAGGACGCGGAGAAACTCCTCCTGCGCGAAGGGCGAGAAGCAGTTGAGCAGCACATCTGCCCAGCCTGTGCGCACCGGCTGATGGAAACTGGACGCCACGGCGTACCGAGCCGGGGGCAGGGCCTTCGCAGCCAGACGCACGGCTGGCTTTGCGATGTCGAAGCCTGCCAGTTCCAGCGGGAGGCCCGCCTCTTCGAACTGCCGGGCGATGCACCGGTCATACCAGCCCTCGCCGCAGCCTGCGTCCAACAGGCGGAGCGGCTTTCCGGCTTTCGGCTGACCGTACTCGAGGCAGAGTTCTCCCAGCGCCTGCCCGAAGATGCCGTAGTAGCCCGCGCTCAGGAACGCGCGGCGGGCAGCGACCATCTCCCTGCTGTCGCCGGGGGCCTTGGTACGGGTGTTCTGCACCGGCAGCAGATGCCAGTAGCCCTCTTTGGCCCGGTCGAAGCTGTGGCCAGAGGGACATTTCAGTGCGTTATCCCCGGCAAGCGGTGCGCCGCACAGCGGGCAGCACCACGGGGCAAATCCCTCTGCCATCACACTTCCTCGCTGTGGTCCTCGATGGGAGCCGTCTCGCCGCCGTGGGCGTTCATATACTCCTCAAAGCTGGTGAACTTCTGCTGCGGCGGGCGGCGGCTGATGAGCACGAGGCCCGGGTCTTCGTCCTTTGTCGGGACATTATTGCTGCGGCTGCGGTTATTGCGGCCGGACTGCTCCGCCTTGGGGGCGCGGGGCGCACGGCCTGCGCCGCTCTGCTCATTGCGGTTGTTGCTGCGGCCATTGCGGTTCTCATTGCGCTGGCTGTTCTGCTGGGCAGGCTGAGCCGGGCGGGCGCTGCGGTCGTTCCGCTCATTGCGGGGGCTGCGGCCTGCACCATTGCGGCCATTGTTCTCGCTGCGCTGGGCGGGCTGGCGGTTCTGCATCGCGGTAGGAATGGTCTGGGCCGGAACGGCGGGGATGGCAGCGTTTTTCTTGGCAGAACGGAGCGGGGTGGCCTCCGGGGCGCTCACAAAGTGGGGGTCGAACTTCGGCTGGGCGTTGCTGCCGCGGCCTGCGCCCTGTGCGGGGGCATTGCCTTCGCGGCGGGGGCGGTTGTTATTGTTACGGCGGCTGTTGTCGCGTCCGCCGGGGGTGCGCTTGTTATCATCCATGAGTTGTTCCTCTTTTGCTTCGATTTTGGGAGCCTTCTGCTTTTTTGCCGCAGAGGGCTTGGCCGCACTCTTTTTTTCGGGCGCAGCGGGTTTGGCGGCTTTTTCCGCCTTGGGAGTTTCGGCCTTTTCGGGGGCAGGCTGTTCGGCCTTGGGCTTGCGGCCCCGCACCGGCGGGGCTGCTTTTACGGGGGCGGGTACGCCATCCCACGGGTGGCCGGACACCACCGGTATCTTCCGGCGGTTGAGCTTTTCGATGCCGGCCAGATATTCCATCTCCTCGGGTGCGCAGAAGCTCACTGCCGTGCCGTCTGCGCCCGCGCGGGCGGTGCGGCCGATGCGGTGGACGTAGGTCTCCGGCACCTCGGGCAGGTCGTAGTTGAACACATGGGAGAGCTCGCTGATGTCGATGCCGCGGGCGGCGATGTCCGTGGCCACCAGCACTCTGGTCTTGCCCTCCTTGAAGCCTTCCAGCGCCGCCACACGGGCGGTCTGGCTCTTGTTGCCGTGGATCGCAGCGGCGGTGATGCCCTGCTTGGTCAGATCGCGGGCGATCTTATCCGCGCCGTGCTTGGTGCGGCTGAACACCAGCGCATTCTGCACCGGCGGGGTCAGGTTCTTGATGAGCCAGGGCAGCAGGAACTTCTTGTTGCCCTTCTCGACGAAATACAGGCTCTGGTCGATGCGCTCCACCGTGCTGGACACGGGGTCCACCTTCACGAAGGCGGGGTCATGCAGGATGCCTGCGGCCAGCTGCTCGATCTCTTTGGGCATGGTGGCGCTGAACATCAGGTTCTGGCGCTTTGCGGGCAGCTTTGCGATGACCTTCTTCACGTCATGCACAAAGCCCATGTCCAGCATCCGGTCGGCCTCGTCCAGCACAAAGACCTCGAGGTTCGACAGGTCGATATGGCCCTGTCCGATGAGGTCGTTCAGACGGCCCGGGCAGGCGATAAGGATGTCCACGCCCTTTCGGATGGCCTCCACCTGCGGGGCCTGACCCACGCCGCCGAAGATGACGGTGCTGCGCAGTTTGAGGTACTTGCCGTAGGCGTCGAAGCTCTCGCCGATCTGGAGAGCCAGCTCACGGGTGGGGGTGAGGATGAGGGCGCGGACAGCGCCCTTCTTGCGGGGGGCGGCGGCGCTCAGCCGGTCGAGCATGGGCAGCGCAAAGGCAGCGGTCTTGCCGGTGCCGGTCTGGGCGCAGCCCATCAGATCGCGCCCTTCCAGCACCGGCGGGATGGCCGAAGCCTGAATGGGCGAGGGGGTCTCATAGCCTGCCTCGCTTACAGCCTTGAGCAGGGGGGCGGACAGTTTCAAATCGTTAAAAGTCATGGTTCTCCTTGGTCATTCTTTGATTCTGCGGCACTCGATGTAATACCGCTTTTCCTCCGCATGGCCCATGCTGAAGGTCTTGCGGGGCAGCACGCCGCCCATCACGATGCCTTTGAACAGATCGCTCTTCTCGAAGGGCGGCAGCAGGAAGGCCACGCCGCCCTGCCTGGTCAGGGCGCGGACGGCGGGCTCGTCGTGGACGTAATCCACCCGGGCCTCGCTGTGGCGGGCCATAAAGTATTCGATAAATTCGTCCACCGTGCCGACGGTCAGCGGGGCGACGGGGTCCTCGAAGCTGAGGACGTTGGACACATGGGGGCCGGCCAGCGTGAAGGCCTGCTGCTTCGAGTCGCCGAAGCAGATGCCGGCCATGTTGGAGTCGCTCCACGCGATGAGGGCCAGCAGCACCGCGCCGCAGTCCACATTGAAGAGGACGCGGTGGATGGGCTCGATCTCGATCGCAGGCGAATGGACGTTGCACACCTCAGCCAGGCACCAGCGGGCGGGATGTTTTTCCCTCTCCTCAGGGGTCAGGGTGGCTTTCAGCTCCTCCCAGCAGGCTTTGGCTGCGGCCAGCGAATGGTTGCCGTCGCCCACAGCCAGTGTCAGGGGCTTTGCGCCCCTGGCCTGGGGATACTTGGCGTCGAAAGCCTCCTGGCTGCCCAGTGCAGCCAGTGCAGCATCGATCTGTGCCAGCATCGCAGGATCTTCCACGGCCCAGCCTGCAATGTGGCCGCCGCCCTGCATCAGCTCGCCCTCGTACAGCTTTTTCAGCTCGCTCTTGTGCGCGCCGATGGGCTCGACGAGGGTACAGCCGGGGTCGTCGGCCAGCATCATAACATGGGGCGTTTCCAGCGCCGCACCCCGGCGCACGGCCATGCGGGGCGGGATGCGCTCGGTGACGGTGCGCTCGCTGGGCCGGATGGCCGGGCGGGCGCCCTTCTCGTAGCTGTAAGCCTCGAGGTCTATCTTGCCCACGAGGCCCTGACGCACCCGGCCGCTCTGCTCGGTGCGCTCGACGTAGACAAAGCCGTCCACGGCGCGGGTCAGCACGTCGCGGCTGTACTCGTCCATCGCGGCGTGGATGTTCTCCACCCGCCGGGCCGCGTCTTCATCCTCGAGGTAGACTTCCGGCAGGATGAGCCGCAGGGTGCTGGGGCAGTCGCCCACAGCGGCGTCTGCCTGCTCCCAGTAGGCGCGGTCGCTGGTAAACTGGTCACAGGCCACGCAGCCCCACTTTTCCAGAGGGATATTCTCCCCGGGCAGCAGGATGTGGGCCGGACCAAAGCAGGATGCAGTTTTCATAACACATTCCTCACTCTCACATAAATCACCAACAGCAAATGGAGCGCTCTCACTGGAAAATGCCCGCTGCATCGTCCCAGACGGCATGCTCCACGCCGGAAGCCGACAGGGTGTCCCGCAGCTCATTGCGGGCGGTGTCGTCCATGGTCTGCTTTGCGGAGACTTCGACCACGAGGTTCCTGACGCCCAGCGCCGTCGCGGAGCCGCCCACGGTGGAAGCGCCATCCGTCACCTGACCCAGCGAGTAGCCGTACCACAGGGTCACGCTGCCCTCAAAGCGGGCATCCCATGCGGCGATGTCCGCAGCCAGCTGGGCGCTGCGGTCGCGCCCGCCGGTGGAGCCGAAGTCCTGCTTGCCGTTCTGGGCAGAGGGGAACTGGACGTTCTCCAGCAGCACATGGTCAAAGCCCATGCTCTGCACCTCGCCGATGAGGTCGCCGATGAACTGGACGGCCTCGTCGGAATAGGGGTTGAGCCAGGGGTTGCCGCCGGCAGACGCCTTATTATCCAGCCAGAGGTAAGCCTGCCCGGTGTAGCCGATGGCCATATTGCGGTCGGTGCGGGCCGCGATGGGGTCGCGGAAGGCCGCCAGCTTTGCCACCGGCACAAGGCTGTTCTCCTTGAGCACCGAGGCGATGAGGGCCGGGTCAAGGGACGCCCCCTCGATGCTGCCTGCCGCAGCAGCCACCTGAGAGGGATACAGGATATTTCCGGCACTGTCCTTCAGGGTGACGACGGCGTAGACCGCGCCCTGCTGGGCCAGCTGCTGGGCGGCGGCACGCAGGGAAGCTTCGTCCTTTGCCGCAGCCGTGTCCAGAACGCCCCAGCTGCCCTCGATGATGACGCCTGCGGGTGCAGCCGGTTCCGATCCCGGCTCCGAGTCCGCCCGCACCTCCGAGGAAGCGGCAGGCTCTGCCGTCACTTCCGACGAAGCGGCCGCACTGGAGGCAGTCGTCTCAGACGAAGCCGAGAGGTCACGGTTGCGCACCACGGTGTACCAGGTGTGGGTGGCCCAGTCCAGCACATGGGGCGCGGCCAGCCAGCCCACGACCAGCACCACGGCCACCAGCACGATGATGCCGACGGCCTTCTTCACCCACATGCCGGGGCTGTAAAAACTGCGGTGATACCGCTTGACCTTTTTATACTTTGCCATGATCGTCCCTTTCTCCTGCACTCCTCACAGGATCACCGAGTGGCCCGTAAAACCATAGATGGCCAGCGCCAGCACGCCGATGTAGATGAGCGTGATGGGCAGGCCCCGGAACGCCTCCGGGATGGCCTCGCTGCGCAGACGGCGGTCAGCCTCCGTCACCAGCATGACGGCCAGCAGATAGCCCAGGCCGCTGCCGAGGCCGAAGCCCATGCTCTGCTCCAGCGTAAAGCTCTGGGTGCGCTCCACCAGCACCGTACCCAGCACGCCGCTGTTGACCGCCGCCAGCGGCAGGATGCGGAGCAGCTGGCCGCCGTGGCGCTTTCCCCGTGCGGCCCAGAGCACGATAAATTCAAACAGGCTCACCACCGCCACGCAGGCCAGATAGACCAGCGGACGGAGCTGGGCGGGGTTGGACTGGGCGGCGATGAAGCCGCCCGCATAGAACGCCAGCGGAGCCACCAGCACCTGCGTGACACAGAGCAGCAGGGCGAACCACCCGCTGCTGGTGCGCTCGTCGCCCACCAGCTGGACGAGGCGGGACACGCCGAGGCCCCGGGTGAACACCGCGTTCTGTGCAAAGACGGCCAGCACGGCGTAGCTGAAAAATACGCCGACGGCCTGCATCACATCATTCATCCTCAGGCTCCCCCTCTTTCTGGCGGTAGACCGCCATGAGGCCGCGGGCCTCCGATGTCAGATAGTTTTTGTACTTCCTGGCCAGCGTGCGCCAGACGGCACACAGCACGCCCAGCACGATGAAGCCGCCTGCCGGCATACTGGCCATGGGCAGGACGGGACGGCTCAGCACATGGCCGAACACCGTGCCGGCGCTCAGCCACTCGCGCACACAGCCCAGCAAAAGCAGCAGCAGGCCGTAGCCGACGGTGATGCGGATGCCCTTGGAGACGGCCTTTTTCATCGTCTCCTGCACGCGGCCGAAGCGGTAGGTCAGCAGCGGCTCCACCACCAGCATGGGCAGATAGATGCCCAGCACCAGCAGGCTCACGCCGAACAGCCGATTCAGGATGGGGTATGCCGCCAGATAGACCACCGCCGCGCTGCCCGAATAGAGGATGCTGCGGGGCAGCAGCTTCTTTTCCAGCTCTGCGTTGGCCGGATGCTCCTCCCGCAGGGGGAACAGGCGGCTCAGCAGGCAGGCCAGCATCCGGGAGGGCGTCAGCAGCAGCGCCACGGCCACAGCCAGCATCAGGGCGTTCTGGCCGCTCGTCGCAAGGACGACCAGCGGCGCAAGGCCCATGCCCTGCATGACCACGGGGTTATTCAGAAAGACGCGGTCATGGTGGAAGAATCTTTCCGGGTCCCGGGTGATGAGTTCTGCAGCATGACGTTTCATTCCGCACCCCCCTTTCCGGTCTTCTTCTCTTTGAAGTATCTGCCGCTCTTTATCAGCTCATGGAGGCGGACTTCGGTGCGGTCGAGCCAGCCGGAGATGCTGTTGACCGCCAGAATGGCGAAGCAGACACCCGTCTCGTAGACGCCGAAGTAGCGGAAGCCCATCGTGAAGGCTCCCACCATGACGCCGTAGAGGATGCGGCCCAGCCGGTGGTGGGCGCAGGTGTAAGGCTCATTGAGCAGGAAGACGGCGCTGAAGAGCATCGCGCCCGTCAGCATCTCGTCGCGCACACAGCGCAGGCGGAACACAAGGCCCGCCGTAAAGGCGGTCCCCTCCGTCAGACCCAGCTGGCGCGGGAAGAAGAAGACGATGAGGCCCGCCGTGATGAGGAAGCTCAGGGAGGCGCTCAGCCGCACATCCTTCTGCATCCAGAGGAAGAGGCCGCAGGCCACCAGCACGATGGCTGCACCGGTCCCCATCGGGGCGGCATACTCGCCCAGCACCAGCGACAGGGCGCTGATGTTGATGAGGCCGCCGCTGCGCAGGGTGTCCGAGATGGTGCTGGATGTTGCCACGCCGGAGGCGTCCCAGAGCGGGATATTGGCGTACGGGGCCGGATAGCGGAAGACCTGCTCCGGCCAGGACACTGCCGCCACCGCGTAGCCCACGGCGGCGGGGTGGAAGGGGTAGCTGCCATAGCCGCCGAAGACCTCTTTGCCGATGAGAGCACCGGCCAGAATGGCGGCGGCGAGGACATACCAGTCCACCGTCGCGGGCATCAGCAGGGTGATGACGAGGGCAAAGCTCTCGTTGGAATAATCCCCGGCCTGATAGACGCGGCGGCGCAGCAGAGAGATGAGCCGGTCGCACAGGTTGCCCATCAGCACCGCAAAGCCGCAGAGCAGCAGTGGGCGCAGGCCGTAGAGGTAGCAGGAGACGCAGAGCAGCGGCACACAGAGAAAGCAAATGTGCTTATAGTATCTGCCGGTGCGCTGGAGTTCTTCCTCCTGCAGCCGGATCAATGCTTCATCCATGGGCAGTCCCCTCTCAGAGAGCTGCCATCGCACGGACGGCCGCGGCGGGGTCGGCGGCGCCAAAGATGGCGCTGCCCGCCACCAGCACGTCCGCACCGGCGGCAACGCACTGCGGAGCGGTGGCGGCATCCACGCCGCCGTCCACTTCCAGCAGGAATTTCAGGCCACGGCGGTCTTTTTCCGCCTTGAGCCAGCGGAGCTTGTCGAGGGCCGAGGGCATGAACTTCTGGCCGCCGAAGCCCGGCTCCACCGTCATCACCAGCACCAGTTCCACCTCATTCAGGAAGGGCAGGACCGTCTCCGCAGGCGTTTTCGGCTTCAGCACCACACCGGCCCGCTTGCCCTTGGCGTGGATCCTGGCAATGGCGTCGTGGAGCTTTTCCTCCGTGTCGGACTCCACATGGACCGTCACCAGGTCGGCGCCGGCGTCGCAGAACTGCTCCACATACCGCACGGGACGGTCGATCATCAGGTGGACGTCCAGCGGCAGATCCGTCACCGGGCGGATGCACTTCACCACCGGGATGCCGATGGAGATATTGGGGACGAACAGGCCGTCCATGACGTCCACGTGGACATAGTCGGCGTCGGAGATGCGCTGGATGTCACGGCCCAGATGGGCGAAGTCGGCGGAGAGGATGGAGGGGGCGATCTTGATCATGACGATTCCTCACTTTCAAATACTGGCGGGACTAGAAATATGCAAAAAGAAGAAAAAACTGCATTCTTGGATAAGTTGGCAGAGTT
>ERZ791577.2006-NODE-2006-length-10078-cov-16.069939_pt1 | contig 10078 bp, 6 predicted proteins | sample MGYA00509969_ERZ791577 | MGnify/ENA primary metagenome ERZ791577 (study PRJEB30046, sample SAMN00791917) | human gut metagenome | study: EMG produced TPA metagenomics assembly of the A metagenome-wide association study of gut microbiota in type 2... | reverse complement strand
GTTCCTTTACCCGATGTTCCTCCCATCTCAACGGTATATTCTGTTTTGACAGGGAGTTGGGCATTGGTGTGCTGCGTAATAGATATTAACAGAAATTGTAATAAGAATAGTTGTATTTTCTTCATTTAGTTTATGTGTTTAGTGCTAAGCTTGCTAAAACGAAATCGGTTTATCAGTCTGCCATCCCGAACTTTTGTGAAAAATTTGGACTCTAATCATTTTATGTATATGAAAAGTTTCACTAATGTTCAGAATGGCCGACTGTATAATCATATCAGCAGGAATTTTGGCATATTTATTTTCCTCCGGCAGGCAGGTTTTTCAGCCAGTAATCAGCCATTGTCTTTCGCAGATGCAAGCTGGTTCCCTCGCCTTCGTAAATTCCATGGGAACGCATCGGGTAAGAAATCTGTGAGAAGATTTTTCCGTGCCGTACCAGTTCATTGACCAACATTTCACAATTCTGGTAATGGACATTATCATCTCCTGTACCGTGAATTAACAGCAAGTTGCCTTTCAATCCTGCTGCATACGAGATGGGAGACCCTTTGCGGTAACCCTCCGGATTATTTTGAGGGGTGTTCATGTAACGTTCTTGATAAATCGTGTCATACAGACGCTGGTCTGCTACAAAAGCAATGGCAATGCCTGTGTGGAAAACATCGGGATAACGGAACATACTATTCAGAGTCTGGCTGCCTCCACCACTCCAGCCGGTGATACCGATACGTGTGGTGTCAATGAAAGAGTATTGACGTGCCAAGTCTTGGATGCCTCTTGCCTGATCTTCACTGGCAAAGGTTCCGACTTCTCCATAAATACATTTGCGCCATTCGCGTCCACGGGGTGCATTGGCACCACGGTTCTCGATGCTGACTATGATATACCCCAGGTTTGCCAAGTACTGGTGCCATAAACTTCCTCCGCTCCATACATCCTGTACAGTGGCGTTGGCAGGTTCTCCATAGACATCAATTATGACCGGATATTTTTTGCTGGGATCAAAGTTTACGGGTTTGATCATCCATGCATCCAGTTCCAGTTCTCCTGAACGGGTTTTTACAAATTCTTTCGGTTGCAGCCCCAAGGCTTTGTATTGCTCCTTGGCTTTTGCATTGTCAGTAATCAGACGTATACTTTTATGGGCAGGGAAAGACACCATGTCGATTACAGGGGGAGTTTCCGAGTTACTGAATGTATGGACTGCCCATTTGCCGGACGGTGACATGATATAACGATGTTGCCCGCTTTGGTCAACAGGACTTAGCCGCTTTACCTCTCCATTGCCGAAAAGACGTGCCTGGTAGAGATAGCGCTGGGTGAAGTTGTCGGGAGAAGCGATAAAGTATACAAAACCTTTATCCATATCCGCACCTACTTCTTGAATATAATCAAAAGCTCCTTGGGTGATGGGCTTGATTTCTTTACCATCACGGCTTACACGATACAGGTGGCGCCATCCGTCACGTTCGCTTTCCCAAGTGAAATACTTGTTCCCTTTCAACCAACGCACATTGTCATTCGTTTCCAACCATGCGGCATCTTGATCGGTAAAGATATTGACGGGGGTATTTTCACCTATTTTCGCAATCCATACTTTATTGGTGTTTTGGGCACGGTTCATTTGCTGGATGAACAGTTCGTTGCAGCCCGGAATGAATTCCATACGTGGAATATAGTGGTTGCGTGCATCACCTGGAAGAGCCAGCCAAGTGGTGTTTCCACCGTCGGCTGATACATAGCCTACTTTTACAGCGGAGTTTGCTGTTCCGGCTTTAGGGTAGGGAAAACGTTGGATTTTAGGATAAATGGAATCTACATTATTGATGATATCAAACCATCCCGTACCTTGGGTATCACTTTGCCAATAGGCTATGTATTGCCCGTCGGGACTCCAGCGGAAACCGTCGCGGCAGTTGAATTCTTCTTCGTATACCCAGTCGAATGTTCCGTTTACAATTTCATTATTTCCGTCTTGAGTTAGTTGGTTGATTTTCCCGTCAACCAGACTCTCTACATAAATGTTGTTTCTGGAGACATATGCTACCCGGCTGGCATCCGGCGAGAACTTGGCGAACATTAAGGTAGCTTCCGGCAAGCTTTTGCCCAATTGTTGCAGTTTGCCGTTTTTCAAATTAAGCACCCAGTAATCACCGCGGGTATCATAACGCCATACGCGACGAGTATTGGTGTAGATCAATACTTTGGAATTATCTTCGCTGAATATGAAATTGCGGACAGAGATAGGTTTTCCTGTTTGCGGATTCAGAAGCATATTGGCAGGGATCAGCACTTCTTTGGAATTGTCCTTTGCTTTATAGGCAGTGACTTCGTATGCTCCCTCGGCATTTTTTTCTATTTTGGAATAACGTTCTCCATCTTTCATCCAACTCACGTTGCTTCCGTCTTCTGTCTTGATCAGTCCTCCGTATACAGCTTCCTCCAATGTGGGGATATGTTGTGCATGAGTTGTGGTTCCGAGACAGAATAAACATAAGACTAATGTAAATAAGTTCTTTTTCGTCATAGTTATTATGAATCTTTTACTAAAAAATAGATGTCCATTTGAAAACACAAGTATGTATTGGGAATCCAGATATCTGTTTTCAAAAAACGGGCGTCTATTTTAGAAAAACGGACGCCTGCTCTTTTCTTTTTTATTTAATTCCTAATTTCTGTTTGATTGCAGCCGGAATAGCATCTTTATGCACCATGAGGAAAATAGTCTTGGCACGTACATAGCTTTCGGACATATTCAGATAACCGCCAAATGTATTGCGTTCTGTACCCCAAGAATTTTTGGTGATATAGTATTTGGTCCCGTTCTGGTCTTTGGTAATACCGGTAAGATGCATCAGGTGGTCATCTGTAGTGACAAATGCTTCATAACCTTCCTGACGGACTTCCGGAGTGACATTTACTTCGGGACACGGTTTTTCAAATTTGTAGGCTTCCGCCAGCATCTCTCTTTGTTCTTTAGGGTCCATTTTCTCAAAACGTGCACGGTCGGAACCCGAAAGGTCTTCCGCTTTTTTCACTACCGGATTGATGGCTACACCATTTTTGAATGAAAAACCTTTTTCACTGACATCACCGTCCCAACATACGGTATATCCGTGGGTCAAAGCATAGTCGGCAACTTCCATCATTTCGTCCAGCGGAAGATTGTACATTTGTTCATTTTCCCAATTGTCGGGTACTTCCGGAGAGAATTTCTGGTAATACGGTTTGTGAGTGAAACTAGTCAGTTCGATATAATCGTCCATGTTCAAACCCAGACTTTCGGCAAAAGATTTCGGAGTGTACTCTTTTCCTTTGTAAGTGAACTTTTCAGGAAGTTCTCCTAGATAAGTATCGAAAAGGTTGTTGATCAGCTTGTAGTATTCCGGGCTGAGACGTTTCATCTTAACGGCTGTGTTTCCTAAAGCGTTGATATATCTCACCATTTCGCCATGGTTATGTTTCTCTGAGTTATAGTTGATTCCGTGATATACTTCCTCGGGTACGATACCCACTTGGTTGAAAGCATTCTTCCATGTGTGTGAAAGGCTTCCTTGTCCTAAATTCCCGTTGCCTCCCCGGTAATAGTTGTCTTCCAATTGGTTCAAGTACTTTTGGCGTACAATGAACATTTCAGAAAGATCATATTCCCCTTTGCCCATACGGAGCAGTTCGGATTCCATGAACGAAGTGGTGGCAAAGCACCAGCAAGTTCCGGTAGAGGCCTGATTTTTGACTGGAGTTGCTTTCTGTGATGCAACAGTCGTGAATTTGTAACCACTTTCTTGTGCATACATGGCTGATGCACAGCATAGCAGTGCGGCTAGTGTGAATACTTTTGTCTTCATAAGTTTGTTTTTAATATGATAAGGTTAACAATTAAAAGCCGAAGCGTGACTCAATCCAATATTGGTTTGCCATTTCGTCCCAGCGAAGGATGGTGGCGCCTATAAAGTCTGCCGTGTAGTCTGTGAGATAAGCACGGGCTGCTTCTTCCCCTTTAGATTGAAGGATACTTTGGTATTGTGCTTCCACAAATGGAAGTTCCCGTTGTCCTTTTTCCTCGAAATGACGAATATTTTTTTCCATTACTTTGCGGGCAGTTCCCCATCTTACAGCAGCCAGTTTGTTGGCGCGGCGATAGTGCCATAAGGCGGCGTCGTCGCGATAGCGGTGGTTACCGCAGATTTTATACATAGCAGGGAAATCAGTAATGCCGCAGAATACCGGAACGCGCGGGCTTTGTCCGGGGTTGTCCATAGAGAACCATACCACACCGCCTACTGCATCGGGCAGCCAGTTGCGCAATTGGATAACTGTAGAATAAGCACATTGCGGAACTGCGATATTGCGTACTGATTTCACAACTCCCTTTTTAATACCGTTCAGCATATTCAGTTCATCGCCACGCATCCACGGATTGGCTTTCGGGCTGATAATGGTGTCTACTTTTCCGGTTTTTCTATCTTTTACCGTAACTTTCAGATTCTGTGTCATATCCAGCGGCGTTCCTTCGTATGTTTCCCGGAGCAATGCCATAACATCGGTTACAGATACTTGCTTGTCGGGTTTTACACTGATAGGCAGTTCTTCTGCTTCATAATCAAGCTTTAATGACGGTGCCAGTGCATTCAGGATAAAGTGCTCGCGGGTGCTGAAGGATTTCAGTTGGCCGGAGTAATTCTTTCCGCTATAAGCTTTCCAAAATTTAAAAGGCTCTTTTCCATCCCAATATCCTAATTTTTTAGCCACGTCAAATACATTTTCGGAAGCCATATAGTGGTCGGGATCTTTCAGATTGAGGGTGCTGATTCGCGAGATGTTGGCAGATACGCCTACATGATCATCCGGAATACGGACTGCCGCCCATACTCCGCCAATTTTATCTTTTCCTTCTCCGAAGACTTCGAAGTGCCATACTTCATCAGGATCGGCAATGGTCAGACATTCGCCGCTGTCGCCATAACCGTATTGTTTTATGAGATCTCCCATCAGGCGGATAGCCTCACGGGCTGTTGTACAGCGTTGCAATGCCACACGTTGCAATTCTTCAATCATAAACATACCTTTGGGATTTTCCAGATCCCTGCGTCCGCTTACGGTAGTTTCACCTATTCCCAGTTGCTTTTCGTTGATACAAGGGTAGGAGGTGTCCATGAAGGCATATGTTTTTCTAGCTTGTGGTATTTGCCCCTTGATTTTTACATTAGTCTGGTCGGCTACAAACTCGGTATGCATACGGCCATCGTAAATATTCATTACAGTATCCCTTTCATAACTTTCTGCCGGAACCATGTTTACCCAGGTTCGGTACCAGCTGTCGCATGTATGACTGGTTATAACTGATCCATCGGTAGTTGCTTTCTTTCCTACCATAATGCTAGTGCAGCTTTCTGGATCCTTTGTGTAATTCGTTTGGGCTGTGACACTTTGTGCCATGACTAAACCCAGGATTGTTAAAGAGGCTAGTAGTTTCATAAAGGTCGTTTTATTACTATTGCGTTTCAAAAGTATATAAAAAAAACTATTATTCAGAACTTTATCGGTTTAATTTTGTAATTTATGTCTAATAATCCAGCCTTTTTTGTATTTTTGCAGCAAATACAAAAATTGGGAGCACATGACAACTAGTATAGACATAGCTAGAAGGATAGCAGAAGTTAACCATCCTCTCAGTAGAGAAAGTGTTCACGCATTAGCCGAAATCTTAGTTTGTAGAAAATATCGTAAAGGGGAGATTGTTTTGCAGGCCGGTGAGGTTTGTAAAGCGATGTTGTTTATAGAAAAAGGAATGCTCAGACAATTTTATTATAAATATGATAAAGATCTGACTGAGCATATCGGTTATGAGAACGGAATGATTATTTGCATAGAGAGTTATTTTAAACAGGAGCCCACCCGCTTGATGGTGGAAACTTTGGAAGCATCCGTGGTATGGGAGTTACCCCGTGTGGAAGTGGAGAAATTGATAGATCAATATCACGATATCGAACGTCTTTATCGCGGTTTTATCGAACATTCTTTGATAGAGTCACAGGTGAAGGCGGACACGCTTCGTTTTGAACCGGCTCATGAACGTTATAACAGATTGTTGCAGCTTCATCCCGAAATATTGAAGCGTGCGCCTCTTGTGTACATCGCTTCCTTATTACAGATGACTCCCGAAACCTTGAGCCGTGTCCGTTCTTCCTTGCTTTAGAATTGATAAATCAATCCTAGCCGGGTTTCAAAGGTCTTATATTTTATGTCCTCATGGTAGGAATAATGTGTGTGGCGGTAGTAATAGGACACTTCCATATTGGCTTTGAAGTGGGAGCTTAGATTCAGCTCGATAATCGGATTCACTACAGCGAGCATTACATTTCCTTTGTCTCCCTGCGCATTCAGATAGAGCGGATCTATTGTTTCCAAATCCTTGTGTTCGTATCCTTTCCAGGTAAAAATCTGGTAAAGATGCATATTCAGTGCGAACATGCCGTAACGGCCGAAGTCCAGAATGGTGTTGTTCTTTATGCTGTATCCGCTTCCCATATTGTAATTGCGGTCTATTACGTTGTAATAGTCGGTAAGGCTTCCACCCAGCAGGATGGCACTCAGGAACACACGCTGTTCCAAATTTACCAGGCTGTTCATTCGGGGGAATTTATAAATCATACCCGGTCCCACACTGGCAGCTTCCGAAATCTTGTAAGGGATACGCCCCGATCCGTCAATCACTTCCTCGGAATCAAAATAGTTGAAGTGCTGGAAGATACCGAACATCATTTCCATGCCGGTAGTGGTTTTCAGGGGGACACCCCATAGTTTGCCCATCAGGTTGATCTGGCTGATAAGAGGCTGGTTCCCGGAAAGACCGAAGGTGGCCCGCGCGGTGAAGTAATCGTATGGGCCGTCATTCACTTTATCGAAGGCATCTCCGTATTGTACCCGGAATTCAAGGTAGGGATTGTGCTCTCCACGGAACAGGTAATTGTCATCGGCCAGATAACGGTCACCGGCACCTATGGAAAAGTGTACCGGAATGCGGTCGTAATCGTGGTATTTGTAATGAGAGCGTTTTACTTTCCACATCTCGCCGGTTATCATTCGGTTCAATCCCCGCATGGGGCAGATCAGGGTTCCCAAAAACTCGCGGGTGAAACGTGAGAAACCACGCTTGGAGTCGTCCAGTACCAAAGAAGACATACGGTGCGTTACTTCTCCCAGGGCGATGCCGCCTAGGGTGGTTGCCATCAGGTCATTGATGGCGGGCGGCTCCACTTCTGCGGCTATTTCCCACATCAAACTACCTGCAAAGGCGTATGGAGCCGATTCCCAAAAGGTAAGTCCGTTGCTGCGTGCTGCATTGAAATAAAGATTTCCGTGATAGGGGTGGGCGAACAGGTTGGTGGAGAATTGGTCGTTATCCCATACAAAACCATGCTTGATATTGCGTCGTATGCTGCCGATACTGATTTTGGCAAAGTCTTCGTTCATTACATAACGGTCGAATGCCCATACTCCGACATTCATTCCGAAAGTTTCGGCGGCGGCACGCCAAGGGTGTTTTTTTTGCAGGCGAGGATCGGTGAATGTATACATGGAATCGGGGCGGTGGAGCATCTGGGCTGTGACGTTCCCGGCACTACTTAATGCCAGCAGGCAGACTAATGCGATATGCTGTAGTTTCATACTGTATGGATTAGTTTATACTAGGGTGACGGGGCTGCTTAAAACAAGATAACACCTGCTTCGAAAATAGGTTTTTTTTCGTAGAACTTATTTTTATCATAGTAGCGCGTCATGCCGTAACCACCCGATGCAAAGAAACTGATTCTGGATTTGAATTTATATTCCAGATTGATACGGGCTTGCAATGAATACATGCGTTCCGGTGTTTCCGCATCTTCATTTTCAAAGTTTTCTATATGGAAATAACCTAAGTCGCCACTTAGTTCCAGTTTGGAGGCGATGGGATAGTAAAGACCGGCACGGTAGAACACACAGCCCGAAAATTTGTCATTCAAATCCAGATAGTGTGTACCGATACCCAGCATGGTATAACTCCGGCGGTTTTTAAAACGCACGGCAGCATTCAGTTTGCTGGTGTTACCTGCAAACAGCATCATCTGGATACGGGTTTTGGGAGTGATATTCACCAAACCTAGTTTATGGGCGGTAGTATCCTTGCTATGGTTGATGATTCCTATTTGTATTCCTTTTACATTCCCGCCACACAGGTTGAGTAAACCGATTTGCGCGCCGCTTACTTCTCCGGCGTAGTTGCCGGGAGCGAACTGCACACCGCGTAACTTGCCTGCCAGGCGGCGCTGGAGGCGGCGGAGGAGATGGGAATACCCGCCCATGTGCTGACCACCTACGCCGAGGGGGAGAGCCGGGACTACGGCACCTTTATGGCCTCGCTGGCCCATGAGGTGGTGAAGAACGAACGGCCCTTCCGGGCGCCCTGCTTCCTGTTCTCCGCCGGGGAGACTACCACCGCCATTCCTGACAGCAGCCTCATCCGGGGCCATGGCGGCCCGTCACAGGAAATGACGGCGGCCTTTGCCGTGGCAGCGGAGGGGTTGAAGAATGTGTGCCTGCTGTCCATGGACAGCGAGGGTACCGACGGCACCACCCCGGTGGCAGGCGGCCTGACCGACGGCACCACCGGGACTGCTGCCGCAGAGCGGGGCATCGACCTGCGGAAGGCGCTGCGGGAGCACGCCGCCTATGAGGCGCTGGAGCCGCTGGGGGATACGGTGCTCACCGGGAACACGGGAACCAATTTGTGCGATTTTAATGTGCTGTACATCGGTACACAGGAGTAAGGAGGAACTATTATGAAAATTCAGGATTTGCGGGCCAGAGAGATCATCGACTGCAAGGGAAAGCCCCTGCTGGAGGTGGATATCATCACCGAGGATGGCACCATGGGCCGGGCAGCGTCCCCCTCCGGTATCTCCGCCGGGGAACACGAGGCTATGGTGCTGCGGGACGGCGACCGGAGCCGTTATGACGGCAACGGCGTCCGCAAGGCCGTGGAGATGGCGGAGAAGGTGGTCCTGCCTGCCATCCGGGGCATGGACGTGCTGGATCAGCAGGCGCTGGACCGCCGTCTCATGGAGCTGGACGGCACCCCCAACAAGTCCCGTCTGGGGGGCAATGTCACGTACAGCACGTCGCTGGCGGTCATGCGGGCCGGATGCCAGCTGCGCCATGTGTCCCAGTACCGCTATCTGAACCCCGGTGACATTCGCACCATCCCCCTGCCCACCTCGGATATGTTCGCCGGAGGCAGCTATGAGGACGACACCATGCCGGTGCAGGAGACCACCATTGTTCCCTATAAGGCATCCTCCATCGCTGAGGCTACGGAGATCCTCTGCAAGGTCTATAAGAAGCTGCCGGAGGTCATCCGGGAGTTTCAGGGGGGCCGCCGTCCGGAGATCGGCGCCATGTCGGAGTATATGGCCCCCAGCACCGATTTCATGGACTGTCTGGATATCCTCTATGAGACGGCCAAGCGCTGCCACTGCGAGGAGAAGATCGCCTTCCATATGGACTGCGCTTTCAGCGAGATCTACGACGCCAAGCGGGGAACCTATCACTACTGCGGCCGGGAGGTGGATCTGGACGAGATCATCGGCATCCTGAAGCAGGCCACAGAGAAGTATAACTTCCTCTACATCGAGGATCCGGTGGACGAGAACGACTGGGAGGGCTGGGTGAAGGCCGCCAAGGCGCTGGATCGTACCACCCTCTGCGGCGATGACCTCACCGTTACCAACATCGACTATCTTCGCAAGGCGCTGGACATGGGGGCCTGCGGGGCCTTCGTCTTTAAGCCCAATCAGGTGGGAACCGTCACGGAGGCTATGGAAGCCCAGCGGTATGCCGTGGAGCACGGGATGTTCTCCATCCCCTCCATCCGGGCAGGCGGCGTCAGCGACGACCCTGTGGCGGACATGGGCATCGCCGGCGGAGCGGCGGCGGTGAAGCTGGGCCCGCCCAAGTTCGGCCACGCCATTCACATCGTCAACTCCCTGCTGCGGGCGGAGACGGAGCTGCCGGAGGCCAAGCCCTTCGACTTCTCACC
>ERZ791577.2005-NODE-2005-length-10080-cov-8.598504_pt1 | contig 10080 bp, 10 predicted proteins | sample MGYA00509969_ERZ791577 | MGnify/ENA primary metagenome ERZ791577 (study PRJEB30046, sample SAMN00791917) | human gut metagenome | study: EMG produced TPA metagenomics assembly of the A metagenome-wide association study of gut microbiota in type 2... | reverse complement strand
CTTTTTACCAACACGTTTTGTCCACCCTTTAAGAATTACTGAAAATCTTAAAATGACGATGGAGCCCGATAAACGCGGGGCTTATCGACTATAAAAACAACACGAAATGTCCTATAAGCCAACCCTTGGATACAGGAAGAATTTCCCGGTATCTTGGGGGGAATTGAGGAATACATGAAAGATAGAGAAAAAATTCTTCGCTACTTTACGGCAACAGGCGAAGAAGCAAAGGACATGGCCATTCGCCTGCTGGATCTCGCCGATGCGGTAGACCGCGGCCGTCCTTTTGCTGTAGGGCCTTTTATGAGTCCCTTTGCCGCACAGGTCGGACAGACGATTGCCGCGCATGCGGGAACCATCACGGCCAAAAGCTTCGGCGGTTACCACGAAGCTGAAAGAATAAAAGTAGCCTTTGTCGATGGCGGCTATGAAGGCCCCGTAGACTTTGGCATCAAACTCCTCTCCGTCAAATGGGACGGCAGGTACCGCCTCATCGGACACAGGGATGTCCTGGGCTCCCTCATGGGCCTTGGCATCGACCGTGCCGTCCTGGGCGACATCCTCATGCAGGAAAACGGATGCCAGATCCTCTGCGATGCAGATATGGCACAGTGGATCATCGACAACTTCCATAAAGTCGCCATGGTCACCGTTACCGTCGAAGAAGTCCCGATGGAAGAACTCCATCCGCCGGAAAAGACAGCCAAGGAAGTACGTGCTACCGTCGCCTCCCTTCGCCTCGATGCCGTCGGAGCTGCAGGCTTTGGCCTTTCCAGGACGAAGATGGTCCAGCTCGTCGACGACCAGAGGACAGAAGTCAACTGGCAGATGGCAAAAAGCGCCTCCCAGGCAGTCAAGCCGGGTGACGTCATCAGCGTCAGAGGACGCGGAAGAATTGAAATCAAGGAAATCACCGGTAAAAGCCGCAAAGGCCGCATCGGGGTTTTGATAGAAAGATACCGCTAAGATTTTGCGGCAGAGGAAGCAGGAAGCTGCTGCACGCCGGCCGGGGAAACCCGACATTTCCTTTGCCATAGAGGCATGCGTCACACATCGTACACTAGGAGGAAATTTTATGATCACACCGATGGACATTCACAACAAGACATTCTCCAAACAGATCAGGGGATACTCTTCCGAAGAAGTCAACAGCTTCCTCGAAGAACTCGCAGGCGATTACGAAAGAATCTACCGCGAACACCGTGAAATGGAAGAAGAGATGGACGCCATCAAGACAAAGCTCCGCAACTATGAAAAGATGGAAGAAACCATGTCCAGCACCCTCGTCATGGCTCAGCAGACCGCTGAAAACGTGAAGAGAAATGCGAATAAGGAAGCAGAACTCTCCATCCGCGAAGCACAGAATGAAGCCAGAAAGATCGTTTCCGACGCTGAAGCAGCACGCCGTAAAATGAATGCAGACCTTCTGAAAACAGAAGGCGACATGAACCTTTATATCGAAAAGCTCCTGTCCAACTTCAAATCCGCACTCTCCCTGATCGAATCTGCCAAAGCTGCACAGGCTCCGCAGCCGATCCAGACTGCGCCGAAGACGCAGGAAGTACCAGCAGCTCAGGAAGCTCCTGCAGCAGAAGCACCGGCTGAAGACATTCCTGTCCAGACAGAAGAAACTGCCGAAGGCGCTGAAGAAACAGCAGAAACCGTTGAAACAGCAGAAGCTGAACCTTTCGCAGAAGCGGAAGAAGAGGCTGCTGCTGATACAGAAGAAGAAAAAGAAGAAAAAGGCGCCAACGTATTCGACGTGGCTGCTGAAACCGTAAAGAAGGAGGAAAAGAAGGACTAAGCCTATGGAAGAGAAACAATACGTCACCGAATGGGCCAATGAAAACCTTGGCCTCACACTGAAAATCACAAAAATGCTCCATGAAGAACAGACACCGTATCAGAAGATTCAGATTGCTGATACCCTTGAATACGGCCGTCTGCTCATCCTTGACGGCGTTTTCCAGACATCCGTCAAAGATGAATGGACATATCACGAGATGATCTCCCACGTGCCGCTCATGCTGCACCCGAATCCGGAAAGAGTACTCATCATCGGCGGCGGTGACGGCGGCGGAGATCGTCTCATAGTCGCGCATCTCGCCGACCAGAATGACGTCCGGGTCCTCACGCAGAGCGCTGCGCAGGGCGGCGGCAAAGCTGGACACATCCTGCCCGACTTCGCGCTGGTGGATGAGCGCCTGCTTGCCCTGATAGACATACTCGATGGGGTTCTCGATCGTGATGATGTGGTCGCTGCGTGTCTCGTTGATGTGGTCGATCATGGCGGCCAGCGTCGTGGATTTGCCGCTGCCGGTGGGGCCTGTGACGAGGATCAACCCGCGCGGCTCGTCGGCCAGTTTCGTCAGCACCGGAGGCATCGAAAGCTCGGCCAGTGTCGGGATGCTGTTGCTCAAAAGGCGCAGGGTCGCGGCGGCCTTGTTCTGCTGGTAGAACACGTTCACACGGCTGCGGGTGCCGTCGGGCGCGACGAGGGCAAAGTCCGCATCGATGCGCTCGGTGGTGACGGCCTCGAGGTGGGCCTCATCCATCAGGCCCAGAATCAGCGAGCGGGTCTCGTCGGCGCTCATCTGCACCGGCGCGTTGACCAGGCGGCCATCGATGCGAAACATCAGGGGAAGCCCCTCGGAAATATGGATATCGCTGGCCTTCATCTGCCGCGCCAGCGCGGTGAGCTCGTGGATTTGCATCACTTATTCCTCATAGAACGTAATTTTCAGCAATTCTTCCGGGGTGGTCTCGCCCTCACGCACCAGCTGCAGGGCGGCTTCGCGCAGGCTCGTCATGCCCTGGTTGCGGCGGGCGGCGGCGGTCAGTTCTTCTTGCGTGGCCCCGGCGGATATCATCTCCCGCAGCTCACGGTTGATGATGACCAGCTCGTGGATCGCTACACGGCCGCGGTAGCCCGTGCCGTTGCACTGGGTACAGCCGGTGCCGCGCCGCACAAACGGGATAGCAGATCCCAGGTAGGCGCGTTCTTCCTCGGTGACGGGCATCTGCCTGGCGCAGTGCGGGCAGACGCGGCGCATCAGACGCTGGGCGACGAGGCCCGCGACGGAGTTCGCTACCATGTAGCGCTCCACGCCCATATCCTCCAGACGGACAATGGACGATAGTGCGTCATTTGTGTGCAGGGTCGAGAACACCATGTGGCCCGTGATAGCCGCGCGGACCGAGATGGACGCCGTCTCGGCATCGCGGGTCTCGCCCACCATGATAACGTCGGGGTCCTGGCGCAGCAGGGCGCGCAGACCGCTCTCAAAGGTCAGGCCCGCAATGTTGTTGACCTGCGTCTGGTTGATACGGGCCAGGTTGCGTTCCACGGGGTCCTCAATCGTCGAGATATTGACCTGCCGTTCGGCGATGGCCTGCAAGACCATGTACAGCGTCGTCGTTTTGCCGGAACCTGTCGGCCCGGTCAGATAGATGATGCCGTTGGGGCGGTTGAGCAGCGGCTGGAACCGCTTGTAGGTCGCGTCGTTCATGCCGAAGTGGTCGGCGTTTTTAATGTAGGTATTCGACGACAAAATACGCAGCACAGCCTTTTCGCCAAAGACCGTCGGCAAAATCGAGACACGGACGTTGACGTCGGGGCCGGTCTCGAGACGTGCGCGGAAGTGGCCGTCCTGCGGGATGCGGTGCTCGGCAATGTCGAGATTCGACATGATCTTGATACGCGCGATGAGCGGCTGATGCAATGCGCGCTGTAACGTCACATAATCGATGATGACGCCGTCGATGCGCATACGAACCTTTGTTTCGCCCTCAAACGGCTCAATGTGGATATCCGATGCGGTCGTCGTGACGGCGCGCTGGACCAGGCTGTTCAGAAGGCGGATGATGGGTGCGTCCAAATCGCCGCCCTCCGCGGTCATGTCGATGGCTAAATCCTCGGTCTGGGCGGCGGCCATGTCGCTGTCATTGGCGGTGCGGGCGGCCTTGCGGGCGCGGACCTCGGCGTAATAGTAGCGGATGGCGCGGCGCAGGGGCTCCAGCTCGGCCAGTACAATTTCCGGCTCCATGCCGGTCAGCTGGCGGATATCCTCGATGGCGTAGTAGTTCAGCGGGTCGTTGGCGGCCACGGTCAGGGTGCGGGCGTTCTGCGCAATGGGGAGCATATCGTACTTTTGTGCCAGCTCCTGCGGGACCTTTTCCACGGCGGTCACATCGACGGTCGTATGCTCAATGTCGATGAGCTGAATCTGCAAACGCTTGGCAAGGGCTTCCAGCACCTGGCGCTCGTTGACATAGCCCAGCTCCTGCAGGGCCTGGCCGACGCGCAGGTCGCGGTGCTCCTTCTGGTAGGCCAGGGCGGCGGTCAGTTGATCGGGCGTGATGTAGCCCAGCTCGATCAGAAGATCGCCCAGTCGGATGTTCTTCACGGCTGCACCCCTCCTTTGTCGCAGAGAATCACATTCAGGGAAACGGTATACACAGAGCCTTCCTCCGACGTGCCGTCGGGGTTGGCGTAGCTGCGGGTGGAAATGGTAAAGGTCTGCAGCTGGACCGAAGGATACCCTGCGGCCAGATCGTCCAGCATGGCGATGAAATCCGTATCGCTGCCGGTGCAGCTGAAGGTCACGGCTGCCGTCTTAAAGTAGCCGGGCTGGTCATAGTCAGGGATGAGGTCCGCCGCCAGAAACTGCTGCAAAATGGCGTTGCCCTCGGCGGTGGTGCCCACATCGTCCGCCGTCACAGCGGCGGTGGTGCCGGCACTCGGCGCGGCGCCCTGGCCTGCGCTCTCGCTGGCAATGTACCAGCTCAAATTCTGGGTGGCGGGCTGGCCGATGTTCAAGGAGGTCGGCTGCAAGCTGTGGCTCAGTTCCAGGCCTGTCACCAGCGTGTCCAGCTCGTCGCTGGTCAGGATGCTGTAATACAGGGCATTGGCGGATTGCAGCGCGCCCCAGTTGGTGTTTTTGGTGTTGGCGTTGAACCCGGCCTTTAGAATGGTATCCTGCATGGCGATCTGGGCATCCTGCGCCTCGGTCAAATCAGCAGCGGCCTGCTGGTGGTTCTCGATGCCAGGGATCAGCAAAAACCGTACAAACAGCACGATAAAGGCGAACATCGACACGACATACAGTAAAATTTTGTCGCGCTTTGTCATCGGTGCAATTTCCATGGCGCGCCCCTCCTTACTGCGGCGCTGCCAGAATGCAGCGCAGGTCGATGGAATAGCCGTTGTCATCGGCGGTGTAGCCGGTGTAGCTCACGGTGGAAAAGACCCCGCAGTTTTGCAGGGAGCGGATGTAGGTCGGGATGTCAATGACCTGGCTGGAATTGGCGTTGAACAGCAGCTCGCCGGTGGAAGCATTGTAGCTGGTGAACTGGATGGTGATGGACGCGCCGCCCGCCGCCTCGATGTGGTGGAGCAGCGTGCTGGTCACGTCGGGGTAGCTGTTCAGCAGGTTGGTCATGCCAGTGGCGTAGTCCGTCAGGCTGCGGAACTCCGCGGCCTCCTCAGCGTCCAGGGTCGAGGAAAGGTAGGTGGCGGAGTTGTCGGCGCACCAGTTCAGAATATTCTGCCGCCGGCTTTTCAGCATCGAGGTGTGCAGCACCATCACGCCCCAGCCCGCCATGCAGACCGCCACCACGGCGATGCCGGGCACAACGGTGCGCAGATCCTTGCTGCGGCTTTCCGTCTTGGCGGCACCGGCAGCTTTTTGCCAGCGCAGATAAAAGTTGTTTTGTTTCATTGCCATAATCGATAAGTCCCCAAGGCTATTTATATAAGGTATCAGCGGGCGATGAGATTGCCGGCGGCGTACAGCACGTCGGCCAGGTGGGTGCCGCTTGGCAGCTTGACAGTGGGTGAATCCGGGAAAATCTCCACCGCCAGGCCCAGGGCCTCACACCCGGGGCGGCAGACGGCAAAATCCTCCGCTGTGGAACCGGCAAAGTAGACTGTGCCGATCTGGTGCTCGCTCTTGTTGGCGATGTGGAACTGCAGAATGCCCGAGAGCTTCTGGGCAATCTCGGTGCCGGACTCGACCGAGCCGCGCGGGTTGAACAGGCGGCTGCGGGTGGAGTAGCTGTATTGCCCCCGCACAAACAGGGTTGCAGAGATCGTATCATCGTCAAATTGCAGCAGAACAAAGGTCTTTTGCTGCAAATCGGGAATCGTGCGCACGGCTTTGATGGGTGCGGCCAGCCCCAGATCAATGCAGGTCAGCTTGAAGCCCGCCGCCTTGGCAAGGGCATCGTACCCGGCGATGACGCTCTGCTCCACGCGGGCGGCCAGCACGATATCGGTGCGGGTCTTGGCATCGCGGGAAAGCAGCATATAATCATCCAGCGGGGCTTTTGTCTCGGCACCGCCGGTGGAAAGCTCGTGGGAAAGCACGGCCATCCGCTTTTTTTCGCTCATGGCGGGCAGCGACAGGATGCGGTGCATAAACTGGCTGCCGCCCGCAATCAGCGCCACGCGGCTTGTAGGCAGTTTGTTCTGGGCGAAAAACGCCTTCAGCGCGTCGGCCAGGTCGGCCTCGTTGGTGATAACACCGTTGATCAGGCAGCCCTCGGGCAGCTGCATCTGCGCGGCGGCGGTAATGCGCGCACCGTCCGCCGTAGGACTGCCCACCGCCGCATACACCGTGCGGCTGCAAAGATACAAAGAGGTAAGTGTTGCCATGTGGACCTCCGAAAAAATTAGTTTAAATCGCCCCGGATGAGCCGCCGATGGTGCCGTAGGACTGGTAGATGGGCACGATAACGGCCGCCACAACGCCGCCGACCACAATGCCCATGATCACGATCATCACAGGCTCCAGCAGCGTGACCAGGCGCTTGGTTGCCATTTCGGCCTCATAGTCCAGCGTCTCACTGATGGTCGCCAGCAGGCTGTCCAGCCTGCCGGTCTCTTCGCCGACGGCGATGGACGACGAGAGCTTTGCCTCAAAGCCGTCAATGCCCGCGATTGCCTGGGACAAGCTGTGGCCCGCACGGATGCTGTCCAGCGCGTCGCCGAACTGGCTCTCGATCCAGCGGTTGCCGATGGCGTCCCGCGCCGCGCACAACGTTGTAATGATGGGGACGCCGCTGCCGTAAAGATTCGACAAAGTGCTGGCAAAACGGGCCGTGCAGATCTTGCGGTTCAGCACACCCACGACCGGCGCGTGCAGGATAAAGCGGTCCCACTGGCGGCGGACCTTCGGCTGGGCCAGCAAAATGCGGCCGCCCAAAATCAGCAGCAGCACGACCACGATAAGCACCGGCCAGTTCGCACCCACAAAGTCGCTGATGTCAAACAGCAGTTGGGTCAAAAACGGCAGCGTCTCCATCTGGTCAAACATCGGCTTGAACTGAGGCAGCACAAATGTCATCAAAATCGCAATGACTGCCACGATAAGCACGCCCAAAATGATGGGATACATCAGGCTGTTGCCTACCTGCTGGTTCATCTTGTGCTCGCGCTCGTAGTAGGTCGCCATACGCATACAGGCGTGGTCGATGCTGCCGGTGCCCTCGGCGCTGCGGATCATCGCCAGCAGCAGGTTCGGGAACGCCGGGGCGCAGGACTCCATCGCGTCAGACAGCGGGACGCCCTTGCGCAGCTCGCCCAAAATCGCCTCATACAGGGCTTTTTGGCGGGCGTCGATGTTGCGCTCATCCGCCATGATGCGGATAGCGCGTACCAGCGGCACACCGGCGGCCAGCAGCGTGCCCAGGTTGCGGCAGAAATCCGCCAGCATGGCAGTTTTCAGCGGGCGGAAGGCGGAGTGGCTTTTCTGGGCCTCCTGCGCGTCGGTCATGTACAGGCCGTCGTCGCGCAGTTTGGTGTACAGCGCCTCCTCGCTGGGGGCGTCGGTCACGCCGCGGACGGTCTTGCCCTGGGCATTGGTGGCAGTATAGCGGAAACGTGGCATAGGGGAGAAACCTCCGAAGGATAGAGTGGCAGGGGGCGGCGTCCTCGACGCCCCGCCCCTGCGCTGCATTACAAAAATTGACAATACCACCCCAGCACCGGCTCACCAAACAGCATGGCAAGCACGATGCCGGCGCAGAGAAACGGGCCGAAGGCAAAATGGTCTTTTTTATCGGCTTTTTTGGCGGCCAGCAGGTACATACCGTACACGCCGCCGCCCAGGATGCCGAAAAACATCGCCAGCAGGGTATTTTGCCAGCCCAAAAACAGCCCGGCGGCTGCCATCAGCTTGATATCGCCGCCGCCGAACGCACCGTCAATGGCAAGGCAGAGCAAAAACATCGGCACGCTGACGCAGACTGCACCGATGATATGCCCCCGCCACCCGGCGGGGGAGAGCGCCGTGCCTGCCACGCCGCAGACCGCCAGCGCGAAATTCAGCCGATCGGGGATGGTCTGCGTCTCGGCATCGATGAGCGCAATGCTTAAAAGAATGCCGCAGACCGCCAGCGCCAGCAACGCCGCCCAGCTCATGCCGAACAGTCCGTCGGGCAGATCAAGGGCCGCGCCGTACTGCCGGGTACACCCCAGCGCCAGCACGCCGCCCAAAACTTCCACCAGCAGATACCGCGCCGGAATATGTGCGCCGCAGTGGCGGCACCGCCCGCGCAGGAACAGCCAGCTGAACACCGGGACCAGATCCCCGGCGGTGAGCGCAGCCCCGCATTGCGGGCAAAAACTGCGGCCGGTCAACGGATTTTTACCCCGGGGCAGCCGCCAGGCCACGACGTTCATAAAGCTGAACAGCGCGGCCCCCAGCAAAAACGCGATGAGCCCCAGCAGACCTTCCACCAGCAGCATCACGCGCCCTCCGATCTGTCAAAGCGGATGCGCTGCTCGGCCCGCCAGACAGTATAGCCGGTCTCGGCGTCGTACAGCGCGCGCATGTCGCCCTCGGCGTAGAGCAGCTGCTCCACGGTGTAGCCGTCCTCGCTGATCTGCAGCAGAGTCACAGCGCCGGGCAGAGCGCCCAGGGTCTCGATTTGTCCGGCGATGCCCTCAGCGAAGCCATCGTGGGTGGACTGGTCGGCAAACGGCGTACCGGCAGAGTAGCATTGGGCCGACACGGCGCGGGCGGCCAGCTGGGCGGCCTTGACCTGGGTCAGCGCGGCGCGGGCCTTGCCCTGGCGGTCCAGCTGGGTATAGCCGGCCAGGCAGACGAAGACCAGCGCGGCGGCGCAAAACGCAAACAGCAGCTTTTCCGCCATCGAGAGCGGCGGAGCATCCTGGAACCCCCGGACTTTCGCGCCGATACGATCAGACAGCATCCCGCCGCCCCCCCTTCAGTTGCCTTTACTTTTATACAGACTAAAGTATACTGTACCTTGCGACAATATGCAAGGCGATTCGACAAATTTTATGTTATATAAGAACGGAATTTTTTGGCCGGCGGCAAGAAACAGCCACCACAAAAACCTACAATTAGTGCCCGCTGCCAAGGCAAACTACCATATTTCCTCTTGCAACTTGCAAACTGTTATACTATAATGAACCTACTTATATTGGAAAATATGTCGATTTTCGTCGACCGCCCGGATATAAACGAGGTACACTTGTGCTGCCTATTATAAAGGAAATCAAACAAAAACTGCGCACCGCCCGGGGCTTCACGATGGTGGAGCTGATGGTCGTGCTGCTCATTCTTGGCATCCTGGCTGCCCTGGCGGGCACCGGGCTGATCGCCTATGTCCGCCTGGCCCGGTTCGAGCATAACGAATCCGGCGCCCGCACCGTGTTCCAGACCGCCCAGATCGCCCTGACCCGCAAGGATACCAGCGGCGATATGGATACATTTTTGACGGAGCTGCGCGAAGTCGGCACGCTGGGCGACCACTTCAGCGCTGATGGATTGAGCGAACAGTTCGGTGACGGAGCCGCGGAAAAAGCCAATGCCTTCAACAGCCAGATCTACGCGTTGTACTATGATAAGGCGAACCCCGACAGCGACGCCAGCAAGATGGTGCGCGGCCTGTTGGACCCCTACGTCTACGATGAGTCGCTTTTCAACGCCTCCATTGTGGTGGAGGTGGACAGCCTGACCGGGCAGGTCTACTCCGCTTTTTACGATACAGCGTCCGCAGTTCTATGTCATTTCTAACGTAAAGTGCATCAACGAGTTTCCTCAGAAATTC
>ERZ791577.1983-NODE-1983-length-10149-cov-4.562017_pt1 | contig 10149 bp, 8 predicted proteins | sample MGYA00509969_ERZ791577 | MGnify/ENA primary metagenome ERZ791577 (study PRJEB30046, sample SAMN00791917) | human gut metagenome | study: EMG produced TPA metagenomics assembly of the A metagenome-wide association study of gut microbiota in type 2... | reverse complement strand
CATCATGCAGCCAGAAGCCCCAGTTGATGGTTATCTCGCCAAAGAGTCTTCGGCAATACCGCCAGTAGCGTTCACAGTAGGAGAAGAATCCTTTGTACCGCGAATGGTAATTTGACCGTTATTGCCACCAGCATCAGTGCCGTTACCAATACCGGCAGAACCCATGCCACCGGTAGCGTTTACGGTAGTGTTTCCTTCAATGGTTATATCGCCTGTGCCGGATTGGCCATAACCATAGCCACCGCCAATGCCAGCACCGTCTTTGCCGCCCTGAGCATTTTCAATAGTGGCATTGCCAGAAATGGACACAGTACCGTTGCCGACAGCGCCACCACCGATACCGGCACTCAGCCCGCCGCCCAAAGCGCTTTCAATTTTAGAATCACCAGAGATAGTCACAGTACCGTTGCCCCATTGACCGCCGCCGATGCCTGCACCGCCGCCACCGCCGACAGCGCTTTTAATAACTGCGTCACCAGTTATCTTAATATTGGCGTCGCCCCAATTGCCGCCGCCAATGCCAGCAGAAGCATAACCACCGGTCGCTTCAATCGTGCCGCCGCTTATTTCAATGTCCGCGTTACCGGCATTGCTGCCCATGTTTCCCTGACCGCCGCCGATACCGGCGCCATCCCCACTAATAGCAGTAATCGTGCCGCCGGTGATGGTAACTTGACCGGCTTTTGCACTACCGCCGCCAATACCAGCACCAAAGTATCCACTCGTTGCGGTCAGACTGCCAGCGTTATCGTTGTCGTCCTGAATGGTCAGCTTGCCGCTGGTCACATTTCCTTCGCTGTCTACGGTCTGATTGTGCTCAAGACCGGCGTGTCTGTCGCCGCTCTTCAGCTCGTTGTCGCCATCCAGCTCAATGGTGGTGTCGCCGCTGCCGGTCACGCTCACGGCGGCCTTGCTCTGTTTGCTGGTATCGATGTTCACATCCTTGAGTGTGACCTCAACCTTATCGTCCTTATCTTTGGCGTCGATGGTCACGGTGTGGGAAGAAGCGCCCTCCTCACGATTTGTGATGATGGTGTCGGTGTCATTTTTGGTGGTATTCTCGTTCTGGGTGACATTGTTGCCGCTCTCGCCCGCCGAAATCGTAATGTCACCATCTTCGATGTACCATGTCCCTGCAAAGGCCGGGGCGGTAAAGGTGGTGAGCATTGCGGCGGTCAGAACAAGCGCCGCTGCCCGCTGAGAGGCCGGACGGGGTGAATTGTTACCCCCCCCCGTATTAAGAGGCCGACCCAGAACACGCATGGCAAGTTTACGATAAGAGAGCATACAAAAACCTCCTTTGAATGTTGAAAATAAGTGGTAAAAACAGGGGATGTCTGATTGTCCTGAATATACCACAGCTGCGGGAAAAAATCAATAAAACCTGCGCGAATCGCCCTGTTTCCTGCGTGAATGGAGAAAACCCGTCAGATTTTGGCTCTGACAAAGAGACAGTTTATCGCTGTGCGGAGAGGGCAAGGACGCCGACAGAGAGCTTTTCTGCGCCTTTTTGCTCAAAAAGCTTCCTGAAAATACATTTTATTGGACTTTTATTCTGCTATACTCCTGTCAGAACAAAAAGACACAGGAGGGAACAGGAATGAAAGACGTTGAACTGCGGTATGTGGGCGGTCATGTGGAGGTGTATACGGAGGCGGGCGCGTTTCTGTTCTCGGCTGACACCCTGCGGGAGGCGATGGAAGAGCTGGATGCCGCTTGATGCATTCCCGGAAATACCGGGAAGCACCGGGCGAGAGTTAGAAAATACTAATGTAAAATGAATGTAAAATTCAAGAAAAGAACCGTCTAAGAAGGCCCGGAAATCTTAAAATTCCGGTCAAAAAAGTGATTTTCCTGTAAAATAATGCTTGTTGAGCCGGGGGGTTCGATGTTATAATAAAAAGGACGGCATTTTGCGTATGGAGAGCGAAGCACGGCCGTCTTGTGCAATGGAGCAATAGGAAGATTTTAGGAGCATTGTTTTATGGACATTACACACATCACCTCTCTGCTGGGCGGTATTGCGCTGTTCCTGTATGGTATGTCGATCATGGGTGCCGGCCTCGAAAAGCTGGCCGGCGGCAAGATGCAGGGCGTATTGCAGAAACTGACTTCGTCCACCATCAAGGGCGTCATTTTCGGCACCCTCATCACCGGCGTCATCCAGTCGTCGGCCGGCACGGTCGTCATTTGCGTCGGCCTCGTCAACTCCGGCATCATGACCCTTACGCAGTCGGTAGGCGTTATCATGGGTGCAAACATTGGTACTACGGTCACCGGTCAGCTCATCCGCATGGCGGATATTTCGGGCGACAGCCTCATCCTGACCCTCATCCAGCCCAAGACGTTTGCGCCGGTGGTGGCGTTTATCGGCTGCATTTTTTATGTATTTATCCGCAACGCGAAGAAAAAGAACATCGGCCAGATCATGCTGGGCTTCGGCATCCTGTTCACGGGCATGAGCCTGATGGATACCGGTGTGTCTCCCCTGCGTGAGAGCGCAGCGTTCCAGGAGCTGTTCGTCACCATGACCAACCCCATCCTCGGCGTTCTCGTGGGCGTGGTGGTCACGGTCATCATCCAGTCCTCTTCGGCCTCTGTGGGTATCCTGCAGGCGCTTTCCAGCACCGGCCTCGTCACCTTCAGCTCGGCCATCCCCATCGTGCTGGGCGCCCACATCGGCACGGCCTTCACCCCGCTGCTGACCATCGGCGGCTCCTCCAAGGACGGCAAGCGCGCCGCCCTCATCCACCTGTACTTCAACATTATCGGCAGCGTCATCCTGCTGGCGCTGGTCTATGCAGTCCAGTTCACCATCGGCATCCCCATGTGGGGCGATGTGATGAACAAGAGCAGCATTGCAAACATCCACACCATGACCAGCGTCATTGCAATGCTGCTCTTCCTGCCCTGCAGCGGTGTGCTGTCCAAGCTGGCCATGATGACCGTGCCGAACAACGCGGAGGAGGCGCAGGAGCTGAGTATGCCTGTGCTGGATGAGCGTCTGTTCAAGAGCCCGGCTGTGGCTCTGCAGCAGGCTAAGAACGCGGTGGTCAAGATGTCCCGCCGCGCAGCCCGCAACGTCGGCCTCGCCACCCCGCTGCTGCTCAAGATGGACGAGGATGTCGTGAGTGCCATCGATGTCCGCGAGAACCTCATCGACCGGATGGAGGTGGACATCTCCAACTACCTCATCAAGCTGGCAGACCAGGAGCTGGGTGACGCGGAGAGCCATGAGGTGACCGAGCTGCTCAACTTTGTCACCGAGTGCGAGCGCATCGGCGACTATGCAGTCAACATCAAAGAAAAAGCGCAGGAACTGGCCGACAAGGAAGTCACCTTCAGCGAGAAGGCACAGCAGGAGCTGAAGCTTCTCGACAATGCGCTGGAAAAGATACTGACCCTTACCACGGACGCCTTCGAGTTCGACGACGCCCGGACCGCCAGCCAGGTGGAGCCGCTGGAACAGGTCATCGACATCCTCGTGGAGCGGCTTCGTGCGCAGCACATCAAGCGCCTGAAAGATGGTGCCTGCTCCATTGATACCGGTGTCGTCTATCTCGATGTGCTGAACAATGTAGAGCGTATCTCGGACCACTGCTCCAACATCGCCGCCCGTCTGGTGGGCATGGAGGCAGGCGAGGACTACGACTCCCATACCCTCAAGAACATGATGCACCACAACCCCACCAAGGAATATATGCTCAACTATGAGCAGTGCCGCAAGGACTACCTCGTCCCGCTGGAACAGCTCGAAGCCTGATTCTGATAAAGGATAAAAACAGTGCAGACCTCCCCGGGGTGGTCTGCACTGTTTTTGTTTATTCACCCAGGTCTTCCAGAAGCGCCCGGAGGGCCGTTTCGCCGGTGACGTAGAGGCCCTGCTTGAGCCGGAGGGCATCGGCCTCAGGGAGGAGATTGACATAGATGCCGGTGCGCAGGAGCCGCTTGTCGGGCAGTCCGTTGTCGGAGCAGGTGTAGACGACCACCCGCCCGCCCTCGTCGCAGAGGTAGAAATCGGTGCCGCTCTGCCCGGCGGAGCCCTGCGCGGCCAGACCCGGCTCGGAGGCCGGCGTCTCTTCGCCGGAGTCGGCAGGGAAGGGGAGACTGGGCAGGGCCATCCAGAACAGGCTGAACACGATGGTAAAAATGCACAGCGCATAAAAAATGCAGAGCCAGACCTTGCGCATGGCAGTGGACTCCTTTCGGCTGAAATGGTGTTTCAGACGGTAGTATGTGCAAAAGAAAACTGCCTCAGACAGGGATGCAGAATTTTCACACCCGGATGCTGTACTTTGGCGGGGCAGATGTGCTATACTAACATCGTATCCGGTCGATTTCCCCCTTGCGGAAGCGGGCGGTGCGGACTATAATGTATTATTATGGCTGTGGGCAGTCTGGCCGCAGCAGGAACAGCAAACGGCATCGTCAGAGGATGCTTTGAGATGCAGAACAGTGAAAATTGCGATAGGAGGCGATCCTTATCTCAAACAATGAAAGACGGAGACTCCACAGTGATGGTGCGCTCCGGGAGCAGAACCGGCAGGTCCGTGAGCCCCGCGAACCGCAGGAGCAGGAAGAAAAGCACGGCCATCCCGTTCTCGGATTCCTGGGCCGGACCATCGTCACCCTCGTCTGTCTGGGCATTATGGCGGGCAGTCTGGTGGCAGTGGGCGCTGTATACTATGTGGTGCAGGCTACGGCCAGTGACGGCGACCTGCTGGACCTCGACAACATCGAACTGAGCCAGTCGAGCCTTGTGGTGGCCACCGACCCCGACACCGGCGCACAGGTGGAGTACGCCACCCTGCGCTCTTCCAACAGCCACCGCGTCTGGGCGGACCTCGAGCAGATCCCCACCAACCTACAGTATGCATTCATCTGCACCGAGGACAAAGACTTTTACAGCGAGCCGGGCGTCAACTTCAAGCGCACCATCGGCGCGATGATCAATGAATACCTGCTGCCTATCTACAGCTCCAAGCAGGGCGCCTCCACGCTGGAACAGCAGCTCATCAAGAATTTGACCAGCGACAAGAGCGCCAGCGGCATCGAGGGCGCACTGCGCAAGCTGCGCGAGATCTACCGCGCCCTCATCCTGAGCCGCAGCTACTCCAAGGAGACCATTCTGGAAGCCTACCTGAACACCATCAGCTTTACCGGTACGATCCAGGGCGTCCAGACGGCGGCAAACGAGTACTTCGACAAGGATGTCAGCGAGCTGACCCTCTGGGAGTGCGCGTCTATCGCGTCCATCACCAAGAATCCCACCAACTATAACCCCTACACCAACCCCGAGAACCTCATCAACCGCCGGAACTTCCTGCTCTACAATATGTGGCAGCAGGGTGTCATCTCGGAGGATGATTACCGCAGCGCCGCTGCCCAGCCGCTGGTGCTGGCAGAGACGGACAACACGAAGAAGAGCAGCTCCACCACCTCTTACTTCACCGATGCCCTCTTCAACGAGGTGGTGAAGGACATCATGGCCAAGGAGGGCGTGGACGAGTCCACCGCCCAGAGTATGCTCTACACCGGCGGCTACACCATCGAGGCAACGGTCAACCCCAAGATCCAGACCGCGATGGAGAACCTGATGCTCAACACCGACGATGCCTACTTCCCGGCCGGCTGGCATGAGGAAGAGGTGACCAGCATCTCCGACGACGATGTGCAGGTCTACAACGAGGACGGCACCCCCAAGACCCGCACTGGCGATGACGGTACGGTCTATTATTACCGCAATGTCCGCACCCAGGCGGCGATGGTCACGCTGGACTATGACGGCAATGTCATCGCCATGGTGGGCGGTCTGGGCGAAAAGACCAAGAGCCTTTCCCTGAACCGCGCCTACGGCGTCACCCGTCAGACCGGTTCTACCATCAAGCCCATCGGCGCCTATGCGCTGGGCATCGAGTATGGTCTGGTCAACTGGTCCACCATGCTCAACAACTCGCCCCTCTACCTCAAGCAGGACATGGTCATCCGTGACGAGGACTACTGCCGCCGGAACGGCCTCATGGGCCTGACGGACAAGCAGCTGAAAGCCTACCCCAACGCATGGCGCAGCTGGCCCCGCAACTACGGCGGCAACTACGGCGACGGCTCCGACCTGCCGCTTTGGAACGGCCTCGCACGCTCCCTGAACACCATCGCCATCCGCGTTGGCGACCTCGTGGGCGCGAACAACATCTTCAACTTCGTCTACAATACCCTGCAGCTCAGCACGCTGGACCCCGTCAACGATGTGGGCCTTGCGCAGATGGTCATGGGCAGTCAGACCCACGGCGTCACCCCGATGGCGCTGGCGGCGGCGTTCCAGATCTTCTACGACGGCGAGTACACCACGCCTCACCTCTACACCCGTGTGCTCGACCGGGACGGCAACATCTATATGGAGAGCAACGACACCAGCTATCAGGCTCTGACGCCCCAGACGGCCTACGTTATGAACCGTCTGCTGAAGAACGTCCTGTTCTCCAGCGTTGGTACGGCCAGCGGCCGCTACCCCAACTCCAACGGTATGGAGGCCTTCGGTAAGACCGGTACGGCCAGCGATGAGAAGGATCTGTGGTTCGTGGGCGGCACGCCTTATTACGTCACCGCTGTGTGGTGGGGCTATGACGCGCCCTTCGATATGACCAAGACCCTCGGCAAGCAGCAGGCCAAGACCCGCACCTGTGTCATGGCATGGAAGGCCCTGATGGAGCAGATCCAGGCAGACCTGCCCTATAAGGCATTCCCGGCGGCTGACGGCGTCGTGGAGCGCAGCTACTGCACCCAGAGCGGCCTGCTGGCCAGCGGCTCCTGCCCGAGCACGGCAGTGGGCTACTACCGTGCCGACGACCTGCCCGATGTCTGCAATTATTCCCACGGTCAGGCAGCTGTCGCCAGCGAACCCCTTGCGCCTGAGCCGGACACCACCAACCTGGACACCGACTGAGGCAAAAATCATACTTTTCGACACATCGGGTTGCAGATTCGGTGCGCTGAAGGGGTACTTCACGGCTCAAAACTGGATAATCTGACAAAATAGCATCCGACCTCTTGCAATGCAGGGAGTCGGATGCTATTATATTTTCTGCAAGAACACTTGTGTTTGAGAGGTGAACAAGTTGGAACGCCGTTTTTATCTGGTGGATGCGCAGGTCCTGCCGGAAGTTTTCCTCAAGGTCGTCCGGGCTAAGGAGCTTCTGGCCAGCGGAGAGGCACGCAGCATTTCGGCTGCGACCCGCAGTGTAGACCTGTCGCGCAGTGCATTTTATAAATATAAGGACTGCATTTTCGACTCGGAGAATGGCCGCGAGGTCATCACTGTCATGGCGACCCTGCGGGACGAGACGGGTGCATTGCAGAGCCTTCTGGCCGGCATCAGTGCCGCCGGTGCCAGCATCGTGACCATCAATCAGTCTACTCCGGAGAACGGAGCCGCGCTGGTGGCTGTCACCATCCGCACCGACACCATGCAGATGACCCCCGAGGAGCTGACGGAAAAGCTTTCGCGCCAGAGGATGGTCGTGGGCGTACACTGCGGATACAATCTGTGACAGTACATTCATAGAAAAAGGAACGAGGGCAGTATCATGGCAAAAATCGCGATTCTGGGCTTTGGCACGGTGGGCAGCGGTGTGTACGAGGTGCTCTGCCGCAACGCCGCAGGCGTCTCCCGCCGCGCAGGCGAACCGGTGGAGGTCAAGTACATCCTTGATCCCAAAGACTTCTCGGATCATCCGGCCGCAAAGCTGTTTATAAAGAATTTTGACGCCATTCTGGAAGACCCCGAAGTAAAGGTCGTCGTCGAGACCATCGGCGGCACCCGCTTCGCTTACCCTTATGTCAAGGCCTGTCTCGAGAGTGGTCGGAGCGTCTGCACCTCCAACAAGGAGATGGTGGCCACCTATGGCGCAGAGCTGCTGGCTCTGGCCAAGGCACACAACTGCGCCTTCCTGTTCGAGGCTTCCGTGGGCGGCGGTACGCCCATCATCACCCCGATGCACCAGTGCCTCGCGGCCAATGTCATCACCGAGGTGGAAGGCATCGTCAACGGCACCACCAACTACATCCTCACCCGGATGATCAAGGCGGGACTCACCTTCGACCAGGCTTTGAAGGAGGCTCAGGCCAACGGCTATGCCGAGCAGGACCCCACCGCCGACGTGGACGGTCACGACGCCTGCCGCAAGACCTGCATCCTGGCCGCCCTGTCTTTTGGGCAGCACGTCTATCCCGCCCAGGTTCCCACCCAGGGCATCCGGGGAGTGAGCCTGGCCGATGTGGCCTATGCTGACTCCTGCGGCTATAAGATCAAGCTGCTGGGCCGGGCCATCCGGGAGCCGGAGGGCAAGGTGTGCGCCTTTGTGGCCCCCCACCTGGTCTCTTGTGAGAACCCCCTGGCCGGTGTGGAGGATGTGTTCAACGCCATCGCGGTCACCGGAAACGCCGTGGGCGATGTGATGTTCTACGGCCGCGGCGCGGGCAAGCTGCCCACCGCCTCCGCTGTGGTGGCCGACGTCATCGACGCCCTGAAAGAGGGCGCACACATTCACGACAGCCTGTTCTGGAAACCGGCCCCCAAACTGGAAGGCCAGCTGAAGGACGAGGCCGTCTACCCCTGGTATATCCGCGTCAGCGGTGTGTCCGCCGCCCTGCTGCCCAATGTGGCCGGTGCGGGCCACACGGTGTTTGAGGCCGATGGTCAGGCCGCGTACCTGATCGATGCCGCCACCGCCGCCCAGATCGAGGAGATCAGCAAAAAGATCGAAGTCCTCGGCGGCAAGGTGGAACTGGCGATGAAGAAGCTGGCTGAATAAGCCGCGCGGAAAAGGGGAGAGCAGAAAATGATCACTGTTACCGTCCCGGCCACCAGCGCCAATGTGGGCGCAGGCTTTGACTCGCTGGGCCTTGCAGTTTCGATGTACAACGTTTTTACTTTTGAGGAGGCCGACCGCATCCAGATTACTTCGGTGGATGGCACCCACATCCCGACCGGCTCCAACAACCTGGTGTACCGCTCGGCCCGTGTGGTGTACGACCAGCTGGGTATCCCGATGAAGGGGCTGCGCATCACCCAGAAGAACACCATCCCGATGGCCCGTGGCCTGGGCTCCAGCTCCGCCTGCATCGTGGCCGGCATCCTGGGTGCCAACGCCCTGCTGGGCAACAAACTGACCCGCCGTCAGATGTTGACGCTGGCTACCTCGATTGAAGGCCATCCCGACAACGTGGCCCCGGCCATGCTGGGCGGCTTCGTCACCAGTGTGATCGATGAAGGCCAGATCTACAGCGTGAAAAAAGAAATCGACACCGAGCTGGCTTTTGCTGCCTTCGTGCCGGACTTCCGCTTGCTGACGTCCAAGGCCCGCGCCGCCCTGCCCGCCATGGTCAGCCATAAGGACGCGGTCTACAACCTGTCCCGCGCTGCGCTGGCTACCGCCGCTTTCTGCGATGGCAACTATGCGCTGCTGGGCGTGGCTACCAAGGATGTGCTGCACCAGCAGTACCGCCTGCCCCTCATCACCGGCGGCGATGAGGTGTTTGAGTTAGCCCAGGATCTGGGCGCACTGGCTGTCTATATTTCGGGCGCCGGGCCTACCATCATGGCCGTTGTGCATAAAGATGATACAGAGTTCTTTGACCGTGCCGAGGCGACACTGGCGGCGGATGGCCCGCTGCATCACTTTACGGTTCATCGGCTCCTGGCCGATAACGTCCGCGCAGTGGTAAGCTGACGCTGCTATAGAGGAGGAACAGGAATCCTATGGGATTGATCGTGCAAAAATTCGGCGGCTCATCGGTAAAAGACCGTGACCGCATCTTCAACGTGGCGCGCATCGTCATGAATACGCGCAACGCCGGCAACGATGTTGTCGTGGTGGTCTCCGCCCAAGGCGATACCACCGATGACCTCATCGCCAAAGCGGCCGAGATCACCTCGGACCCGTCCCATCGTGAGATGGATATGCTGCTGGCGGCTGGCGAGGAGATCTCCATCTCGCTGCTGACGATGGCTTTGCAGGAGCTGGGCGTTTCCGCTATCAGCCTGACGGGCTGGCAGGCCGGCTTCAACACCGACCGCGCCTACTCCAAGGCCCGCATCAAGCGCCTGGACACAGAGCGTGTCGAAAGCGAACTGGCCCGCAACCGCGTGGT
>ERZ791577.1978-NODE-1978-length-10174-cov-3.067003_pt1 | contig 10174 bp, 10 predicted proteins | sample MGYA00509969_ERZ791577 | MGnify/ENA primary metagenome ERZ791577 (study PRJEB30046, sample SAMN00791917) | human gut metagenome | study: EMG produced TPA metagenomics assembly of the A metagenome-wide association study of gut microbiota in type 2... | reverse complement strand
GGTAAAATGTAGCAGAAATACCTTGTTTGTTCAGAAGTTCTGCCTACCGGAGAGGAGACAAAAGCATGAACAAAAGATATCTGATGAAAGCAGTAGCATGCATTTGGCTTATGACAATGTTGTCAATAACTGGCTGCGGGCAGAAAGCTGCCACGGAAGGAAATACAGAGACGCAGACACAGACGGAAGAGGAACGTGTGGATACCGGATTCGTGGTGACGAATCCGGACAGCTATGATTCTGCGGATACTGCTGTACTGGTGGATATTAACGAAATTGACAAAACTGTCACTTTGTTGAATCTAGATCTCTGCAGGCGATATACGTTATCCATGGACGGAACCACCCGTTTCGGGGATAAATATGGCAAGGCGATCTCTCTGGATCAGCTGCAGGAGGGTGATATTGTGGATGTGACATTTCTGAAGACACAGAAGCACCTGACCTCTATGCAGCTGGCGCAGGCAGCATGGCAGTACGACAATGTGGAGCGCTATGAGTTGAATGCGGTGAGGCACGAGGTAAGCATCGGCGGAGAAACCTATAAGCTGTCCGAAGACACGCAGTATTTTTCCCAGGGGCACAGTATAGAAGAGATCGATCTGAATCCATCCGATATTCTTACCTTCCATGGAATTGACAGTACGGTGCTCAGCGTGATCGTGGAAAAGGGTCATGGATATCTCCGGCTGGTCAATGATGAGAATTTCGTGGGTGGCTGGCTGGAGATCGGACAGACACAGATCGTGAGGATCACGGAGGACATGCTGGTGACGGTGCCGGTAGGCAGTTATCAGGTGGATATCAGCTGCAGCGGCGGGGGAGGTACGAAGTATGTAGTGATCAACCGTAACGAAGAGACAACCCTGGATATCGGAGATCTGGAGATTGCGGAGGCAAAGTACGGTATGGTGCTGTTTTCCATGAGCCCGGCCGATGCGGAGCTGTATATTGACGGAAGTCAGGTGGATCCTTCCCAGCCGGTCTCACTGGAGTACGGAATCCACCAGATCATAGCAAAAGCGGACGGCTATAAATCTCTGACACAGTATCTCCGGGTAGGACAGGAATCTGCCGGAGTGGATGTGCAATTGGATAAAGTGGATTCCGACAGTGAAGAAAGCACAGAAAACTCGTCATCTGCAGGCAGCTCTTCCACCGGTACTGCTTCCGGCAGTACTTCTGCGACGACAGACACCACAACCACCTACTATCGGGTACACATTGATGCACCGGAAAACGTGGAAGTATATCTGGACGGTAACTATGTGGGAATCTCACCCTGCAGCTTCAAAAAGACATCAGGAAGTCATGTGATCACACTGCGGAAGTCCGGATATGAGACCAGGAGTTATACGGTTCAGGTGGACGATGAACAGAAGGATGTATCGTATTCTTTTGTGGATCTGACAGTTAGTTCCCAAACTTCAAAATAATCTTTGAAAAGGCACAGGAAATGCCGTAAATATGCGGAAATGCCTTGACAAAAGGGATAAAAACAGATATATATATTTATAGACGTTTCAAAAGAACTATTTTCGAGCGTAAAATTAATAACGAAAACTCATTACAGGAGGAGTTCAATATGAACAAAACAGAATTAGTTGCAGCTATGGCTGATCAGGCTGGTCTTTCCAAGAAGGACGCAGAGAAGGCATTAAAGGCTTTCACAGATGTTGTTGCTGAAGAGTTAAAGAAGGATGGTAAGGTTCAGTTAGTTGGCTTCGGTACTTTCGAAGTATCCAGCAGAGCAGCAAGAGAGGGTAGAAATCCTCAGAGCGGCAAGCCTATGAAGATCGCTGCTTCCAAGGCTCCTAAGTTCAAGGCTGGTAAGGCATTAAAGGATATGCTGAACGCATAATAGAAGCTGATTTTTCAGAGACTCGAGAGGACAACCTTTCGGGTCTCTTTCGTTATGAGAAATAGTTTTCAGAAGGAGAGGAAACCCATGAGACTGGATAAATATTTAAAGGTGTCCCGCCTGATCAAACGCCGTACTGTGGCCAACGAAGCCTGCGACAGCGGTAGAGTATTGATCAACGACAAACCGGCAAAGGCATCTGCCAATGTAAAAGAGGGAGATATCATCACGATCTCTTTCGGTAACAAGGAAGTAAAGGTAGAAGTGCTGGATGTTCAGGAGACAGTGAAAAAAGAAGAAGCAAAAGAACTCTTTCGTTATGTATAAATATGTATAAATTTCCAATGACTCCCATAAGATGAATTGTAGCTTTGAATAGTTATGATAAATTGCAATGTGACACAGATGGGAGGAAGTATGGAAGATTTAAACACAACAGGGCGTATGCATAAAATAATTATGACCAACAGACGAACCTGCACGGTGAACGGTGTCAATGATGTGCTTTCTTTTGATCTGCGGGAGATTCTGCTGGAGACGGAACAGGGGATGCTGATGATCCGCGGAAATGAACTGCATGTGAATCGGCTGACCCTGGATAAAGGGGAAGTGGACATTGACGGCCGGATCGACAGCTTCGTATATTCGGATACCGCAGCATCCGGGGAGAAGCAGGAGTCATTTTTCGCCAGGCTGTTCCGTTAATGAATGAAAATGTTTTTCTGCTGCATGCGTTTCTCCTGGGAATAGAGATTACTTTTCTGTATGATATACTGCGGATTCTGCGGAGGGTTTTTACACATGGCAACGGCATGGTGTCACTGGAGGATATTGCCTTCTGGATCTATTGTGCGGGAAAAGTGTTTTTACTGATGTTCCGGGAGAGCAATGGGAGCCTGAGATGGTTCGCTGTGTTGGGGGCGGTATTGGGAATGTATCTGTATCACAGGACGCTAAGTCCCCTCCTGGTAAAATATGTCTCCGGATTTCTCAACATGCTCTTAAACCCGATTCATAAGGCGTTGCGGATATCCGTAAGATGGGTAAAAAAGAAGTTGACGGGACTTCGGAAAATGCTTAAAATATTCATAGAAAGGAGATGCGCGTATGGCAAGGGGAAAAAGACGAGTAGCCTACCGCAGGAGACATCAGAACCGGTTCAGCCTGTTCCTGGTGAGCCTGGTCGTATTGATGATCATGGTAGTCGTTGCGGTGCGAAGCGTGGAATTACAACAGAAGATCGCAGGATATGATACCCAGATCGCAAGCCTGAGCGCGCAGATCGATGCGGAGACCGCCAGAGCGGAAGAGATCGAGGAGTATCGCAAGTATACGCAGACCAAGGCTTATGTGGAGGAAGTGGCGAAGGATAAGCTGGGACTGGTGTATGAAGGTGAGATCCTTTTTAAAGAGGACAATTAAGCAGGGAGACTGATTCTCAACAGTGGACCTGCTTTTTTTGTCGCAAAAAATGAAGGTAACATTCCCCCGAATTTGACAAAAAGAAAGAAACAGTGGCTCTATAATCGTGAAGACAGAAAGGGGAATAGTCATGGTGATAGGGAAACGGGAACAGAAAAATCCGGAACAGAAGTTATGTGCACAGGTATCCATGCTGTGCCGGCAGAAGCTGTTGGGGTATGCGGAGAGTTTTGAGGAATTGGGGAGAAGTTTTCACGACGAAACGAGGATTGTTGGAGATGACAGACAGAGTATTCTGGAGAAATGCCTGCTGCAGCAGAGCAGGCAGGTCATGGGGGATCATCTGCAGACGGTCGCACGGATCATGGAACAAGTGGCCGGAGAAGAGATGTGCTACCGGCCGGTAGAGGAAAAGCGAAGAAAAAACCTCGTCCAGGCATTGCATAGTGAGGGGATTGCGGCAGCAGAGTTATGTTATATTCGAAAAAAAGGTGCTGCCGCAAACGGTATCAGCATGATACTTTCCACGGAGAGATCCGGCTGTAAGGCATCGCAGGCAGCAGATATGCTTACCGTACTTTTGGGGAAGCATCTGCAGCCGTCGCCGGGAAGTCCCTATCTCATAGAGAGGGAACCACACTGTTTTCAGTTTACAGAAGAACCGAAATATGTGGCCCTTACCGGAGTGAGCCGGGCAGTAAAAGAGGGAGAGAAAATATCCGGGGATCAGTATGCCATGCTGGAATCGGAAAAAGGAAGACTGTTATTGTTGTTATCCGACGGAACCGGTGCGGGAGAAGATGCCAGCCGGGGCAGCGGCAGAGTATTGGATCTCATGGAAAAAATGCTGGAGGCGGGATTTGACATCGAAGAATCCGTAAATATGCTGAACTCCGCATTGTATGCGCAGAATGAGGAGGAAGATCATCCGACGGTGGATATCTGCAGCCTGGATCTGTACAGCGGAGAGTGCGAGATCTGCAAAGTCGGAGGTGCGGCCACTTTTCTGAAAGAAAGCGTCGGAACAGAGTGTATCGGAGGAGAAAGTCTGCCGCTGGGGATTTTTCAGAAAGCGCAGTCGGAAGTCCGGGTGCGGCAGCTGGCAGCGGGTGACCTGCTCATCATGATGACGGACGGTGTGCTGGATGCACTGGAGGATGAATGTGAGGAGCGGATGCGGGATATGATAGAGACATTGGAAGAACAGAATCCGCAGGAGATCGCAGAGAAGATACTTTCTTATGCCATATGCAGCTGTGGGGGCAGGATCCGGGATGATATGACGGTGTTTGTGCTGTGCTTGTGGGAGAATGCGTGATTGCTGCCTTGATTTTTTCGCATAATTAGGATAGAGTAAAAACATGAATACATGGATGGATACACGAGAAAAAGTATTTGCATATATAAAAGAGCATCAAATGCTGCAACCCGGTGACCGTGTGGTGGCCGGGGTTTCCGGAGGGGCAGACTCGGTTTGCCTCTTATTTTTGTTACTGGAATGGAGGAGAGAATTCCCGCTGGACATTGCGGTGGTCCATGTCAATCACGGGATCCGGCCGGAAGCCGGTGAGGATGCCCGGTATGTGGAAAAATTGTGTGGAGAACATAGAATCCCATTTTTCCTGACGGAAGCCGATGTGCGGCAGCGGTCAATTCTGGAAAAATGTTCCGAAGAGGAAGCCGGCCGCAGAACAAGATATGAAGCTTTTGACAAAGCTGCGGAGGAATGGGGAGCCACGAAGATCGCGGTAGCGCATAACAGCAATGACCGCAGCGAGACGCAGCTGTTTCATCTGTTCCGGGGCAGCGGCATCCGGGGACTGGCAAGCATCCTCCCGGTGAGAGGTCGGATCATACGGCCGATCCTGTGCCTGGAGAGATGGGAGATCGAGGACTTTTTAACACAACAGGGAATTTTCTACTGTAAGGATGCTACCAACGATGAGGACGATTACACCAGGAACCGGATCCGGCATCATATTTTACCCTATGCGGAGCAAAACATTGCGCGGGGCTGTGTGGCGCACATGAACCAGACAGCGGAGATGCTGGCGGAGACGGAGGAATATCTGGAGCTGCAGACGGCGGAGGCAGTGAACAGATGCATACGGAGCATAAAGGCTCCGGGCAGTGCGCTGCAGCCGGATGTGAGCAGTCAGGCACAAGAGGTGCATATCGCGGTGGAACCTTTTCTGACGCTGCATCCGGTGATCCGTAAAAGACTTTTGTATGAAGAGGTAAAAAGACTTTCCCCCGGGCAGAAAGACATCACCTATCAGCATATTGCGGAGCTTCTGACATTGTTTACGCAGGAAGGAAACCGGACGATCTGCCTTCCCTTCGGAATCCGCGGCAGACGGCAATATGAACAGGTCATCCTGATGATGCAGACAACGAAAACTGCGGACAGCGACTTGCAGACTGCTGTTGCGACACCGCTCTGGCAGCAGCGGGATCCGGATATGGCTCCGGGACAGAAGAAAACAGTGGAGTGCGCGCTGGGAACTCTGGAATATTCCGTATGGGAAGCGTCCCATGGACTTGAAAAAAACCAAGAAGTTCCCACAAATCAGTATACGAAATGGTTTGATTATGATAAAATAAAAAAATGTCCGACGATACGTACAAGGCAGACAGGAGACTATCTGACCATTGCAGACGGCAGAGGCGGAATGATCCGTAAATCATTAAAAAGCTATTTTGTCGATCAGAAAATTCCTCGCAAGGAGCGCGACAGACTGCCAATCCTGGCAGAGGATGATCACGTGCTGTGGGTCATGGGGTACCGCATCAGCGAATATTATAAAGTAACGGAGAATACAAAACGTATTTTAAAGGTACAATTAATAAGAAAGGAGTTCGCCTAAGAGCGAAGAGACAAAAGAAAATGGCAGAACATATCAGAGTACTGTTGACAGAAGAGGAAGTAGATAAGAGAATTCAGGAGATCGGAGAACAGATCAGTAAGGACTATGCAGGTAAGCAGGTACACCTTGTATGTGTACTGAAGGGCGGCAGCTTCTTCATGTGTGAGCTGGCAAAGCGTATCACCGTTCCCGTATCCCTGGATTTCATGTCTGTATCCAGCTATGGCAGCGATACCAAGTCCAGCGGTGTGGTAAAGATCGTAAAAGACCTGGATGAATCCTTGAAGGATAAGGATGTTATCGTAGTAGAGGATATCGTAGACAGTGGTAGAACCTTAAGCTATCTGTTAGAGATGCTTCGTGACAGAGGACCGGCTTCTTTACGTCTGTGCACCCTGTTGGACAAACCCGAGAGAAGAGTGATCGATGTCCATGTGGATTATACCGGATTTAATATTCCCGATGAATTTGTAGTGGGCTACGGTCTGGATTATGATCAGAGATATCGTAATCTGCCTTACATCGGTGTGGTAGAATTCGATTAAGCAATACGAAGATGTAGGAGGCCCGTGAAGTTGAAACAAAACGGCAGAACAATTAATTCTTATTTTATTTTTATCATACTTCTGGTCATGGTGATCGTAGGGCTCAATCTGTTGAGCAACCGGGAAGAGGACTATACCAGAGCAGAATTCATCGCAGATCTGGATGCCGGAAATGTATCTGAGATCGTAATACAGCCGAATGGAGAAGCTCCTACCGGCTATCTGGAGATCCAGATGAAGAACGGACTGAATCATAAGCTGTATGCTACGGATATCACCGAGCTGGAGACATTGGTCCGCGAGTACGGATTTGATCCCGTAGTGAATGACATTGAGAGAGAGAACTGGTTCCTTACTTATATGCTGCCAATGCTGGTAGTACTGGCTGTAGGTGTATTCGTTTTCATGATGATGAATGCCCAGCAGGCCGGTGGCGGTAACGGTAAAATGATGAACTTTGGCAAGAGCCGGGCCAAAATGTCCATAGGTGACAAGAGCGTCACCTTTGCACAGGTAGCCGGTCTGAAGGAGGAAAAAGAGGAACTGGAGGAAATCGTCGATTTTCTGAAAGAACCCGGAAAATACACCGGCGTCGGTGCGAGGATTCCCAAGGGTGTTCTGTTGGAGGGACCTCCCGGAACCGGTAAGACTCTGCTGGCGAAAGCCGTGGCAGGCGAAGCCGGAGTACCTTTTTTCAGCATCTCCGGATCTGATTTCGTGGAAATGTTCGTCGGTGTCGGCGCATCCCGTGTGCGCGATCTGTTTGAAGAGGCGAAGCACAATGCACCCTGTATCGTGTTCATCGATGAGATCGATGCCGTGGCGAGACGCCGTGGTACCGGTATGGGCGGCGGACACGATGAGAGAGAGCAGACCCTGAACCAGTTACTGGTAGAGATGGATGGTTTCGGTGTCAACGAAGGTATTATCGTTATGGCAGCTACGAACCGTGTGGATATTCTCGATCCTGCGATCCTGCGTCCCGGACGATTTGACCGTAAGGTAGCGGTAGGGACTCCGGATGTGGGCGGCAGAGAAGAAATACTGAAGGTACATGCGAAGAATAAGCCACTGGGAGATGATGTGAATCTACAACAGCTCGCACAGACTACCGCAGGATTCACCGGAGCGGATCTGGAGAATCTGTTGAACGAGGCAGCGATCATCGCAGCGAAGGAGAACCGCTCCTTTATCGCGAATAAAGATGTTAAGAGGGCGTTTATCAAAGTAGGAATCGGTGCGGAGAAGAAGAGCCGTATTATTTCCGACAAGGAGAAGAAGATCACGGCATATCACGAAGCAGGTCATGCGATCCTGTTCCATGTATTGCCCGATGTGGGACCTGTCTACAGCGTATCCATTATTCCTACCGGCGTAGGGGCAGCCGGTTACACCATGCCTCTGCCGGAAAAGGATGAGATGTTCGCCACCAAGAGCCGCATGCTCCAGGATATCATGGTATCTTTGGGCGGACGTATCGCAGAGGAGATCATCTTCGGAGATATTACCACCGGAGCATCCAGTGACATTAAGAAAGCCACCAAGACAGCCCGCCGTATGGTAACCCGTTACGGAATGTCTGATAATATCGGAGTCATCTGCTATGACGATGACGATGATGAAGTCTTCATCGGTAAGGATCTGGCACACGCCAAGGCTCACAGTGAGGAGATTTCCGGTGAGATCGATAAGGAAGTCAAGCGGATCATAGATGACTGTTACCGTAAGGCGAAGGAAATCATCTTAGAGCACATGGATGTGTTAAACAGGTGTGCCGAGCTTCTTCTTGTAAAGGAAAAGATCGGAAGAGAAGAATTCGAAGCGTTGTTTGACAGTGGAGAAATTTGTAAACAGGATAATCATGTGATGGAAAACTGAATTTGCAGTTGAACTGCTACAGAATATAAACTGCCATAACAGAGATACGGTAGAAAATCATCTCTGTTATGGCAGTTATTTTATGCCTTTTGTCCTGTGGTAGATCTCAGAATCAGTGACGGTTCAATAACAATATGTTCGATCTGCTGACGAGTGTTGGATTTTGAAGTATTAATCTGATGCTGTATAATACGTATACAGTTTTCGGACAGTGCCTTAGCATCCTGTGAAACTGTGGAAAACGGGAGATAGGATTCCCTGGAAACAGGTGCGTTATCAAAACCGATAATTTCATATTCATCAGGGATGCTTTTGCCATGTTTTAATAATATGTTGATAAAGATGCTGGCATAAGTATCCGAAGACCAAAAGATTCCCTTTTTTTGCCCTTTATAGTCTTTTTCTATATTGTCATAGATTGTTTCTATTTTCTGATATAATTTATCATAAGACTGAGGAAAGTCTTCCTGATATATTTTATAATTGGAATGATGGGATTCACATAAATCGATAAAACCACGAATACGCTGATAACTAGGTACCATTTCAGGATCTTTCGAATTTACATGAATCAGGACATCGCAGTTGTCTCTGATAAATTGTTCTGCTGCTAACCTTCCTCCGTAGAAGTTATTGGTATTAACGCTGCTGATATATTGGTCTTCACGTTCAATGGAAACGACAGGAATTCCGATTTTCTTTAGTTCCTCAGAAGGGAGATTGTGACTTAATTCTATTAATCCTTCAATTTTATAAGATAATAATTCACGGATATATTTTCTTTCCTTATCTGGATCTTCTTTTCCAAGAAAAATAATAAACTTATATCCATATGTGGTATAGGTGTCAATCAGGTGTTGAACAATGCTGCTGTAAAACTGATGCTCAAAATGAGGAATAATGATACCGATAAATTCTGATTTACCGTTTGCCAGAATTTTGGCCACCTTATTATTTTTATAATTTAGTGCTTCCAGGGCATCTGAAATAATCTTTCGGTTTTGCAGGGTGACGCTTTGCGGATTATTGAAATAACGTGAAATGGTTGTTTTTGAAAAATGTGTGTAGGCTGCAATATCGTCAAAAGTGACTTTGGATCCCATAACTACCTGCCTTTCTTCTGTATCTACACTATGGATAATATCATACTGTTTACGGAAAACCAATTACTTATTTCATACATAATAAGTAAATTGTTATATCTTATTTTACCATTCATTCTTAAAATGTAAAGCATAAAATAACCGGTTACTTTAAAGATATAAATAAAATATATTCCAATATATTCAAATATAATCAAATATAATCAAAATATATACAAAATATACAAACAAAGAACAATAATATTGTAAAAAATGTAAAATTTGCAAAAGCATATTTACATATTCCTGTTGATGATGTATTATCTAGTCAAGAAAGTAACCGGTTACTTTTTGGAAATAACAACTATAAGTAAATACCATGATAACATGGAAGAAAGGGAAATTATGCGAAAGAGACTACTGAAATTAACTTCAATGGTATTAGCTGGAAGCATGCTGGTCAGCACCTCCTCCAAGGATATATTATATAAGGAAAGAAGTGCACGGTATTCGCCCAAT
>ERZ791577.1971-NODE-1971-length-10219-cov-2.887446_pt1 | contig 10219 bp, 9 predicted proteins | sample MGYA00509969_ERZ791577 | MGnify/ENA primary metagenome ERZ791577 (study PRJEB30046, sample SAMN00791917) | human gut metagenome | study: EMG produced TPA metagenomics assembly of the A metagenome-wide association study of gut microbiota in type 2... | reverse complement strand
TAAATTGTCCCTTGCTGTTCTTGGCGAAAATCTGGGTCCATTTCGCATTGTCGGAAGCGCGCTGGATGACGTCGAACCCGCCCATGATCGCGCCGTTTTTGTCGGCAAGAAACAGGCCGCGTTCGGTATTCGCGGGAGGTGCTACGGCGATATCATTAGTTGGATCATTGATCTGGATGCCGCCCGTCATGACGCCGCCGTCCAGAGGCAACTTGGACTGCGCGGTATCGTAAGCCTTCTTGACAGCCGTTGCCGACGCAGCCGTCGCCGAATCGGTTGTCGTCACGCTGTCCGTCAGCTTCGCGGCGAAGGTCACGTCTCCGGCCAGGGTTCCGCCGCCCGCCATCCCCGCACCCGCGACAAGCCGGACGCTCTTTCTGGCCAGCGTCGCATGGGCTCCCGTATCTCTATTGTGCACGTCGAGTTTGCTCTCAACATACTGCTGCGTCGCCAGAGCCTGACTGGCGATTTTGATCTCGACGAACCCGGCGTTGGCGCTCGGAAGATGGAACCGCTCGAGAAACTCGGCGGACTGCCCGGTGGAAATGAGCGGTTTGTGCATCTCGTCATGCGGCCCGACGGCGACGAGATCACCGTCCTCGTCGAAGATTCCCCACTCGCGAATCCAGAATCCACCGACGTTGTTGGGGATAATGATATCCACGAGCAAATCCGTGGGATCGTCGGGATTCGACATGATGGCGTTTACAAGCCCACGCCAGACCTCACGGACAAGCCCCGCCTGCGCCGGGCTGACAATAGGGATGCTGCCGTTGCCATCTCCAATGGCGACATGGGTGAGTTTTTTACGCTCTCCGCCCGCCCTGAAGGCTGTTTCCTTATCCAGACCTTTTTGCGTCCAGATGCCTTGTAAAGTCATTTCTGCCATGATTGGGCCACCCTGTGTTCTATTGTGACAAAATGATGAAGAGCCGCTCCCAAACATAACGGGGCGGGCTGTGGAGGCAACGCCTCCTTTGCTTTGACGAAATGATCAACAATGACTGTTGATTGGTTACACGCCCCCAGAAACATGACAGCGCGCTGCTCCATCCCGAACTGGACCCAATCCAGCACCGAGCGCCCGGGCTTATACTGGTTCGCCAGCGCAAAGACCCGATCAACGTCATCGGCGGCGAAGTCCGCCGGGGGTTTGAGCAGAACAATCGAAAAATGGGCGTATAAATCCGGATTCCGCTCTCGGGCGTTGACGATCCTGCACGATGAAAAGCCGTATTCCCGCAAAATCCGGGGCATGCCGGTCTCTCTGGGCCCGAGCCGATGCCACGCGAAAGCCCTCTCGACACGCAGCCGAAACTGGCTGTCCGAGTCGAAGCGCGTCCGTGCAACGCCCCGCGATTCGCCGTACAGCGGAATCAGGACAGCATCGGCTTTGGGAACGATGAACTGCGCCTGCAGCCAGCGCATATCCTTCGCCGTATCGTCCGCGTAGCGGCAGATGCCGTGCGCCAGCGCCGCGAGAGCGCCGACCTGCGTGATGAACGGCAAGGCCAGCCGATCCCGGCAGTAGCGCCAGAACGGCGATTTGTCCGTATAAAAACTCATCGCTCGCTCACCCACTTCGCCGTCACCGACGTCGAGTTAAGGATTGCCAGACCGTCAGCGGGCACGAGCACGTCCCCGGAAGCCAGCGAGCCTCCCCAGTTGATTCTCTTGACGCCCATCAGCGTGATCACGCCAGCCGCCAGCCGTTCCCGGACGACGTCGTGGCCTATGCCGAAGGGGATGTGCCCACCAGTCCGCGAGGCATCCCCGGAGAACATGGCCCGGATGAATGTTTCGGCTGAAAGCCGCAACGCCGCCTCGTCGCCGGAATAGAGCTCCAGTTCCAGATCCGCATCAATGCTGACGGGCACCGGGCTTTTTACAAGGAGATCGTGATTGATGACGACCTGCTCGTTGATTGCAGCTTCGACGGCCTCCAGCAGATTTTCAGTTGGGATGCCAGCAGAGCCGCGCACGATGACGTCGATGGTGCCCTCCCCTCGCGGATGCTGATCGGACACGGCGGCCTCGATGCAGCCCTTCACCGACAACGCGGCGGCCTGATACGCGGCGGACGTCACCCCGGCGCGACTGAGCCATGCATACATATACCGGATGCGGAGCTGCTCGTCGGACTCGCCGGATGCGGCCTCATCAGTCAGCCAATCTACCGTATTGCTTACCTTATCAATGCCTGATACGGGGGTCGCCAGCTCACGGATCTGCCCCACACCGGCATTGGCTTCCGCGCCGTACTCTTCAGACTCGGCCAACACCTCGGCATATGCCTGCCCGGCCTGCACCACGGCGTCGGCAAGCGTCACATACCGGTAGACCGCGCCGTTGCCGTCCGGCAGCGTCCGGACGATGCGGCCTGAAGGAATCGGGATATTCTGACTCTCAGGCGTCTGTGGCGAGCGAAAGAAACGCACGTACCCCTTGGCCTTCGTCGCGGCCTTGCGCGTGACGCCGACTTGATCACAGTGCAGATCCAGCCACTCCCCGCTGGAAAGCAACGGCACTGCCTGCGTCAGCAACGCCTCAAGCAGTTGGTAGAGCTGGAAAAACATCCATGAGACAAGCTCAAGCAGGCCACGGATTACGCCCTTGTTCAGGTTCATCCGTGCAGGGAGCCAGCCCTTTGCCTGATACTCGTCCTGCACCTCCTCGACGCGGGTGAATATCCCGGAGCGGACTTCATCAAGCGTCTTGGATACGCGAGGCAAGGAGAGCTTCCGAAATGTGGACATCTTGGATTACCGCCGTTTGCGTTGATTTATCGATCCGCAGCACCAGATTGAGGGGATGGTCCTCGCCAATGAACGTCCAGCGCACCCGGGCCGTCAGCCGCCGCTCGTCCCAGAGCAGCACCGAGCAGGACACGGAGCCGAGCGCCACCCGGGGATCGGCTTCGACCCGCATCACGACTTCGGAGCAGAACGCGGCGCGGGTCGCCTCCGTGCTTTCCTCAAGTATCCAGTCATGGACAAGCGAGCCGAACTCCTCATCATAAAAAAGCGTGCCGAGCCGGGTGAAAAGGCGCAGCCTGATGTCCTGCAACCCGGTTTCCACGCCGTCCGTCAGGATCAGCTCTCCGGACGCGGCGATCTTCGCCTGTCCGGATTCGTCGAGGGCGATATCCTGCCCCCAGAGATCTGGTGAAGTGCTCATGGGCGTACACTACCCCGTGCACCGGAGGCTTTCCGGAATCCTCGCACGCTGTGCAAACAAAAAAACGACGCCCGGAGACGCCGTTTTTTCACTCAAGATGAGAATGGGATCAGATGCCGCCCCCGCTCCGGCTCCCGGCGTGGCTATTACCGGAGACGGAGGAATCCCCATTGACGGTAAGACCGCCGTTGACGGTCAGCGGGCCGTTCAGCGTGATGCTGCCGTTTGTGGTGCGGTGAGCGTTTTCGGTAGTCTGGCCTGCGCCGCCGTCGCTTCCTGTGCAGGTTTCGTTGCCCTTTTTGACGATCTGCGGCGCGTCCAGCGTCAGCGTGCCCGCCGCCGTGATGGAGGCATCGCCTTCCACCTGCACCGTCCAGTTCGCCGGGGATAGGGTGATAATATTATGGCTCTTATCTATATGGATGGACGTCCCCGGCTCCTGCTGGACGATCAGCTCGGTCAGTCCGCAACTCGGAGCGCCGTTCCCTTGCCAGCGGAAGTTGCTGATGCGCGGATAATTCGGGTCGCCGTCGTAGTAGGAAAGATCGCACAGCGTGCCCGCCTGCGGCGGACAGACGACGCCCCGGTTCGGCCCGCCCCAAAGGACGGGAATCTCCACGTGTGGGATGACCGGCTCTTTCGGGTCCGGCGTCTCGTCGTTCCGGAGCGGCTGCACGTCGGCGAAGTACTGCCCGTCGCTGGCGTAGGCCGTGACGACCTTGGCCTTGCGGGTCACGCGGTAGTACGAGCGCAAATCCGGGCGGCACAGCTCCACGGCCCGCTTGATCATCTTCAGAGGATTGTCGCTCATGCCCACCCCTCGTCGCTGCCGTAGCGGATCGTCGTGGTGTCATGCTCGCCGAGACTGTGTATGACCTCCTGCGCGCGGACAAGCTCGGAGAACTGGCGGCGCGAGTCCCGGATGCGCACGATGCGGCTGTGCGTCAGGCCGGGGATCACCGTGGCCACCACTTCAAACATGCCGGATGGATTCGGGCTGTGCGAGATCAGGTTCTCCGCACTCTCAATGACCGGGATGTCTCCCGGCTCGTCGCCGTCGGACCAGTACAACCCAGACTCGCCAAGCCACACGGCGTGCTTCGACATGTCGTGCCCGAAACTCGCATCCAGCGTCGACGCGAGCTGCTTGATGGCCATCGCCACGCTCACCCCGGAAAAGACGATATGCGGGAGGACTTCCGACGGGATGGCGATGTCGGCCACTGGCAGCCCCGTGGAGGCAAGAAGCCTGCGGGCGACGACATCGGCGGGCTCTCCATACATGGCTTCAGTGACTTTGGTATCGAGCAGCGCCTGCTCCTTGCCTAAGGCGACGACGCGCACTGCATCCTCTCCCGCCATCTGAAAGTCGCTGACCGTGCCGCTCCAGTCATGCCATGTGCCGCCCTCTCCCCGATGGCCGAACCGGATGCGCACGGGCTGCTTCTTGGCCAGCGCGGCCTGCACCGATCCGTCGGTATCCGGGACGTCAAGCTCGCAGCGCGAGACGATGGCCCGGCGGCGCAGCGCGAGCACGATGCGCGGCGAGCGCAGCACTTCCAGCCCCCCAACGGTGCAACGGATGTTGAAGCCTTCGATCATGCCTGCTTCCCCGCCACATCGATGATAAGACTGTCCGCTTCCGGGGAGTTCTTTTTGGCCTTTTCCGCAGCCTGCTCCTTCAGCTCCTTCGGCGTGGGAGTCTTGGCCTGCGCCTTCTCGATCTTGGTGACCGGCGGGTTGTGCTCGACGAAGCCCAGCGTCACCCGGATTTCGTCGTCGCCGTTGCTTTCAGCCGACTGAAGCTTGGAAAAGACCACCTGACGCACGCCCCGGGCCAGAAGATGGCGGTTGGTGACCGTATAAATTTGCGGATTGGCCTTTTTGTCAATTTTACGGAAAAGGCCGGAGACCTGCTCAAGCTTCTCGTAGCACTGTGACTCGCTGTCAGTCAGCAGAAGCATGGAGACCATGACATCCGAGTCGTCAAAACCCTTCGGCGTCTTCTTCTTGCCTGATGCCCCGTCTTTTTTCTGCTCGTCGAAACGCACCTTGCCGTCGACGCGCAGCTCCGTCAGGATGCCGGGAAGCTCGGTGTCCCCGAGCTTGATCAAGCCGTCTTCGAAGACGATCAGCTTGACCTGCTTCTCGTCTTTCCGCTCCGCATCTTCGGTCTTGGCCCCGGAGCGCGTCTGTACTTTTTCACTCATCATGTTTCTCCATACTGTGCCATGTCGCCCTTCAGCGCGGCAGCGAAATCTTCAGCTTTTTCAACGCTGGGAAGGTAGAGATTCTGAATGGTAACCGTCCACGACTGCTGCGCCGGACGCTCGCTCTGCCGCCCTTCCTTCGCGCTCAAGCTCTGCCGCTCGTCCACGGTTATGTCTGGAGAGTCCGGGGCGCGACAATCGTGCACCGACGGAACCGAGAGCTGCGGAGGCAGAGTAAGCGCAGCCTGCGCCGGTGCCGCCTGCGCTCCGGGGACGTCAACCGCCACTTTCCGCTCCGCGCCGCTCAGACCGCCCCACCAGCTGCCGATCGCGGCCCCGGCCTTGCCCAGCGCACCGGATACGGAAGACAGCAATTTTGGAGCGCCCTGTCCCACGCCTTCGCCGAGCGTCGACATCATGCGCGTGCCGGACAGCGTAAGCTGCGACAGCGGGCCGGTGTGCGCATCGGAGAAAGGCAGGTACTCACGGACGCTGGTCAAAGCGGCTTCCACGGCGCTGGCCGGGAGATCCGCCGCACTCCTGATGCCGTCCGCGAAAGTGCCCATCAGCTTCACCCCGGACTCGGAAAGATCGAGCCCCTGAAAGGCTTCGAGCACACCCGCACGCATGGCGTCCAGATCCGCGGGAAGAGGTGCGGCAAGGGCGCTCGCATCCGGAGCCTGCGACGCGGCCTGAACCGGTGCCAGAACCTGCGCCGGTGCAGCCTGCGCTCCTGGGACGTCAACCGCCACTTTCCGCTCCGCGCCGCTCAGACCGGCCCACCAGTTGCCGATCGCAGCACCGGCCTTGCTCAAAGCCCCGGAAACGGACCCAACAAGCCCGGGAGCGCCCTGTCCCACACCTTCGCCTATCGTCGTCATCATGCGCGTGCCGGACAGCGTGAGCTGCGACAACGGGCCCGTGTGCGCATCGGAGAAAGGCAGATACTCGCGCACCTTGGCCAGCACATCCTCCACGGCCTTGATCGGAGCCGACGCCATGCTTTTGATGCCATCCACGAAGGTGTTCAGCAGCTTCGCGCCCGATTCGTAAAGGTTGATGCCGTCAAAGAAGCCGGTGACGCCAGCCCACATCTCCAACAGCTTGTCGGAGATGCGTTGCCCGATGCCTGATACGGAGGAAACGAGGCTGTCCCATGATTCCTGCGCCCCAAGCACGATGCTGTCCCAGAGCGCCTGCATGCCGGACCACAGCGTCTGGCCGACAGAGACCACCCAATCAACGATGGACTGCCAGACCGATGTGATCGTCCCCCAGATAGAATCCCAGATCGGGCCGATGATGCCGCCGACATACGCCCAGACCTCATCCCACTTCTGGCAGATCCAGTCCCAGTTCTGCACCATCAGGGTGATGGCGGCGATGAGCCCGATGATGGCCACAATGATCCACACGATGGGGTTTGCCGAGAGCGCCGCGTTGACCAGCCACACGGCTGCGGCCCAGACCTTCATCACGCCGCTCGTCACAAGCATGACGCCCTTGCAAACCAGCAGACCGGCTTTGAGCGCGAAAACCGCCCCTGCAGCATAGCCGACCCACTGCCCGAGCGTCTGCCACGAGTATGGATCGGCTGCCGCTGCGGCCTCGGTGGAGGCTCCGGACAGATCCCGGAGCCAATTGGCGAGTCCCGCGACGCCGTCGATGGCAAGCCCGATGACCGTAGCGAAGAAACCCAGCACATCCATAAGCCAGACGAGCCCCTGCGCCAGCGCCTGTACGGCCCCGCCCGCGATCTGCCCAAGTGTCTCGCCGAAGCGCGTCCACACGGACACCGAGCCGTCCACTTCGCCGCCGTCGAACACGCCGAACAGCTCGCCGATGCGCATCATCAGTTCCGCGACCGCGATGCGCACGGGCACGAGGATCACGTCGACCTTGTGCATTGCGGCGGCAAAGGCATCTCGGAAGCCGAGCAGCGCGGCCCGGACACGGAAAACGACCCGGCTCACCGTGGTCACGAGCCCGGTCAGCCCGGCGGCCTTGATCTCGGTGGCCAGCTCGCCCTTGATCTCGCCCGTGCCGTCCTTCAGGCTCTCGAAAACCGCGAGGACTCCCTTGCCGACCAGCGTGGCTTTTTTCCACCAGTCGTCGAGCGTGTCCGCGATGCCCGCGAAATTCGTCTTGTACGCGAGGTACAGCGCCCCGATGACCGCGATGACCGCCCACATCGGAGCCGATATCCCCATGAGCGCCGTCTTCAGGGGCAGAAGCTTTTTGGCCATGAGAGGCCCCACCGCCGAGAAGAACCACATGGCGGCGCTGGTCGCGGCGATCCCTACGACCAGTGCGGAGAATCCGCCGACCACCCCGATGAGCCATTGTCCGATGGGACTTTCGGCGGCTGAGCGCAGGGCGTCGGCAAACCCACCGAGCAGCGTGGCCCCGCCGGAGATAGCGGGGAGGAAAACGTTGCCGACGGCGATGCCGAGGTTCGTCAATTTGTTGGAAAGCAGTTGCAGCGCGTTCTCCACGGTCTTCGACCGCGTCTCGAACTCGGCCTGCATGCTTCCGGCATACTTTGTAGAATCGGAAACGAGGTCGAAAGCCTGCCGCAAGTTGTCGAGGTTCTGCAGGAGCGGCGCGATGGCTCCGAGCGACTCCTGCCCGAACATCTCGGTCAGGAAGGCGGTCTGCAGCTCCTTCGGTTTGGCGGCGACGGCCTCAAGCACCTTGAAGATGGTGCCCTGCGCGTCGTTCTGCATGTCCTTGGCAAGTTGCGTCGCGGAAAAGCCGAGGCTCTGGAAGGCGTCGGCCTGCGCCTTGGTCATAGCCGAGCCCTTCACGAGCGTCGTGGTGAAGCTCTTCAGGGCTGTTGAGGCGATCTCCGGAGAAGCACCGGCGGAAAGGAAGGCCGCGCCGAGCGCCGCAACCTGCGTTTCCGCAAGCCCGGACACCATCGCCACCGCGCCGACGCGCTGGACGACTTCGCCGAGCGCTGGCGCTGTGGCGTTCATGTTGTTCGACAGATAGTTGACCGCATCGGCGAGCGCATAGGTGCGGGGCAGGGTCAGGTTCATGCCCGCCCGCCAGTCCGCCATCATCTTGCCCGCCTGATCGCCGGTGAGGTCGAAAGCGACGCCCATTTTCGCGGCCTGCTCGGCAAACTCGGTCAGATCTTGCTTGGCGATGCCCGACTGCCCCGCAGCCGCGACGATGGCGGCGATACCGCTTGCCGCCATCGGTATCCGCCCGGCCATATCCATAATTTCCTTGGACATGGCCTGAAACTCGGCCTGCGTATCGAAGTTCACGACCTTGGCGACATCGGCCATCGAACTCTCGAACTTGATCGCGGCAGCCGACGCCAGACCAAAGGCCCCAAGCAGTAGCCCGGCCCCTACGACGACGGGCATCATGGACATCGTCAGCGCCCCCATCCGCTTGCCGAGCCCGGAGACGCTGCCGTCCACCCCCTTGAGGTTCTTGTTGATGCGTTCAAGAGGATTGGAGAGCATGTCGACGAGGGACATAGTCGCAAAGATGCTGAAGACTTCCATTACTTCACTGCTTTTTTGCCGTGGATGATCTGCGCGAGAGCGCGGAGCGTGCGTTCTTCGATGAAGCCCGCCTGAGCGAGCTGCACGCTCCACGCCTCAATGTCGTCCTCCGGCTCAGTATGAAGCCAAAAACGGACGAGGGCGTCCCCTTTGTCCAAAGGGGACAGCTCTACTTTCCCAGATCCGCAATGCCGATGCCTTTGATGATCGCGGAAGCGAAGGCGGTCACGAGGCCGGGGTACTCATCGAAGGCGGCAAGCAGCGCGTCTTTTTCATCGGGATGCACGATTTCGGACAGCAGGTTGCGGGACGCCAGCGCCGCACTTTTCCCGGCGGTGTCCTGCATGCGCTTGATCTGCGCCTTGTTCGGCTTGGCGAAACGAAAGGAGAATGAGGTCTCCTCGCCGTCATCCGCCCACGGATCGACGAAGGAATGGGAGAACTCGGCGTACTTTCTTTTTTCAGGGGAGGATGCTTCGGACATGGGATTGCTCCTTTTTGACCGCTCGGCGGCGCGGAGCGGATGCAAGCTGAAGTGAATTCAGCTTGCCCGCTTGCCTCGCTCGAAGCGGGCCACGGCCCGCGACTGCCGTCGGCTTTGTGGTTGAGGTTGAGCCGACCAGCGGCCATCAACGCCACCCTACCCGGAGCGCGGGCGGCTTGCCGGAATCCTCGCAATCCTCGCACAAAAAAAACGACGCCCCCTTTCGGGAAACGTCGTTTTTTTGCACTCAAGTTGAGAATGGGGGACTACAGCTTCAACCCGCTGGTGGCCTTCTTGGCTGGCGTCCCGTTCCAGATGATCGGGGAAAGGATGGTGAATTCGCAAGTAACCGCCGAAACGTTGGAATCGCCTTGTGAGCCGCCACCGCCGTCGAACTTTGTGATCTTGCAGTCGGGCAGCGTATCGGTGATGCTGCCCATTTCGTCGTTGGCGTAATTCACCACGATGGGGAAGGGCTTGTGGTCATAGATGCCCCCGCCGCCGGACGCCGCCAGTTCCTTTTTCAGCGGTTCCCACTCGTCGCGGTCGAGCACGAAAGAGCCGCTGGCCTCGTAGTTCGTGCGCCCGTAGCCACGGGGGATCGCCCCCTTGCCGTAGCGGGCTTCAGCGCCCTGCCCGTCCGTGTACTTGATCTCGGTGATGCCGATCGCCACCCCTGAGGGGAGAGCCACGGAGATATCTTCCCAGTCGTATTGCCGTCCGTTGATAGCCATTAGTCCTCCGTCCAGCCTTGCGACTCGGCGTACACCATGCCCTGAGCCGTGAGCTTGTAATGTTTGCGGTAACGCTCGAGGTGGCCGAGTTCC
>ERZ791577.1966-NODE-1966-length-10236-cov-6.670857_pt1 | contig 10236 bp, 9 predicted proteins | sample MGYA00509969_ERZ791577 | MGnify/ENA primary metagenome ERZ791577 (study PRJEB30046, sample SAMN00791917) | human gut metagenome | study: EMG produced TPA metagenomics assembly of the A metagenome-wide association study of gut microbiota in type 2... | reverse complement strand
GGACACGGAACGTGTCCGGGCAATTTTGACGCCGAAAAAAATTATATAATTTGCGTATAAATTTATATAAAAATGCTTGACAAAGTTATAAGGCGGGTGTACAATGCACAATGTAAGAAAAAAGAAAGCGGTGACCAACCGATGAAGAAAACTCTATACAGCCTCATGCTCAACGAGGAGGTCGTGCGCGAGATCGACCGCATGGCCCACCGCATGGGCACGAACCGCTCGGCACTCATCAATCAGATCCTTGCCGACTATACCTCGGTCGTGACGCCGGAGCGCCGCATCGAGAACATTTTCCACGAGATCGAGCAGCTCGTCGCGCCGGCGCGCGACCTGGTGCCGTTTTTCGCGCCGCACACGACGAGCATGTCGCTCAAGAGCAGCCTGGAGTACAAGTACCGCCCGACGGTCAAGTACGAGGTCGCGCTCTACGGCGACAAGCAGGAGGGGCTCGGCGAGCTGGCCGTCATCTTTCGCACCCAGTCGGCGCAGCTGCTGCAGAGCATGACGCAGTTTTTCCGCCTCTGGAAGCAGATCGAGGACGCGCACCTGTCCGGCGTAGAGCCGGATTACGCATTGTACGACGGCAAGTTCGTGCGCACGCTCTCGCTCCCGCCGGATCACGACTACACGAGCGAGGAGATCGCCCGCGCGATCTCGGACTACGTGCAGCTGTTCGACCGGCTCATGAAGGCATACCTCGCCGGGAAGTACACCCCGCCTGAGATCGAGGCGCTCTACTGCGCGCAGCAGCAGCGCGCGGCGATCCTCATCTGATCCATTCGCAACCATCCATGAAAGGAGGCGCTGCGTGCCGGAACACGCAGCAACCCGACTATGAACGCTGATAAATTCACGCAAAAGACAATCGAAACCATCCAGACCGCCCAGAGCATGGCGCAGGAAAACGGCAACCAGTATCTCACACCGGAACATCTGCTCTATGCGCTCGTTGATGCCGACGGCGGCCTGATCGGCACGCTGCTCGGCCGCATGGGCGTGGACTGCAACGCCGTGCTCAGCGAGCTGGACACCGCCATTGACCAGCTGCCGAAGGTCTCCGGCGGCAGCGGCGAGGTGTACGCCTCGCCGGAAACGAGCAAGATCTTCAATTTCGCCGAGCGCGAGGCCAAATCCGGCGGCGACGCCTACGTCTCCGTCGAGCACCTGATGCTCGGCATCTTCGCCAACGAGACCGCCGCCATCAAGCGCATCTTCAGCGCGCACGGCATCACGAAGGCGGGCTTTGTGGCCGAGCTGAAAAAGGTCAAGACCGGCCCCGTCACGAGCGACAACCCCGAGGACACCTATGACGCACTGAAAAAGTACGGCACCGACCTCGTCGAGCGCGCCCGCGAAGGCAAGATGGACCCGGTCATCGGCCGCGATCAGGAGATCCGCAACGTCATCCGCATCCTCTCGCGCAAGACGAAGAACAACCCCGTGCTCATCGGCGAGCCGGGCGTCGGCAAGACGGCCATCGCCGAAGGGCTGGCGCAGCGCATCGTGCGCGGCGACGTGCCTGAGGGGCTGAAGGACAAGACCATTTTCTCGCTCGATATGGGCGCGCTGGTCGCGGGCGCAAAGTACCGCGGCGAATTCGAGGAGCGGCTCAAGGCCGTGCTCGAGGAAGTGCGCAAGAGCGAGGGCCGCATCCTGCTGTTCATCGATGAGCTGCACACCATCGTCGGCGCGGGCAAGACCGAGGGCAGCATGGACGCCGGCAACCTGCTCAAGCCGATGCTCGCCCGCGGCGAGCTGCACTGCATCGGCGCGACGACGCTCGACGAGTACCGCAAGTATATCGAAAAGGACGCCGCGCTCGAGCGCCGCTTCCAGCCCGTGCAGGTCGATGAGCCGACGGTGGAGGACACCATCTCCATCCTCCGCGGCCTGAAAGAGCGCTACGAGATCTACCACGGCGTGCGCATCCACGACAACGCGCTCGTCGCCGCGGCCACGCTCTCCAACCGCTATATCACCGACCGTTTCCTGCCTGACAAGGCCATCGACCTCGTCGACGAGGCCTGCGCCATGATCCGCACGGAGATCGACTCCATGCCGTCGGAGCTCGACGACCTGCGCCGCCGCATCATGCAGATGGAGATCGAGGAGATGGCCCTCAAGAAAGAGGACGACCAGCTCTCGCGCGACCGGCTCGAAAAGCTCACGCAGGAGCTCGCCGAGCTCAAGGACCGCTTCAACGAGCAGAAGGCCCGCTGGGAGGCCGAGAAGAACAGCGTCGAGGAGGTCAAGTCCCTCAAGGCGGACATTGACCACCTGCACGCCCAGATCGAAGAGGCCCAGCGCAACTATGAGTATGAAAAGGCCGCGCGCCTGCAGTACTCCGACCTGCCGAACCTCGAGAAGAAGCTCACCGAGGCCGAAGCCGCGGCCGAGCGCCGCAAGAGCGACAACTCCCTCGTGCACGACACCGTGACCGAGGAGGAGATCGCCGGCATCGTCGCCAAGTGGACCGGCATCCCGGTGGCAAAGCTCATGGAGGGCGAGCGCGAGAAGCTGCTGCACCTCGACGAAGTGCTGCACCGCCGCCTGATCGGTCAGGACGAGGCCGTGGAGAAGGTCTGCGAGGCCATCCAGCGCTCGCGTGCCGGCATCAGCGACCCGAACCGTCCAATCGGCTCGTTCCTGTTCCTCGGCCCGACGGGTGTCGGCAAGACGGAACTGGCCAAGGCGCTGGCCGAGAGCCTGTTTGACGATGAGCGCAGCATGGTGCGCATCGACATGACCGAGTACATGGAGAAATTCTCCGTCTCGCGTCTCATCGGCGCGCCTCCCGGATACGTCGGCTACGACGAGGGCGGCCAGCTTACCGAGGCCGTGCGCCGCAAACCGTACTCCGTCGTGCTGTTCGATGAGGTCGAAAAGGCGCACCCGGATGTGTTCAACATCCTGCTGCAGATCCTCGACGACGGCCGCATCACGGACAGTCAGGGCCGCACGGTGGACTTCAAGAACACGATCATCATCCTCACGTCGAACCTCGGCAGCCAGTACCTGCTCGACGGCATCGGCCCGGACGGCGAGATCACCGCGGACGCGCGCGAGCGCGTGCAGGGCGAGCTGCGCCGCGCCTTCCGGCCGGAGTTCCTCAACCGGCTGGATGAGATCCTCATGTTCCGTCCGCTCACGCGCGACAACCTGTCGCACATCATCGACAACCTCGTCGCCGCCCTTCGCAGCCGCCTGGCTGACCGCACGCTGAACCTCGAGATGACCGACGCCGCCAAGGCGCTCATCATCGCCAACGGGTATGACCCGGTCTACGGCGCGCGTCCGCTCAAGCGCTACCTGCAGAGCCACGCCGAGACGCTCATCGCCCGCACCATCCTCTCCGGCGACCTGCACGCCGGCGACACGCTCGTCGTGGACGCCGAGAACGGCGCGCTCGTCTGCCGCGTGAAGGCATAAGGCATAAAAATCACCCCGGGAATCTGTGCATCGTGCACAGATTCCCGGGGTTTTTGTTTTCTCAGGCTTTCGGCCGTTTCCGGCACAGGCGGAAGATCAGCAGTGTCAGCAGCGCGCCGGTGAGGTAGCCCGCCGTGTCGAGCCAGACGTCCGCGATCTGGCCGCTGCGGCCGGGGACGAAGAGCTGGATCGTCTCGTCGCACAGCGCGGCAAAGGGGCCTGGCAGCAGCGCGCGCGGCCACGAAAAATGCGCGCTCGTGCGCAGCGCGGCGGCCGTCAGCGCGCCGAGCACGGCGTACTCGGCAAAGTGCGCACACTTGCGCAGCACATGGTCGGTCATCCGCGGCAGCAGATCTTGCACCACGACCAGCAGTGCGCCGCTCTCGGCGCCGCTCTGTGCCGCGGGCAGGCACGAGTGGCCCCAGATGACCAGCAGCCACACGGCAGCGCAGACCGTCAGGATACGGCTGGCGCGGCGGTTCATTTGCCCTCTGCTTCCTTCTGCGCGCGGATCTTGTCCACCCAGCACTTGTGGCACATGGCGACGTAGCTGTCGTTACCGCCGAGGAGGATCTGCCCGCCCTCGGTGATGACGCGGCCATTGCCGTCGATGCGGGCGTTGACCGTCGCCTTGCGGCCGCAGGCGCACACGGTCTTGATCTCCGTGATGGAATCGGCCAGCTCCATGAGCCGCCGCGCGCCGGGGAAGAAGTGCGTGAGAAAATCCGTCCGCAGGCCGAAGCACAGCACCGGGATGTTCTGCTCGTCAACGATGCGGCGCAGCTGGTCGATCTGCTCGGGGGAGAAAAACTGCGCCTCGTCCGCGATGATGACATCGGCGTGGCCCGCGCGCGCAAACGTGGCGATGATGTCCTCGTCCGGGTGGATGACCTGCGCCTCGCGCTGCAGGCCGATGCGCGAGCGGATGATGTTCGCCCCGTCGCGGTCGTCGACCGACGGCTTGATGAGCCAGACCGTCATGCCCAGCTCCTCGTAGTTGAACTGCGTGATGAGCGCCTGTGCGGACTTCGACGAGCCCATGGCGCCGTATTTAAAATAGAGTTTGGCCATTTAATCCCGCTCCTTTACATAGGCCCGGATGCGCTCCATGACAAAATCGAGTGCGACCTGATTATGCCCGCCTTCGGGGATAATAATATCGGCATAGCGCTTCGACGGCTCGACGAACATCTCGTGCATGGGCTTGACCGTGGTCAGATACTGCGTGACGATCGACTCCAGGTCGCGGCCGCGGTCGCGCACGTCGCGCACGATGCGCCGCAGGATGCGCACATCGGCGTCCGTATCGACAAAGAGCTTGATGTCCAGCCGCTCGCGCAGCTCCGGCTCGGCAAAGATGAGGATGCCCTCGACGACGATGACCTTGGCCGGGCGGACCGTGGTCGTCTCGGCCGCGCGGTTGTGCACCGTGTAGTCGTAGATCGGGCATTCCACCGCCTGCCCGGCGCGCAGCGCGTCGAGATGCTGCACGAGCAGCTGCGTGTCGAACGCATTCGGGTGGTCGTAGTTGAGCTTTTTGCGCTCGGGGAAGGGAATGTCGTCGTGCCGCTTGTAATAATTGTCGTGGTACAGCACGCTCACATCGCCGCCGAATTCGTCGAGAATGCGCCGCGTGATGGTGGTCTTGCCGCTGCCGGTGCCGCCGGCGATGCCGATGGTGATGACGTCGCTCATGGTGCCGCCTCACGTGTGTCGCTTTTTTCTCCAACATTCTACCACAGGCGCAGGGCCGTTGCAATTTGACTTTTGCATTTTTTGCGGTTAAAATAAAACCGGCCGCTGCGCGCGGCCAAACCTGAAAAAATAGAAAAACGGAGGTAGTATCATGCCTGTTCCCACGCCGCATATCGCAGCCAAAGCCGGAGACATCGCCAAGACCGTGCTCATGCCCGGCGACCCGCTGCGCTCGAAGTTCATCGCCGAGACCTTTCTGGAAAATCCCGTGCTCGTCAACAACGTCCGCGGCGTGCAGGGTTACACCGGCACGTGGAAGGGCGTGCCCGTGACCGTGATGGCCTCCGGCATGGGCATCCCGTCGATCGGCATCTACAGCTGGGAGCTGTACAACTTCTACGATGTCGACAACATCATCCGCGTCGGCTCGGCCGGCGCGCTCGCGGACGACCTGAACCTCATGGACGTTGTCGCCGGTGCGGGCGCGTGCACGGACTCCAACTTCGCGCACCAGTTCGGCCTCAACGGCACGTTCGCGCCCATCGCGGACTACACGCTGCTCAGCCAGGCCGTCGCCGCGGCGGCCGCCAATGGCGTGACGCTGCACGTCGGCAACGTGCTCTCGGCCGATAACTTCTACGACGACGGCAGCGACGGTCCGGATCAGTGGAAGAAGATGGGTGTGCTCGCCGTCGAGATGGAGGCCGCCGGCCTGTACATGAACGCCGCCCGCGCCGGCAAGCGCGCGCTCGGCCTGTTCACGATCTCGGACCACATCTATCGCGCCGAGGAGCTCACGAGCGAGCAGCGGCAGAACTCCTTCGTGCAGATGATCACGATTGCGCTCGACACCGCTGTCAACATGGCGAATCTGTAACACAAGGGCATCTGTTCGCGAGAAACGGACAGATGCCCGATTTGTTTATATTTTTTTTATATTTTCGAAACAAATAGGATTGCTTGCAATTCCGGCGCGTGTTATACTAAAGACAGTTGTGAAAACACAACAAAAAACCACCCGAATGTCGGGTAAAATTTTAATGGAGGAAAAAATAGCATGAACATGAAGAAGCTCGTTGCTCTGCTCCTCGCGCTCGTCATGGTCTTTGCGCTGTGCGCCTGCGGTCCCAAGGACAATCAGGACACGGGCAAGAAAGACGACGGCAAAAAAACGGCTATGAAGGCAGACGACATCCCGGACGAAATGACGTCCAGCGATGGCAAGTATCAGGTCGCGTTCGTCACCGACGTGGGCGATCTGAAGGACAAGTCCTTCAACCAGGGCACTTACGATGGCGTGAAGCTGTACGCCAGTGCCAACAGCAAGTCCTACAAGTACTATAAGCCCGCCAACGGCGACAAGGCCACCGATGACGATCGTTACGACGCCATGAAGGCCGCTGTCGACAACGGCGCAGAGGTCGTTGTGGCCGCCGGCTTCCTGCAGGGCGCTGCCCTCGAGAAGGCCGCGAAGGAATTCAAGGACACCAAGTTCGTGTTCATTGACGGTTGGGCTTTCGACGAGCTGACCAACCTTGCTGCCATCAACTTCCGTGAAGAGCAGTGCGGCTACCTGGCCGGCTATGCTGCCGTCATGGAAGGCTACACCAAGCTCGGCTTCACGGGCGGCGGCGGCGGCACGAACGATGCCTGCTGCCGTTACGGCTACGGCTACGTTCAGGGCGCTGAGGCTGCTGCAGCCGAAAAGAACGTCAAGGTCGAGATGAACTACACCTGGAAATACGGCGAGAGCTTCCAGCCCTCCGCTGAGCTGCAGACCCTGGCCTCCGGCTGGTACAAGAACGGCACCGAGGTCATCTTCTCCTGCGGCGGCTCTATCTTCGACTCCATCACCGCTGCTGCTTCCGCGAACGACGCGGCTGTCATCGGCGTGGACGTCGACCAGTCCTACACCTCCGACACCGTCATCACCTCCGCCCTCAAGGGCATCGGCGAGGCTGCTCAGCAGGCTCTGACCGCCGCTTACGGCAGCGATTGGGCCAACTACGGCGGCAAGCTCACCACCCTGGGCGCGGCCGAGGGCGCTGTTGGTCTGCCGACCGACACCTGGAGCCTCAAGAACTGGACCGTTGACCAGTACAAGGCCATGTTCGAGAAGATCGTCAAGGGCGAGATCACCATTGACAACGACTTCACCAAGCTCGCCAGCACCGATCACGTCACCCTCAATCTCGTCAAGTAATTTGACCGGATTCCTTTTAAGGAGAGAAAGCTTTGGCTTTCTCTCCTTTTTTCGTTTGCATTCTGTACACATTTGGGGCGGAATGCCTTGAAATCAGGCGATCAAACAGGTATAATCAAAATATTAGAAGAGCCATTTCGCGCGCCGGGCAGCGCGGTTTCCCGTCCGGCGGCTGCCGATATGCAAACACAGAAACAGAAATAGGAAAGTAGGTGGCGGTATGGACAACGCTCCTCCGTATGTGATCGAAATGCTTCACATCACCAAGGAGTTCCCCGGTATCAAGGCCAACGACGACATCACCCTGCAGCTCAAAAAGGGCGAGATCCACGCCCTGCTCGGTGAAAACGGCGCCGGCAAATCCACGCTCATGAGCGTGCTCTTCGGCCTGTACCAGCCGGAGGCGGGCGAGATCCGCAAAAACGGCAAGCCCGTCAAGATCGACAACCCCAATGATGCCACCGCGCTCGGCATCGGCATGGTGCACCAGCACTTCAAGCTCATCGACGTGTTCACCGTGCTCGACAACATCATCCTCGGCGCGGAGACGACGAAGCTCGGTTTCATCCAGCGCAAGGAAGCGCGCAAAAAGGTCGAGGAGCTCTCGGAAAAATACGGCCTGAAGGTCGACCTCGATGCCAAGGTCGAGGACATCACCGTCGGCATGCAGCAGCGCGTCGAGATCCTCAAGATGCTCTACCGCGACAATGAGATTCTCATCTTCGACGAGCCGACCGCCGTGCTCACCCCGCAGGAGATCGACGAGCTCATGGCCACGATGAAGGAGTTTGCGCGCGAGGGCAAGTCCATCCTCTTCATCTCGCACAAGCTCAATGAGATCATGGCCGTGGCTGACCGCGTGACCGTCCTGCGCAAGGGTAAGTGCATCGGCACGGTCAACACCTGCGACACGAACAAGCAGGAGCTGTCGAACATGATGGTCGGCCGCCCCGTGCAGCTCGTCATCGACAAGACGCCGGCTCACCCCGGCGAGGAGATTTTGCATGTGGAGGATCTGTGCGTCCTGTCGCACCTGCACAAGCGCAACGCCGTCGATCATGTGTCGTTCAATGTCCGCGCGGGCGAGATCGTCTGCATCGCCGGCATCGACGGCAACGGCCAGACGGAGCTCATCCACGGCCTGACCGGCCTGGACAAGATCACGGGCGGCTCGGTCACGCTCTGCGGCGAGACGATCACACACGCCTCCATCCGCCGCCGCGGCAGGAACATGAGCCACATCCCCGAGGACCGGCACAAGCACGGCCTCGTGCTCGACTTCACGCTCGAGCAGAACCTGGTGCTCCAGCGTTACAAGGAGCCGCAGTTCCAGCACGGCGGCTTCATCCGCCGCGACGCCGTGCGCGCCTACGCCGACCGGCTCATCGAGCAGTTCGACGTCCGCAGCGGCCAGGGCGCCGTCACGATCGCGCGCAGCATGTCCGGCGGCAACCAGCAGAAGGCCATCATCGCCCGCGAGGTCGACCGGGACAAACCGCTCATCATCGCCGTGCAGCCCACGCGCGGCCTCGACGTCGGCGCGATCGAATACATCCACAAGCAGCTCGTCGCCCAGCGCGACGCGGGCAAGGCCGTGCTGCTCGTGTCGCTCGAGCTCGACGAGGTCATGAGCCTGTCCGACCGCATCCTCGTCATGTACGAGGGGCAGATCGTCGGCGAGCTCGACCCGAAGCAGACGACCGTGCAGGAGCTCGGTCTGTATATGTCCGGCGCCAAGCGCAGCGGGAAGGACGGTGAATCGGCATGAAGCAGAACAAACTCCGCACCCTTTATGAAAAGGACATGACCAAGAAGATCCTCGCGTCGCTGCTGTCGATCATCATCGGTCTCGTCGTCGGCAGCGTCATCATCGCCGCCGTCGGCTTCTCGAATCCGGAGCTCGGCGCGTCGAGCGTCTGGGACGGCATCCGCATCGTGTTCGCCGGCCTGTTCAGCACTGGCCGCACCGCCGCCGGCGTGCTCACCTGGGGCTTCAACTCTACGAACTTCGGCAATATGCTCTTCCGCGCCACGCCGCTGATTATGACGGGCCTGTCCGTCGCCGTGGCGTTCAAGACCGGCCTGTTCAACATCGGCGCGCCCGGCCAGTACCTCATGGGCACGCTCGTGTCGCTGTGCATCGCGCTCGGCATCCCATCGAGCAGCGTCGCCCCGTGGCTGATCTGGATCCTTGCGTTTCTCGGCGGCGTCGCCGCCGGTGCGCTCTGGGGCGCGATCCCCGGCGCGCTCAAGGCGTTTTTGAACATCAACGAGGTGCTGGCGAGCATCATGACCAACTGGCTGGCGGCAAACCTCGTGACGTGGATGTTCGACATCAGCAACTTCAAAAACCTGGTCGAGAACACCAAGTCCGGCTACATCTACAAGACGACCTATAACGATGTGGCCACGGCGAAGCTCGGGCTCGACAAGCTCTTCCCGAACTCGCAGGTCAATGCCGGCATCCTCGTGGCGATCCTCTTCGCCATCGGTATGTACATCCTCATGAACAAGACGACGCTCGGCTACGAGCTCAAGGCCTGCGGCATGAACCGCCACAGCGCCCGCTACGCCGGCATCCGCGACAAGCGCAACATCGTCCTGTCCATGGCCATCGCGGGCGGACTCGCCGGCGGCGGCGCTGCGCTGTACTACCTGTCCGGCAATACGGAGTTTTTCTGGAGCACGTACCAGACGCTCCCGGCCGAGGGCTTCAACGGCATCCCGGTCGCGCTGCTCGCGGTCAACAATCCCATCGCCGTCATCTTCACGGCCATCTTCATGTCCGTGCTCGACATTGCGGGCCTGCAGATGACCAACCTCACGGCGTATAACGAATACATCATCCTTGGCGTGTCTTCAGATTAAAGCATTTCAGATTATAATATCCTCCGGACCAT
>ERZ791577.1964-NODE-1964-length-10250-cov-4.593330_pt1 | contig 10250 bp, 10 predicted proteins | sample MGYA00509969_ERZ791577 | MGnify/ENA primary metagenome ERZ791577 (study PRJEB30046, sample SAMN00791917) | human gut metagenome | study: EMG produced TPA metagenomics assembly of the A metagenome-wide association study of gut microbiota in type 2... | reverse complement strand
GAGGATATGATACCTTTCGATCCATATACCGGTTTGAAATATAAGAATGAAAGTGGGCAATATGTACAAGTAGGTTGGGCTGATTATGAAGACGTAGATAAAGACAATCAGTATGTCTCTTGGAAAGATAAGAAGCCAATTGGTGATCCTAATCCGAAATGGGTGGGAGGATTGAACACAAATTTGTCATACGGACCTTGGAGTTTGTTTGTTCAGACTTCGTTCACATTAGGACGAGATATTCTGAATACACAGTTTGCCAAAACAATGGCACCCCTCTCGGCACAATATGGGGCAGATGAAGAAGGAGTTGGATTCTCCGGCGGACCGGGAGCCAACTATGCGAATCCTGCAGATGGACATTGGTATTATGCAGAAGACTTTGTGGCACGCCGTATGATGGTTGATTTAAGTCGTTACAGCTTTTGGCAGAAAGACGGTGATAATACGAATTATCCATCTCGCAGCCAATATATGAACAATAATAACTTTATTGAAAGATCATCTCTATTTCTTGAAAATGGTTCTTACCTGAAACTAAATACCATCATGCTTTCCTATAATCTCGATAAATTGAAGAAATGGGGCATTAATAATGCGAGATTATCTCTGACTGCAGAAAATGTTGCTATTATAAAGAGTAAAAATACACTTGCGGCTGACCCAAGTAATGTATCTCCGGATGGTTATTATACAGGTAATGGATACGGGCTTCCACGGAAGTTTACAATTGGACTGATGTTTGATTTTTAAATTTGAAAAGTATGAAAAAGATAATAATAATGTCTGCAATGAGTATACAGCTGGGGTTGTCCTCATGTGATGATTTCTTGACTACCACCCCTAATGATGCTCCTACGCGTAATGTCTTTTGGACAACAGAAGCGGATGTAGCAGCTGGAACCAATGGAATGTATTGGCTTTTTAGAGATGTAATAATGACTGGAGAAGGAGAAAGAGTCCTTACCTATGGTGATCAGCCTACAGGTCTTTGGAGTAACTTGTCACAGATAAACCAAAGTCCATCTCAAGGGAATTATCAATACACGTTTACCGATACCTATTTTACTGATTGGTCTCAATACTATAAAACGTTGAATGTGGCAAATGTGGTTATAAATTCTGTTCCGGATATTCCTTGGAATGAATTTGATGAAAATCAGCAGAATGGAATAGCATCCAAATCCTGCTGCTTGGCCATCTTGGCCAAATCCATCTTGCCGGAGCAAGCACCGCTTTCAGCCTCCATACGCTTTTTCAGGTTCGTCTTCGTGTCCCAAACCATGTCGCCCAACAATTCGCAGAAACGAGAAGCATGGTCGGCCTCTTCAAAAGCATAACGTTTGAAAGCTTCCGCAATTTCAGGATAGCCTTCGCGGTCAGCCTGACGACTCATGGCCAAGTACATACCCACTTCTGTGCATTCGCCTTCAAAGTTAGCCTGCAAACCTTTCTTGATTTCAGGGTCAACGTCCTTGGCAATACCGATGACATGTTCGGTCACGAAAGTCAATTCCGTATCTACCAATTCCTTGAACTTTGAGGCCGGAGCCTTGCACTGCGGGCACTGTGCCGGAGCTTCTTCGCCTTCATGAATGTAACCACATACCGTACATACAAATTTCTTTTTCATTTTCTTTCGTTTTTAATTTAAATTACACATTCGTTTATACTTTATTTCTCTGCCCGTACCTTTCAGGCTCACGCCTCCATCGCACAGGCTTTGCATACACCTTTATAATAGACATGAGCTTCATCTACCTTAAAGTCCGAACCCGCTGGCAGAAAGTCTTTCAAACTTTCCGGAAGAGCCACATCGAATAATTTTCCGCATCGTTTACACATAAAATGTGCATGGGGAACGACCACCCCGTCAAAACAAACTTTCTTCTCATCAATGGTCAACATCAAGGCAGCTCCATGCTCGGAAAAAAGCCGTAAGGTGTTGTACACGGTTGTCTTAGACAACGTAGGTATCACTTTACACAAAGCCACATACACCTCATCCACTGTGGGGTGCGTATGATTTTTAAGCAAATAATCCATAATTGCTATGCGCTGTACGGAAGGGTGAATCCCGTAATTCTGCAATGTATCCAAAGCCTCTTTGTTGACCATGTCCAATATAAATTTGTAATGTTTACAATGCAAATTTAGTGTAAGTTCCGTTCTCGTGCAAGCCTTTCCGCGTTTTTTTTGATAAATAACAGCTTTTTTTGCTTTTATTGATACCTTTATATTATCTTTGCCCCACAAATATCAAACATAGCAACATGAATTACGGATTTGTCAGAATTGCCACAGCCATCCCCGGCGTAAAAGTAGGAGATTGCAAATACAACGCGCAACAAATTGAAAGTTTGATTATTCAGGCGGAAGGTAAAGGCGTAGAAATCATTTGTTTTCCGGAACTCAGCATCACGGCTTACACTTGCGGCGATTTATTTGCCCAACAACTGCTGCTTGACGAGGCGGAAATGTGCCTTATCAGCATCCTCGACTTCACCCGCTCATTAGACATCATCTCTATCATAGGACTGCCTGTCGCTTACCACGGTACGCTGCTGAATTGTGCGGCAGTGATACAAAAAGGGAAGATTTTAGGGCTTATCCCCAAAACTTATCTGCCCAACTATAAGGAATTCTATGAACAACGTTGGTTTACATCCGGCGATGTGCACGGAAACAGCAATGTATTGATTTGCGGACAAATGGTGCCGCTGAGCCGCCACCTGGTCTTCAATACTCCCTCTTGCTGTTTCGGAGTGGAAATCTGCGAAGACGTATGGGCTCCCATTCCCCCCAGTTCCGAATTGGTACTCCAGGGAGCTGAAATCATTTTCAACCTCAGTGCAGACAACGAAGGCGTAGGCAAACAGGACTATCTCAAAGCCTTGTTGGCACAACAAAGTGCAAGATGCCTCGCCGGTTATGTATTCTCGGGGGCAGGATTCGGCGAAAGCACACAGGATGTTGTTTTTGCCGGTAAGGCACTTATCTACGAAAATGGAGTGCTGTTGGCGGAAAACGAACGTTTCTCTTTTAAAGAACAAATGGTTTACAGCGAAATAGACGTAGAATGCCTGCGTGCGGAGAGGCGTGTGAACACCACATTCAGCGCTTCTGTAGCCCGGTTGAAATCGCACGACGTCATACAGATAGACACCGAACTGTTTGCTTCCAAAAACATTGAATTAAGCCGTAAAGTCAATCCGATGCCTTTTGTTCCGGCAGGAAAGGCACTGGATGAACGATGCGAGGAAATCTTTGCCATACAGATAGCAGGGCTGGCCAAAAGATTGGTACATACACAAACCCAGACCGTAGTCATCGGGATTTCCGGCGGACTGGATTCCACCCTTGCCTTATTGGTCTGCACCAAAACGTTCGACAAATTGGGACTCTCGCGCAAAGGCATCGTCGGCGTGACCATGCCCGGCTTCGGAACCACCAACCGTACTTACACCAATGCCGTCAACCTTATGAAAAGCCTGGGGGTAACCCTGCGAGAAATCAGCATCAAAAAGGCCTGCATACAACATTTCGAGGACTTGAATTTCGACATGGCCAACCATAATGTGACGTATGAAAACGCACAGGCACGCGAACGTACGCAGATTCTGATGGATGTGGCTAACCAGATGAATGGCATGGTAGTGGGAACCGGCGACTTGTCGGAACTGGCTTTGGGATGGGCCACGTACAACGGCGACCACATGAGCATGTATGGCGTCAACGCCTCTATCCCCAAGACGTTGGTGAAACATTTGGTCAAGTGGGTGGCCGACAGCATTATCGACGAACCATCCCAAGCTACCTTGTTGGATATCGTGGACACACCGATCAGCCCCGAACTGATACCGGCAGACGAGGATGGCAACATCAGCCAGAAAACAGAAGACTTGGTCGGTCCTTACGAACTGCATGACTTTTTCCTGTATTATACCTTGCGTTTCGGCTTCCGCCCGTCCAAGATATTCTATCTGGCCCAATATGCTTTCGCCGGAAAGTACACTGACGAAACGATAAAGAAATGGTTGACAACGTTTTTCCGTCGTTTCTTCTCTCAACAGTTTAAGCGTTCCTGCCTACCCGACGGTCCTAAGGTTGGAAGCTGTAGCCTGAGTCCCCGTGGAGATTGGCGAATGCCCAGCGACGCGTCGGCTACGGCATGGGTGGATGAATGCAATAATCTGTAAGCCTGCCCCCATATCAAAAAAAGAAACGGTGTATTCCCCCTCTTCTGGCGGAACACACCGTTTCTTTTTATTCCATCTGACACTTCCCTCTTCTACTCTCCGTCGTCTTCAAACCTCAATGTCTCCACTTTCTCCAGTCTCGATTTAAGGCGTGGCATACTCCCTTTCCGGATGCGCAGCGTCATGCTGCAATCGTGTTCATACCCTTGACGGACAATAGACGGCTCTTCCTCCTTGACAATGCGCATGACGGAGTTCATGAAAGGATACTCAAAGAAAAACGTGATTTCCTCGTCCACCGTTTTTTCTATAATCCGGGCCGCCTGTATAGCCTCGATAGCCGCCGCCTTGTAGGCTTGTATCAGACCGCTCGTCCCCAACTTGATTCCACCGAAATAACGAATGACGACAATCAAAACATCCGTCAGTCCGTAAGAATTAATCTGTCCCAGAATCGGCTTGCCCGCTGTGCCGGAAGGCTCTCCGTTATCATTGGCACGGAAATCCTTCCGTTCGTGTCCCAGCATATAGGCATAGCAACAATGGCGCGCATCGTAATACTTCTTTTGATAGAACTCCACTTGCTCTTTCACTTCGTCTACCGTATGCACAGGATGAATGAAAGCCAGGAACTTGCTCCGCTTCTCGCTATATTCTCCTTCCGCCGCTACTGTTATCGTCTTATATACGTCATTTCCTTCCATATCCTTCCTATTCAAAAAACTCCGGCCGCCGGGTTCCACCGACAACCGGAGTTGCAAAGATAATTATTTTTTCCTTATGAAAGTTTATGAATCACCAGTCCGCTGCGTAATTTCGGCTCGAACCAAGTAGCTTTTGGGGGCATGATTTTCCCACAATCCGCTATATCCATGATTTGTTGCATAGACACCGGATACAATGCCAACGCCATTTTCATCTCGCCGCTGTCGCAACGTCTTTTCAGTTCATCCAAACCACGCAATCCTCCTACGAAGTCAATCCGCTTATCCCGACGTAAATCCTTAATGCCCAAAAGCTCATCCAAGATAAGCCGACTACTGACAGTCACGTCGAGCACGTCTATCGGATCGTTTTCATCAAAACGTCCCGGAAGTACACGCAACCTGTACCATTTTTCATCCAGATAAAGCGAAAACTCATGCGGCTGCGCAGGTTTGTACGCCGAAGCGCCCATGCAAGTCACTTCGAAATCCTTCTCCAAAGCTTGCAAGAACTCATCTGAGGTATAGCACCCCAGGTCTTTCACCACGCGGTTATAATCCAAGATAGTCAGTTCGCTTGCCGGGAAGCACACGGCCATAAAATAATTGTATTCCGCCTCGGGGTGCGTCCCTCCATGGGCTAAAGCTTTCTCTTGTCCCACCAAAGCTGCCGCAGCCGTGCGATGATGGCCGTCTGCTATGTACAATGCGGGAATGGCTGCAAATTCTTTCGTAATCGCATCAATATCCGCTTCATCATCCACAAGCCAAAACCGATGACGGAAACCGTCGATCGGGGCCACGAAATCATATTCCGGCTCACGCCTTGCATATCGGTCTATCAAAGAAGCCAACGCAACATTATCGGGATAAGCCAGAAAAACCGGTTCTATATTCGCATCCGTAATACGGATATGCTTCATACGGTCTTCTTCCTTTTCGTGCCGCGTCAGTTCGTGCTTTTTGATTATCCCGTCCATATAGTCCTTGACCGAAGCTCCCAACACGATGCCGTGCTGTGTCCGCCCGTTCATGGTTTGTGCGTAAATATAATACATGGGCTTAGCGTCTTCTACCAACCAGCCGTTACGCTGAAATTTGGCAAAATTCTCTGCCCCCTTTTCATACACACATGAAGCGTATTCATCCGTTCCCTCCGGAAAATCTATCTCCGGACGGATCACATGATAGAGTGACATCTCGTTGTCGCCTGCCTCTATACGGGCTTCTTCCGAACTGAGCACGTCGTACGGACGACACTCTACCCGTTCCACCAAATCCTTAGGCGGACGAAGCCCCTTAAACGGTTTAACCCAAGCCATAGCCCCTATGATTATTTATTTACCTGATATTTCGTACATCCGTCCTTGAAGAATGCGGCAATCTGATGCGCCGCAGCCACTCCGGCATTGATATTGGCCTCGGCTGTTTGTGCACCCATCTTTTTGGGTGTAGAGAAATAACGGCCTTCCAATATACGGAAATCCGCATCCGCTTCCGGCATGATGTCCGTGACATACTTCAGGTCTGCACGCTCCTGCATCAACTTCAGCAATTCCGGTTCATTAATGACCTCTTTCCGGGCCGTATTGACCAACACTCCTCCCTTGGGCATCTTGCCGACCAAGGCATAATTGATGCTTTGGCGCGTCTCAGCCGTAGCCGGGATATGCAAGGAAACCACTTCGCACTTTTCAAACAATTCATCTTGCGAAGAGACTGGCTTCACCCCATCGGATTCTATAGCCGCTGCAGGACAATATGCGTCGTATGCATAAACATCCATGTCGAATCCTTTTGCGATATGCGCTACGCGACGACCGACATTACCGTATGCCAAGATTCCTAATTTCTTTCCTTTCAACTCCGTACCGGCCTTTCCATTATAAAAGTTACGTACGGCGAATACCAACATACCGAACACCAGTTCGGCTACGGCATTGGAGTTCTGACCGGGAGTGTTCATCACCACCACCCCGTGTGCGGTGGCAGCCGCCAAATCTACGTTATCGTAACCGGCTCCGGCGCGGACAACTATCTTTAAGTTTTTTGCCGCATCAAAAACTTCATTATCTATCTTGTCACTGCGGATTATCATGGCTTCCACGTCGGCCACTGCCGCCAGAAGTTGTGCCTTCTCCGTATATTTCTCCAATAAAACGACTTCCAATCCGGCTGTCTCTGCAACCTCTTTGATACCGTCCACTGCAATTTTTGCAAACGGTTTTTCTGTAGCAATCAATATTTTAGCCATAGTTATTTTATTTAAATACGTCCCATAAACAAACAGGCACACCTCTGTGTAAGGCGTGCCTGTCTTTATAGCCTTTTAATGTTGAGCTTCAAAGTCCTTCATGCTTTGTATCAATGCCTGCACGCCCTCTATCGTTTGTGCGTTGTAGCATGAAGCACGGAAACCGCCTACGCTGCGGTGGCCTTTTATGCCCACCATGCCGCGTTCTGTAGCAAACTGCAAGAAATCGGCTTCCAATTCTTTGTATTCGTCGTTCATCACAAAACAAATATTCATATATGAACGGTCTTCCGCCTTTGCCGTTCCACGGAACAATTTGTTACGTTCAATTTCGGTATACAACATGTCTGCACGCTCTTTTGCACGCTGAGCCATAGCCTCTACTCCGCCGTTTTTCTTCACCCATTCCAAATTCTTCATGGCACAGTAGATGGGTACAACCGGAGGCGTATTGAACATGGAACCGTTTTTCACATGGGTCATGTAATCCAGCATTGTGGGAATCTGGCGGCTTACTTTATTCAAAGCTTCATCCTTTACGATAACGATATTCACTCCGGCCATAGATACGTTTTTCTGTGCTCCGGCGTAAATACAATTATATTTGCTCACATCTACCGGACGGGAGAATATATCTGACGACATATCGGCAATCAAAGGAACAGGACTGTCCAAATCATAACGCATTTCCGTTCCGAAAATCGTATTGTTTGTCGTAATATGCAGATAATCTGCATCAGCCGGTATCGTAAAGTTTTTCGGAATATAGGTATAGTTGTCTTCGGCTGAAGAAGCAACTTCAACCACTTCACCGAACAACTTTGCTTCTTTCATAGCCTTCTTGGCCCATGTACCTGTATTCAAATAAGCTGCCTTCTTCTCCAAAAAGTTATAGGGAACACGACAGAATTCCGTACTGGCACCTCCTGCCAGAAAAACAACCGAATAACCGGCCGGGAGGTCGAGTAATTCTTTTACCAGTTCTACAGCCTTGTCTACTACAGGCTGGAAGTTCTTTGCCCTATGGCTAATTTCCATCAGGGAAAGACCGCTACCCTCAAAATCCAAGCATGCATCTGCTGTTGCCTCTATTACTTCACGCGGCAACATGGATGGACCTGCATTAAAATTATACTTCTTCATCTAAATTGTAAAACTTAAGATTAATTATCCGTTACTCTAAGCATAACATCTGCGAAAGTAGAAAATAAAATCCATAAAAGCAACGATTGAAGCCACATTTTTTAAGTCAAGCGCTTTTTTTGCTATCATATATTATAAAAAACAGCTTTCTGCCCTTACAACTCGTAATCTTATTTTGTCTTTTCTATAATCGTCTTGATGCCTTTTATCTTTTGCCCGGACACGGCGGCCAAGGTTTCTTTTAGCAAATTCCGTCTGATAGCGACAAAAGCATAGTGTTCTTTCACATCTATACGCCCGATATCGCTCTTGCCTAATCCTCCTACCTTTGACAGAAACCCCACAATATCCACCTTGTTGATTTTATCCTTTTTTCCTTTTCCGATATAAAGTGTTACCCACTGGGGCTTGGCAGGATCGGGCTTAGGCCCTTCCCACACATAGTCTTCAGGAATCTGCTGTATAAACTCGGGTAAATATTCCTCCGGCCCTAATATGAGAAAGACATTTCCGGAAGCATCCCACCGCGCCGTCCGACCGTTACGATGAATATAAGCATCTTCATTGAGCGGCAAATGATAATGGATAACATGGTCTATATTGGGTATATCCAGTCCCCGCGCGGCTAAATCCGTTGAAACAAACACATTACACGATCCGTTACTGAACTTGTAAAGCGCACGCTCACGGTCCTTCTGTTCCATTCCTCCATGAAACATCTCACACGAGATTCCTGCTTGAAGCAAATAACGGTAAACTCGTTCTACACTTTCACGGTAGTTCACAAAAACCAAGGAACTTTTATCTCCCAAATAGCACAAAAGCTTAGACAAGACCTCCAACTTATCTTTCTCTGGAGATTTCACTGTATAAACCTTTATACGTTCCGGAATCTGCTCTTCATCTTCCAAGAAATTCAATTTCAAAAAATCTCCCTCTGATACAAACCGAGGAATAGCCGGCGCATCTGTAGCCGAGAGAAGGAAACGACGTTTTAAATACGGAATTTGCGCAATCACCTCCGACATTTCTTCCTGAAAGCCCATCTCAAGGCATTTGTCAAATTCATCTATCACCAACGTATGAACATGTGAGGCATCGATATTTCCTTTATTTAAATGGTCGTTCATACGCCCCGGAGTTCCTATTATAACTTGTGGATTCAAGCTTTTCATCGTACGGTGCTCATCCATGGCCGGACGGCCGCCATAGCAACTCATAACAGGAATGCCCGTTCCCATAGACTTGAAAACCTGCTCTATTTGTAATGCCAACTCACGAGAAGGTACCAATACTACAGCTTGAAGAACATTCTCATTTTTTAAAGATTGCACTAAAGGTAACAAATAAGCGATCGTTTTTCCCGATCCAGTCGGAGATAAAAGTACCAGGTCTTTCCCTTTTCTGTATTCCTCAACCGTGGTTTGCTGCATCGCTGTCAAGCTATCTATATGCAACTTCCATAAGATTTCTTTTATATTGATGTGAGTCATCACTTTACTTTTTATAATCAAACAAATTTAGACATAAATGCCTTTATATACTGTTGTCATAGGAAACTACTCTAGGACTAGCCTTATCTTTAGGCATAAGTAACTCTGATGTAGTTCATGACATTCACAAAGATAACGCTTTTGTTTGTATCTTAAACTATAGCAGAGATAAATTTGAAACAAAATCCTAAGTAACGAATTTAAACCAGACGAACTATGCTATTTATTCTTAACCACCAAGATATAAAATGACATAGAATCATCCTTTCCCCAGTAAGTTTTCCAAATCATGTTTCATCCGTCATTTATCCCGGAAGCTCCCTAATATACAATACATTACCACTGAAGAATAGAGAAAGTTCATCTTCCAGCAAGCCTTCAGCCATCCTTCGGCCAGGCTGCAAGTATACTCCTGAACGATATTCTCCACTCTCCACCCCACCATAATACGTACTCC
>ERZ791577.1963-NODE-1963-length-10252-cov-9.070315_pt1 | contig 10252 bp, 10 predicted proteins | sample MGYA00509969_ERZ791577 | MGnify/ENA primary metagenome ERZ791577 (study PRJEB30046, sample SAMN00791917) | human gut metagenome | study: EMG produced TPA metagenomics assembly of the A metagenome-wide association study of gut microbiota in type 2... | reverse complement strand
TATCGTGCAACTGCGGATGCCGCTTTTCAAGGCCGTCCAGAAGGGACTTGGCTTCCTCTCTGGTCAGGAAACGCAACCTTTCATTGTTGGCCTTTACCATTTTCCAAGTGCCGCCCTTGGTGGACAAGGGATTGACTCCGCTCCACATGCCTGTGGCGACGGCACGGTTTATGGCGGAACGCATAAAGCTGAAGATGTTGTTGACGGTCTGCCCGGCCAGCATTTTTCGCGTCGGTGCTTTGGCTTTAGGCTTTTTGGTGGCCTTTTTGGGCTTTGTATTCCCAGTAGGCGTTTTCAAAAGCTGCGCCTTGAGGCTGGAAAGCAAATTCGGAGTCAGATCGGCAATAGGCAAAGCGTGGATTTTGGCCTTGAGGTGGGCGCAATACTGGCTGTAGGCCGGTCAACGTACTTCCCTTCGCTTCTGCCCCAGGCAAGGTAGGCGTTCACTATCTCCCCGATGGTAACTTTGTCGCGCTCAATGGGATTGATGCCGGTGGCATCAAACTCGGCAAGGAACTTTGCCCGCTCCTTTCTGACCGTGGCCGGGCGGACGCCCTTGCTGTGCCTGCCAACGGTTTTCCAGTGGCCCTTACCTTCATGATCAGCGTACCAGAAGCAGTAGAGTTTGTCGTACTCTCCGGTTCGCGGATCGCGCTTGGCGGACTGGCGGAAGAAGACGCCCTCGAACTTGGTCTTTGTGTATTTTCTAGTGAAGGGCAGGACGGCCCGGAAATCCCGGCTTCTCGTGCTCCTTCCATATTCCATATGGAATAAAAAACAGGCACGGCATCCTCAAGGACGGCGTGCCTGTTTACGCATTGCTTTAGACCGTATCGCCACGCCGGGCATGGTACTCCGCTTTTTCCTGATACATACGTTTATCCGCCTGCCTCACCATATCCATGATGTGCATGTACCCCTCGGCCCACACCTGCCCAAGCGACAGGGATTCGGGATACGCTTTATTGGCCTCCCGTTGGAGCGCGGCGATCTTCGCATAAAAGACCCGTTCCGGAATGTTCGGGCAGAGGAAGACAAATTCGTCTCCGCCAATACGGAAAAGATCGTCTCCCCTGAAATAGCGGCTGAATATCCGGCTGATGTCCCGGATGTATTTGTCGCCGGAGTCGTGCCCTTGCTGATCGTTGATGCGCTTTAACCCATTGAGATCCACAAAAACGACGCCGAGCGAATCCGGGGGATTTTTTTCGAGCTTCTGCAATACGGAAATATAGCTGTTTCTGTTGTGCAGCCCCGTCAAGTCGTCGCAGTAGCTCATCCGCTTGAGCTCGCTCTGCATATTACGCTTCCGTTGCTCATTCGTGACGAAATAGGCCAGAGAATGCAGCAGGGAGTGATCATCCCGATTGGCTTTCGGGTTATCCACGCCGATGAACCCGGAAATGACGTCGTTCAGGACGAGAGGGACGACGATGAGGCTCTCGATACCTTGCGGCTTGAGTACGCTGTACATATCCAAATCGCTGTCCCGGATTGACTCAAGATTGTCGATGACCACATCCTCACGCCGCTCGAACATCTTCTGCCAACAGCTCATGTAGCTGATTGGCACGTTTTGAAGGACTTCTTTCTGAGGGAAAATACCTTCTGAACACCATTCATAGGTGTTGTTGGCGATGAGCCCGCCGTTTTTCAGAACGCTGTACTCGAAGATATAGGCACGATCGGCCTGATGCATCATTCCGAGGTTCTCCAGGACCATGTCCACGGCTTGCGGAAAATTTTCTTCCCTGTTCAGGATGCGGATGCATTCCAGCAAGGTACTCTCAATATCAAGCTTGCGCTGCACAGCTTGGCTGATATTTTCCTTTTCCGTAATGTCGACGGCGAATTCCAGCCGGGCAAGACGGCCATTCCAGCGGATCAGCTTGTCTCTGAGCAGATAATGGCGGTGCGAAATGGGATTCGTGAGCTCCCAAGTGTAGAACGTTTCGCAGTTGAGAAACTGATTCGTACAAAACGGACAAGGCGCGTCAATGCCTTGCAGGACTTCATAGCACTTCCTGCCTTTTCCGATGTCCGTAAGCCCGAATACCTTTTTTCCAAACTCGTTCAGATACAGGATTTCATACGTGGCGATATCGCTTACATAAACGATTTCATCCACTTCCTCCATAATAATCTGCAACAGGCTCTCCGGGCAGTCTTCGTGCTCACCGGAAACATATTGTGCTTTGGAAAAAGATGTTGTCATAATGCGAACCCATTCACATTTTGGATGACGACCATTTTCAAAATCGCCCAGCCACGCACATCCTGAACCAGCAGGCCAAGGCTAAATGGCGGATCACTATACGCGTTTTCCTTCCCATTTTTCCAATAATGAGAGCCAAAAACGTTTTTGGAGCCACATTATCGACTAAAGTATCTCATTTTACGCTAGAAACAGCGTGTTATCAAGATGTCGGACGATCAGGATCCAAAAGGCATCAGCCGTCCTCAAGCGCGGCGCCCTCGCCTCTTCCCCAAATGGCGTCTCAGTATCAGAGGACGCTGGGCACCCACGGCTCCCCTTTGTGGACAGTGCCCCCCACCCTGCCAAGAAAGCCGCCCGGCTTTATTGCATCCCCGGCCTTCTCGGGCTATCACACCGACCATGAACACGCTGCAACTCCGGAATTCCTTTCTGCTGCTTCTCACCGCCGTCATCTGGGGAGTGGCCTTCGTCGCCCAGAGCGTAGGTATGGATTATGTGGGCCCCTACACGTTTACCTGCGTGCGCTCCTTTATCGGCGGCCTGTTCCTCATTCCCTGCATCGCGCTGCTCAACAGGCTGAACCCCTCCTCCCCCGGCGGCATCAGGCCTTCGAACGCGAAAACGAAGGGCCAGCTCTGGATCGGCGGCGTGTGCTGCGGTGTGATGCTCTGCTTCGCAAGCTGTTTTCAGCAGATCGGCATCATGTACACGTCCGTGGGCAAGGCGGGGTTCATTACGGCCTTCTATATCATCATCGTCCCGCTCCTCGGGCTGTTCTTCAAAAAACGGTGCGGCCTGTTCGTCTGGCTCGGCGTGGCGCTGGCCATCGTCGGCCTCTATTTTCTCTGCATTACGGAGAGCCTGACCATCCAGTTCGGCGATTTCCTGATCTTCATCTGCGCCATCCTGTTTTCCATCCACATTTTGATCATCGACTACTTCACACTGCGCGTGGACGGCGTCAAAATGTCCTGCATCCAGTTTTTCGTCTGCGGCCTGCTCTGCGCGGTTCCCATGCTGCTCTTTGAGACGCCGGACATCACGCAGCTCCTCGCCGCATGGAAACCCGTTCTCTATGCGGGGATCATGTCGAGCGGCGTTGCCTATACGCTGCAAATCGTGGGACAGAAAGGCATGAATCCCACGGTCGCCTCCCTGATCCTCAGCCTCGAGGCGGTGGTGTCCGTACTGGCCGGATTCGTCATGCTGGACCAGCAACTGACTATACGGGAAACGATGGGATGCGCCTTTATGTTCTGCGCGATCGTGTTTGCGCAGCTCCCGCAGAAGAACATAAAAAACGCTGAGGCTGTCTCAGCATAACGGGGTGCGGCATGAGGATATGCGTCATCACGGGCGGCACAGGCGGCATAGGGCTTCACCTTTGCGAAGGCTTCCAGCGCGCGGGGTATGCGGTCACGGCTCTCGACGTGGAACAGCACAAAGCCTTGCCTGACGGTATTGGTTTCATCCAAACCGACTTGAGACAGGCCGAGGCCGTCAACGAAGCCTTCCGGCGAGTGACGGAACGGCACGGCGCCGTCCATGTACTCGTCAACAACGCGGCCCTCGCCCATTTCCACAAGCCCGTCATGGAAATGACCGCCGACGAATTCGACAACGCCCTTTCCGTAAACCTGCGCGGCGCGTTCCTGTGCGCGCAGGCCTTCATCAAGGCCAACGCGGGGCAGGGTTACGGGCGCATCATCAATATCGCCTCCACCCGCTGGAACCAGAACGAAGCGGGATGGGAGGCCTACGGCGCTTCAAAAGGGGGGCTTGTCTCCCTCACGAACACGCTGGCCGTCTCCCTGAGCGCCACGCCGATCACGGTCAACGCCGTAAGCCCCGGCTGGATACAGGTCGACGGCTATGAAACGCTTTCCCACGCGGATCATGCCCAGCATCCTTCCGGGCGTGTGGGTATCCCCCGCGACATCGTCAACGCCTGCCTGTTCCTTGCCCACGAGGAAAACGATTTCGTCAACGGGCACAACCTCGTCGTCGACGGGGGAATGACCAAACGGATGATCTACGTCGAATAGCGGTTTCGAAACACGGCGTCTCGTTAAACAGCACCGAGTCCAAAACACAAAAACACTACGCGGCCGGAGGCTCTCATGGATTGTCAACGCGATACGGAAGCACACTCCCCCCTTCAGACGCAACTCTTTTCGCTTCAAGGCCATACCGCGCTTGTCACCGGCGCGGGTTCCGGGCTCGGCAAATATATGGCCCATGCCCTGCTCCACGCCGGAGCCAATCTTATCCTCGTCGGCCGCACGCTGGATCGCCTCGAGGCCTCGGCGGACGAGATCTTTTTGAGCTTGAAACAGCAGGGCGGCCATCTCGCGTACGATTCCGATCCCGCGGCACGCTCTGCCCATCGGGACCCGGACCAAAACAAACGCATCGCCTGCATTGCCTTCGATGTGAGCGAACTCAAGACGTTGCCGGAACTCGCCCAAAAGGCGTCCCAGCCTTTCGGCGCGCCGGACATCCTCGTCAATGCCGCCGGGCTGAATCCGCGCAAGCCGTGGAACGAACTCACGCCCGAGATTTGGGAATACACGCTGCGGCTCAATCTTTCCGCGCCGTTCTTCCTCGCTCAGGCCCTCGTGCCCGAAATGATGCGGCAAGGATGGGGGCGCATCATCAACATCGCCTCCCTTCAAAGCAGCCGGGCCTTCCCCAACGGCCTGCCCTACGGAGCGTCAAAGGGCGGAATAGCCCAACTCACGCGGGGCATGGCCGAAGCATGGTCGCGGCCCGGAACGGGCATCACGGCCAATGCCATCGCGCCGGGCTTCTTCAAGACGCAACTCACCGCCCCGCTCTTCGACAAGCCGGAAGTCGTCGAGGCTCTCGCCCGGCAAACCACCATGAACCGGGTGGGCTTCGCGGAAGATATCCAAGGGTTGACCATGTTCCTCGCTTCCCCCGCGTCCGGCTATATCACGGGGCAGGTCATCCACATCGATGGAGGCTGGACCGCCATATAGGGGAGTCCCAACGCGCTGAGTGAGGAGGCGTTGGCCTCCTCACTCTGATCATGCCCGATTTCCAAGCTTCCGGCCACTCTGACATCGTTTCGACCGCATTCTTGTAAAGACATATGCGCACGGTTTCATGAACAGGATAGGCGGAGAGACTTGGGTCTCTTGGCCTTTTCACGTCTATTTCCTTTTGAGCCCCATGCCCAGCGCCTTCATTTTCAGGTAGAGGTATCGCTTTCAAGGCTATGGAAGAGGCGGGCGTGACACCTAAGGTGAAGGCTATCCGCGGCGGAACGGATGGCGCACAACTTTCATTCAAAGGATTGCCTTGTCCCAATATTTTTGCCGGTGGCTTGAATTTTCATGGCAGATATGAGTTCGTGCCAATCCAGTCTATTGAGAAAGCTATGAAAGTAGTGGTGAAAATTGCTGAGTTGGTGGCAAGATAAGTAATTTATTAACCTTAAAATAGTAAAGTAATAACATGAAAACAACTCCGTTTACCGAAACACACATTGCCTTGGGGGCGAAAATGCACGAATTTGCAGGTTATAATATGCCTATTGAATATTCGGGAATTATTGATGAACATCTTACTGTATGTAATGCCGTAGGTGTTTTTGATGTATCCCATATGGGTGAATTTTGGGTAAAAGGTTCTAATGCGTTGGAGTTTTTGCAGCAAGTGACTTCAAACAATGTGGCGACTTTGCCCGTCGGTAAAGCGCAATATACTTGTTTCCCTAATGAGGAGGGAGGTATTGTTGATGACCTGTTGGTATATCACTATGAATCCGAAAAATACTTGTTGGTGGTAAATGCGGCCAATATTGAGAAAGACTGGAACTGGTGTGTCAGCCATAACACAGTGGGTGCGGAATTGGAAAATGCATCCGACCGTATGGCACAGCTTGCTATTCAGGGACCGAAGGCTATGGAAGTTTTGCAAAAACTGACTCCGGTCAACTTGTCTGAAATTCCTTATTATGCTTTTACCACAGGTGAGTTCGCCGGTCAGAAAGATGTGATTATTTCGAATACCGGTTATACCGGTGCAGGTGGTTTCGAGCTTTATTTTTATCCCGAAGCCGGTCAGGCTATCTGGAAAGCAATTTTTGAAGCAGGTGCTCCTGAAGGGATTAAACCTATCGGGCTAGGGGCTCGTGATACATTACGTTTGGAAATGGGCTTTTGCCTGTATGGTAATGATTTGAGTGATACCACTTCTCCGTTGGAAGCAGGATTGGGCTGGATTACCAAGTTTGTTGAAGGAAAGAATTTCACTTCACGTGCTTTACTTGAAAAGCAGAAAGCCGAAGGATTGAAACGCAAGCTGATTGCTTTTGAAATGGTAGACCGTGGTATTCCCCGTCATGGTTATGAACTGGTAAATGCTGATGGAGAGAAAATAGGTGAAGTAACTAGTGGAACCATGTCTCCAATGCGTAAGATTGGTATCGGTATGGGATATGTTCAGACCGCTTACACGGCATTAGGTACTGAAATATTTATTGATGTGCGCGGACGCAAACTGAAAGCTGTAATAGTAAAGGCCCCGTTCAGAAAATAAATCGAAAGCCGGAAAAGAGAACGCTGATAACAAAGAAAACGCGGATATTCAAGAAATCTGAATATTCGCGTTTTCTTTATATGGCTGATATACATTTACGGTTAGTTCCTTTTCATAAAAACAGCTTTTAATGCAAAATTAATAATAGGATGAAGAATATGATAAATAGATAATTCTTAATTTTGCAATCAAAAATTTATTAGCTATGTCTGAATTGGCTCCATTGATAAGTGATTTGGCTTTGATTCTGATCTGCGCCGGTGTCATGACGCTCGTCTTTAAACGGTTAAAGCAACCTCTTGTTCTCGGCTATATCGTAGCCGGCTTTTTGGCAAGTCCCCATGTTCCTCTTACTCCGTCGGTCATTGATGTGGCCAATATCCATACATGGTCGGAGATTGGTGTGATATTCTTGTTGTTCGCTCTAGGGTTGGAATTTAGTTTCAAGAAACTGGTGAAGGTAGGGGGGACGGCGGTCATTGCGGCGTGTACCATTATATTTTGTATGATATTGGTTGGGATTTTTGTAGGGTGGTCTTTCGGGTGGCAACGCATGGACTGTCTGTATTTGGGAGGTATGTTGGCCATGTCCTCCACGACTATTATCTATAAGGCTTTTGATGATTTGGGATTGAGGCAGCAACGGTTTGCCGGCTTGGTTCTTAGTATTTTGATATTGGAAGATATATTGGCTATTGTTTTGATGGTTATGTTGAGTACAATGGCAGTGAGTCAGAATTTCGAGGGCAGTGAAATGGTATATAGTATTGCCAAATTATTATTCTTCCTTATATTATGGTTTGTGGTAGGTATTTATATCATTCCTACATTTTTGAAGCGTTCCCGCAAGTGGATGGCAAATGAAACATTGCTGATTGTTTCGCTGGCATTGTGCTTCGGTATGGTAGTTGTGGCGGCCAAGGTTGGATTTTCGGCTGCGTTTGGAGCTTTTATAATGGGGTCTATTTTGGCAGAAACGGTAGAGGCCGAAAATATAGAGAAGCTTGTGGCCCCTGTAAAGGATTTGTTTGGAGCCATTTTCTTTGTATCTGTGGGAATGATGGTAGACCCTGCCATGATTGTAGAATATATATGGCCCATTGTGATTATTACATTGGCCATTCTGCTTGGGCAGGTTATTTTTGGTACAGGTGGTGTGATTTTGTCGGGACAGCCGTTGAAAGTTGCCATGCAATGTGGTTTCAGTCTGACCCAGATTGGTGAATTTGCATTTATTATCGCTTCGTTGGGGGTAAGTCTGAAAGTAACCAGTGATTTCTTATATCCTATTGTGGTGGCTGTTTCGGTCATTACCACATTTCTGACCCCGTATATGATACGTTTGGCGATACCTGCTTATCATATAGTAGAGAAACGTCTGCCCGGCAAATGGAAAAAAATGCTTGAGCGTTATTCATCGGGATCACAAACGGTGAATCATGAAAACAATTGGAAGAAATTGTTGGTTGCCATAGCTAGGATCGTAGCTGTTTATTCTGTATTGTGTATAGCTATGATTACACTTTCATTCCATTTTATTATTCCATTGTTCCGGGCTAGTCTGCCTGTCTTTTGGGCCAATCTGGCAGGAACTGTTTTTACTATCGTCTGCATCGCACCTTTCTTGCGTGCCATTATCATGAAAAAAAACCACTCTGTAGAGTTCCAGGCGTTATGGCAGGATAGCCGTTTCAACCGGGCTCCCTTAATTTCTACCATTTTACTCCGTATAGTGATAGCTGTCATGTTTGTGATGTTTGTTATAGAGAAACTTTTTCAGACTTCCACGACTTTGCTGATCGGTATAGCCGTTGTTTTGGTAGGTATGATGATGTTCTCGCGATGGCTGAAGAAGCAATCTATATTCATGGAGCGTACTTTTATTCAGAATTTGCGTTTCAGAGATGTGCATGCTGAGTTCACAGGTCAGAAGCGTCCTGAGTATGAAGGACATTTGTTGTCCCGCGACTTACATCTTTCGGATTTTGAGATACCTGCGGATTCCTTATGGGCGGGATATACGTTAAGAGAGCTGAATTTGGGGCATAAATACGGAGTACATGTGGCATCTATCATTCGTGGAATGCATCGTATTAATATTCCGGGGGCGAATGTACGTCTGTTTCCCGGTGACACCATACAGGTAATCGGTACGGATGAGCAGTTGGGCGAGTTTGCCCGTCAGGCAGAAAGAGTATCAGCCGCCGCTGAAGAGGAAGATTTGGAAAGGCGTGAAATGAATCTGAAACAGTTCATTATAGATCGTAACTCATTTTTCTTGGGTAAAAATATCAAAGAAAGTGGTATCCGGGATGAGTACAAATGTCTGGTGGTAGGCGTCGAAAAAGAAGATAGTACGCTGATGACCCCTGATATCAATGTACCTTTTACGGAAGGAGATGTGGTATGGGTGGTAGGCGAACGGGATGATGTGTACCGTTTGTTGGGTAAGAAAGAAAAAGAGGAAGAATAATTAATTTTAATACATAAGAAAACCATGAAAAGTGATCCTAAAGATTGTCTGTATTGTCAGAACAATGAGACATTGCACAATTTAATGATTGAAATAGCGCCACTGAGTGTTTCACGCGTATTCCTGTTTAAGGAACAAACCTATCGCGGACGTTGCCTTGTTGCTTATAAAGATCATGTAAACGACTTGTTTGAACTGAGTGATGAAGAGCGTAATGCATTTATGGCAGATGTAGCCCGTGTGACCCGTGCTATGGACAAGGCTTTCCACCCTGAAAAAATAAATTACGGAGCATATAGTGACAAACTTTCTCACCTGCATTTTCATCTGGCTCCCAAGTATGTGGACGGACCTGATTATGGAGGTGTATTTCAGATGAATCCGGGAAAAGTTTATCTGACTGATGCGGAATACCAAGAAATGATTGAAGCTATAAAGAAAAATCTGTAGTAGTGAAATGATTAACAGATAGATAGTAGTTAATGGCTAGTGATTAATAGCAGATGCGTACACCTACAATCACTAACCATTAATCACTATCTATTCTTGTTCTTCGAAATCAAATTCAAAGTCGAAGTCATCATCACCGAAATATTCAGGAGTAATGAATTCTTCCATGCTGCGACGGTCCTTCTTGGTGGGACGCCCTGTTCCGCGGGCGCGATCAACAAAACCGCTGATTCTGCTCATTTCCAGTAATTCATATTGCTCTGGAGTCGTTACATTCTCCAGAATTTCAGGAACCAATTTGGCACCTATACGTTTCTCTATTGCCTGTAAAACTTTAAATGAGTACGTGACAGGCGGTTTCTTTACCTGTATCACTTCTCCCGGCTTTATCATTCTCGACGGCTTCACCTGAGTACCGTTGATGGAAACCCGTCCTTTCTTGCATGCTTCGGCAGCGATAGTACGGGTCTTGAATATACGTGAGGCCCACAGCCATTTATCAATTCTTGCTTCAGCCATTACTTTTTATTGTATTGGTTCATTGT
>ERZ791577.1962-NODE-1962-length-10260-cov-2.952082_pt1 | contig 10260 bp, 6 predicted proteins | sample MGYA00509969_ERZ791577 | MGnify/ENA primary metagenome ERZ791577 (study PRJEB30046, sample SAMN00791917) | human gut metagenome | study: EMG produced TPA metagenomics assembly of the A metagenome-wide association study of gut microbiota in type 2... | reverse complement strand
GCCGGAAGGCTGGCGGGGATAGTAGTCGGCCCGGTCGGCCAGACCGACCTTTTCCAGCATCCGTCTGCCGATCTCATCCGCCTGCTCTTTGGGCATCCTGCGGGCAACGATCAGGCCCTCGGTCACATTCTGCAAGGCGGTCTTGTTCCGGAACAGGTTGTAGTTCTGGAACACAAAGGCCGTTTTTTTGCGCAGGCGGGCAATGTCGGCCCGGGAGATCCTGCCAAGATCGAAGGATTCGCCGTCGAACACCAGAGTGCCGCTGTCAGCGGTCTCCAGAAAGTTCAGGCAGCGCAGCAGGGTGGTCTTGCCGGAGCCGGAGGAGCCGATGATGGCCATGGCCTGCCCCTGCTCCAGGGAAAAGCTGATATCCTCCAGAACCCGCGTCCTGCCGAATCGCTTCTGGATATCCTCTACCTGTAAAATCGCCATGCTGTGCGCTCCTCTCAAACCCGGAAATAGTCCAGCTTCTTCTCGGTGCGGCTCAGGGCCAGGGCCACAATGCCGTTGAACACCAGGAAGAAAGCGCCGGCGTAGAACAGGGGCCAGATCATGCCCTTGTTGCCGAAGTCCTTGGCCAGCTTGATGATCTCCCCCACCATGATGAAGTTGGACAAAGAGGTGTCCTTCACCAGGGTGATGATTTCGTTGCCCATGGGAGGCACGATGCGCTTGACCACCTGGAGCAGGGTGACCTGGAAGAAGATCTGGCTGCGGGTCATGCCCAGCACCTGCCCGGCCTCCCGCTGGCCGGCGGGGACACCCTGGATGCCGCCGCGGAAGATCTCGGAGAAGTAGGCCGCGTAGTTGAGCACAAAGGCCAGGACGGCCGCCCCCATCCGCCCCAGGGAGTGTCCAGGCCCAAAGACGATGCCGGGCAGATAGAACACCACCGCCAGTTGGAGCATCAGTGGGGTGGAGCGCATGATGTAAACATACAGGCGCACCAGAAGGCTCAGGGGCTTGAAGCGGCTCATGGTGCCGAAGGACACCACCAGTCCCAGGGGCAGGGACAACACCAGCGTGACGGCAAAGAGCTCAATATTGAGCAGAAAACCGTCCAGCAGGGTCATGGTTACCGTTTGGAATGACATGTTCTCTCTCCTCTGTCCAACGCGGACAAGGGGCAGGGGGCATATACCCCCTGCCTCTTGTGTCGGAACGTTTTACTGGTTGGCCAGCAGCAGGTCGGCCAGCTCGTACTTGACGGCCAGCTCGTTGAGGGTGCCGTCGTCAATGAGCTCCTGCATGGCCTGGTTTACCGCCGCGGTGAGGTCGGAGCCCTGGCGGAAGCCGATGCCGTACTCCTCCACGGACAGCTCCAGATCGGGAATGACCATCAGGTCGGAGTAGTCGCCGGTGCCGGCCAGCGTGTTGGCCAGCACGAAGTCCATAACCGCCGCGTCCGCCGCTCCGCTCTTGACCTCCAGCAGGGCGTCGGTCTGCTTCACCACAGAGGTATAGCTGGCCTGGCTGAGGAACTCGTCGGCCGCAACCGCCGCCTCACCGGCGGAGCCGGCCTCCGCGTCCAGATTGGCGCCGGCCAGGGACTCGGTGGAGGTGTATTTGTCCGCGTCGGCGGCGCGGATAACCACCACCTGATAGTTCTTGATGTAGGGGTCGGAGATCGAAATGGCCTCCTGGAGCTCCGGTGTGATGGTCATACCGTTCCAGATGCAGTCGATGTTCTTGCTCTCCAGCTCCAGCAGCTTGGCATCCCAGTTGATCTCCACAAACTTGGGCTCCACCCCCAGCTTGGCGCACACGGCAGTGGCAAACTCGGTCTCAAAGCCGGTCAGCTCGCCGTCCTCCCCCAGGTAGTTCATGGGCTCGAACAGGGTATAGCCGATCTTTAGGACTCCGTTGCCCTTGACATAATCCAGGTCGCTCTCTGCCACAGGCGTCTGAGAGCCGGTCGGCGCCGCGCTGCCGGGTGTCTCGGCCGCACCGGGATTTCCGCCGCAGGCGGTGAGGGTCAGGGTAAGGCCCAGAGCAAGGGCCAGAGCCGTCCAATTTCGTTTCATAGCAGTTCCTCCTCAGTTGGGTCGTTTTCCTCTTCGCTTTCGTATATTACCACACTAAAGCGATATTGTAAAGAGAAAAACGGAAAAATTTTTTCGGGACAAAGCGACCCCTCCCATGCCTCCGCTTCTTCCCCAGAAGCTCCAACGGCAAGGAGCGGGGAGCACGCGGAACCTGAATACAACGGAACGATCGGCCTGACGTATTTTCTGGACGGCAAAAAGGATTGAAGGCTATGGACGGCAACGGAATGGATACGGAAGCTGGGCGCATTGACGTCGTGTCTTGCGGCATCGGCTTTCCGAAGGACGCCGAAACGCTGGGGCTGATCGGACGGGCGGACGCGGTGTATGGTTCTCGGGCGCTGCTGGCCGCGTGCCCTGTAGAGGCCCGCTTGACCCGGATCATCGGCGCGAAAGCCCGTGAGGATGCGGCGGACGCCCTCACCCTGTGCCGGGTCGGGCGGCATGTCGTGGTATTGGCCTCGGGAGATGCGCTGTACCATGGGTTCGGCGGTACGCTTTCCGGCATGGCCCACCCCGATGACACTATTGTGTATCATCCCGGCATTACCGCTTTTCAGGCGCTGTTTCACCGGCTCGGCCTGCCTTGGCAGGACGCCCGCCTGTTCAGCGCCCACTCCGGCGAAGCCTTGCCCGCCCGTGCCATTGCCGAAGCCCCGCTTTCCGTCGCCTATGCCGGAAGCCGCTACCCCGCCCATGCTATCTCGCAAGCCGTGCTCAAACTCCATCCCGCGTCCGCCGGGCGCGCCGCCGTCATCGCCGAACGGCTCGGCTCGCCCGAAGAACGCCTCTTTTCAGGCCCGCTGGCGGATCTGGCCCGCACGGAATGCGGCCCCACGTCCATCCTGCTTCTGCTCCCGACCCCTTGGCACTGTGTCCCTCATACCGTCGCCCGGATTGCTCACGATGCGCGTCCCGATTCCGGCATTCACGAAGGTTCCCCCATATCCCACAGCATCCCCGCGCCGATACTCACCCTTGGGTTCCCGGAAGAAGACTACGAACGCGAGAACAACCTGATTACCGCCTCCGATGTGCGGGCGGTAATCCTGTCGCGGCTGCGGCTTCCGGCATGGGGCACGCTGTGGGACATCGGGGCCGGAAGCGGTTCCGTGGGGCTCGAAGCCGCCGGACTGCGGCCCAACCTCAACGTCGTCGGCATCGAGCGCAAACCCGAACGCGGCGCGATCATCGAGCGTAACCGCGCCCGTCTGGGCGTCTCCAATTATACGCTCCACATCGGCGACGCCCTTGAACTCATCCATGCCTCATCCGTAGACAACCGCCTTTCCTCTCCATACGGCGGAACTCCCGCCGCGCAGCCTGCCCACCAGTCAGAAGTCTTGGGAAAGAAAGGGGAAGGGGAAATGAGAAGCCTTCTTCAGAAGGGTTTCCTCTCCCCTTCCCCCGGCGGCTCCGCCCCTTCCCTCCCTCCCCCTGATCGCGTCTTCATCGGCGGAGGCGGGCGGGACTTGCCGGAGCTGCTGGCGGCGTGCATGGAAAGAATGCCTCCGGGAGGCATCATGGCGGCGAGCGCGGTAACGCTCGAAAGTTTCCATGCCCTGTCCGCATGGTCTCCCGACCGGAGGACCGGCCTGTGCAGCCTCAACATCGCCCACGAGCAACCCATTGCCGGGACGAGCCACCATTTGAAGCAACAGAACACCATCTACCTGTTTACGTTCCAGAAAGAGATAACGTCATGAACACTCCTCTCGTCGAATTCGTCGGCGCCGGACCGGGCGCGGAAGACCTCATCACCCTGCGCGGCCTGCGTGCGCTGGAACAGGCCGACCTCGTGGTGTACGCCGGGTCGCTGGTCAATCCCGGGCACCTCAAGCGCTGCAAGCCCGACTGCGAATGCAGGGACAGCGCCGCCATGAACCTTAGGGAGCAGGTCGCCGCCATGAGCGAAGCCGCCCTCGCCGGAAAGCGCGTCGTCCGCCTGCACACCGGAGATCCGGCCATGTACGGCGCGATCAATGAGCAGATCCGCGCTCTTGCCGAAAAAGGCATCGCTTCGCGCATCGTCCCCGGCGTGAGCAGCGTCTTCGGCGCGGCGGCGGCTCTCGGCTGCGAACTCACCTGTCCCGACGTGAGCCAAAGCGTCGTGCTCACCCGCACCCCCGGGCGCACTCCCATGCCCAAGGGCGAGAACGCGGCGGCCTTCGCACGGACCGGAGCGACGCTGGTCTTCTTCCTCAGTACCGGAAAGATTGACGATCTGATGACTGCTCTCATGGGAGAGGGGGGCCTGTCCCCGGATACTCCGGCGGCGGTCGTTTACCGTGCGACATGGCCTGACGAACGCATCCTCCGGGGCACGGTGTCCGACATCGCACGCAAGGTCGAAGAGGCGGGTTTCGGACGGCAGGCGCTCATTTTCGTGGGCCGGGCGCTGGATGCCCAAGGCGGCGCATCACGGCTTTATGGCGCTGACTTTTCACATGGTTACAGAAACCACCTTGCCAACGAAGCCTTTGACGGGCGCTGTGCCCTGTATGCCTTTACCGACAAGGGGGTTGTCCGCGCCAAGGAAATCGCCGCCGGACTCGGACTGCCCGCGGTAATCCACTCCACGCGTCCCACAGGCGCGCCGGACGTCGTCCATACGCCGGGGGAAACCTTTGACGCGACCCTGTCCGCCAACTGGAGGCAGTTCGACGCGCATATCTTCATCAGCGCGACCGGCATAGCCGTGCGCAAGATTGCTCCGCTGCTCAGGGATAAGACCAGCGATCCCGCCGTATTGTCATGTTCAGAAAGCGGCAGCCACGTGGTCGGCCTCACGTCGGGGCATCTCGGGGGCGCGAACCGCCTCGCCCGGCGCGTAGCCCGCGTCACCGGCGGGCAGGCCGTGATCAGCACCGCTACGGACGTAAACGGCCTCCCAGCCTTTGACGAGGCCGCCGCCCAAGAACATGCGCGCATCCTCAATACCGACGCCATCCGCAGCCTCAACGCCGCTCTGCTCTCCGGAGAACCGATCGCTTTCTGCGGCCCCCGCACGGTGTTCGACCGCCATTTCGCCGGGACGGACCAAGTTATCTACACAGACAGCCCGGAAGCGGTTACCGCTCGCCATGCCGTGCTCTGGGATGCCGAAGGCACGGTGCCCGAAGAGGTACAGCACCTTGACATCACGGGCAAATCCTTTGTTCTCGGCGTGGGTTGCCGTCGTGGGGTCGAGCCCTTGGAACTGCGGCTCATCGCGGAAGGCCATCTTTCCGATCTCGGTTTGCGGCCTGAACACATCGCCGCCATCGCCTCGTGCGACGTGAAAGCCGATGAGCCCGCCATCCTCGAATTGGGCGAAAAGTGGCAGGTGCCCGTCGAGTTCCACGCCGCCGCCCGGCTTGATGCCGTGCCCGTGCCCACGCCCTCGGCCAAAGTCCGTGAAAAGGTCGGCACCGCTTCGGTGAGCGAGGCCGCGTGCCTGCTTTCCGCCGGATACGGCTCAATCCCCCAGCCCACACTGTACGCCCCGAAAGCCGCCTTTGGAGACGTCACGCTGGCGCTGGCCCGCCTGCCGCACCTCTCCGCACCCAAGGCCGCTCGCGGACAGATCGTGGTTGTGGGGCTCGGCTCCGGCGTTCCCGAACAGATCACGCCCGAGGTGGATGCCGCGCTCAGGCATTGCGACACGGTGGCAGGATACAGCAATTACGTTGATTTCATTCGTGATCGCATCATCGGAAAACCAATCATCCAGAACGGCATGATGGGCGAGGTGGCGCGGTGCCGGGCCACGCTCGAAGCCGCCGCAGCCGGGCAGGAGGTCTGCATGGTCTGCTCCGGCGACCCCGGCATTCTAGCGATGGCGGGGCTGCTGTTCGAACTGCGGGCCCGGGAGCCGGAATTCGCGGACATCCCGATCCGGGTCCTGCCGGGCATCACGGCGGCGAACATCGCGGCGGCTTCGCTCGGAGCGCCGCTCCAGAACGGTTTTTCGCTGGTGAGCCTTTCCGATTTGCTTGTCCCTTCGGACGAAGTGCGGCAAAATCTCCGGGCCGTGGCGCAGTCGGCCCTGCCGGTGACGCTCTACAATCCCGCCGGGCGCAAACGGCGGCATCTGCTCACGGAAGCGCTCGACATTTTCAGGGAACAGCGCGGAGGCGACGTATTGTGCGCCTATGTCCGACATGCTGGACGGCCTCAGGAGGCCAAATGGATCGGCAGTCTCGACGATTTCCCCGCCGACGAGGTGGATATGTCCACCCTCGTCATCATCGGCGGCCCGCGCACGATCACGGACGCCGGGGCCATGTACGAGGCGCGGGGGTATGTTGAGAAGTATATGGAGTAGGTTTGGGTTAGGGAGAAGAACCCTTCTGAAGAAGAGCTTCCCCTCCCTAAAACCCCATCCCCTCTCTCCCAAGACTTTTGCGTGTATTGAATCCCTGTTGGAAAGCCTTTTCGAGGCATCGGGAAACGGGAACAGCCTATGCAACATACGACATTCCACGCCTTCTGCATCGCCGCGCCCCGTTCGGGCGAGGGCAAGACCACGGCGAGCATCGCGCTCATGCGGGCCCTTGCCCGGCGCGGCCTGCGGGTGCAGGGGTTCAAATGCGGGCCGGACTACATCGATCCTACCTTCCATGCTCAAGCCACCGGGCTGCCTGCCTGCAATCTCGATACGTGGATGATGGGCCGTGATGGTGTCCGGGCGCTGTGGGACAGCCGCGCGCATGACGCCGACGCCGCCGTCTGCGAGGGCGTCATGGGGCTTTTCGACAGCCGCGATCCCGGCGATCCGGCGGGTGGCACGGCCGATTGCGCCCGCGCCCTCGGCCTTCCGATCGTACTCGTGTTCAACGGCAGGGGGATGGCGGGTTCCGTGGCCGCGCTCGTTGCCGGGTTCCAGCTTCATGCCGTGCGCATGGGCGTCCGCCTCGTCGGAGCCATTGCCAACAATGTGGGAAGCCCCCGCCATGCGGACATACTGCGCCAGGCACTGGAGCGCGCCAACCTTCCGCCGCTGCTCGGCGCGCTGCCCCGGCGTGAGGAATGGCGGCTCCCCGAACGCCAGCTCGGGCTCCTCCCCTCGGAAGAGGCCGGGACCACCGCCGCATGGCTCGACGCGCTAGCGGAGATGGCGGAACAGCATCTCGACATTGATCGCCTTCTCGCGCTGACCACGTCGAAGCGCCCGGAAGCGCCCGCGCCGTTGCCTTCGGAGAACGTCCGGCCCCGGCGTATGGGCATCGCCAAAGACAAGGCCTTTTGCTTCTATTATGAGGAAAACGAACGCGTTTTACGTTCGCAGGGATGGGAACCCGTTCCCTTTTCCCCGCTCGCGGATACGGCCTTGCCGATCGGCATTGAGGCGTTGTACCTCGGCGGGGGCTATCCCGAAGTCTTTGCCCGCGAGCTGTCCAGAAACGCCGCCATGCGGGAAAACATCCGGGACTTCGCGGCACGGGGCGGAGAAATATATGCGGAATGCGGCGGCTACATGTATCTTTGCACCACGCTCGAAGCCTCCGAAGAGGCCGGGGGCACGCGGGACGACCGCCGCATCTGGCCCATGTGCGGCGTTATCGATGCCACGGCGCGCATGGGCGGGCGCATCCGTTCCCTTGGGTACCGGGAAGCCTCCATGCTCTCCGGCGCGCCCTTCGGCTTGCGGCACGAAACCTTCCGAGGACACGAATTTCACTGGTCCGACATCGAGTTGCACCGCGACTATCCGCCCCTGTACGAAGTCCGCACCCGCTCAGGCGTCGAAAAAGCCGGGGTCGCCTTCGGCAACGTCAGAGCCGGGTATGTCCATCTCTATTGGGGAAATGAGGGACATGCCGAGGAAGGCCAAGCCCCCAAAAGCGGGAAAACTTCTTCGGAAGGATTTTCCTCCCCTCGGCCCACCTCCCCCTCCGGTCAGGTCATCCTCCTGAACGGGCCGTCGAGCGCGGGAAAGACCACACTTTCCCAAGCATTGCAAACGCGGCTCCACGCGGCTTACGGGTTGTGCTGCATGACCCTTTCCATCGATCAGCTGCTGAGGGCGAGCACGGGGGGATACGGGTCCGTACTGGCGGGACTCGCGCAAACGGGCCTGCCGCTCATCGAAACCTTCCATGCCAGCGTCGCGGCGGCGGCAAAAGCGGGCGCGTGGGTCATCGTGGACCACGTCATCGGCGAAGATCCGGGCTGGATTGAAGACCTGCTCGAGCGATTGGCCGGCGTTTCCATCCTGTCCGTGCAGGTCACTTGCGACGCCAAGGAATTGCAGCGCCGCGAGTCCCTGCGCACGGATCGCACGCCGGACTGGAAGCACGCCGAACGTCAGGCGCGTTCCATCCATGTGCCGCTCCCCGGCCAGATGACCGTGGATACCACCCGCACCGATCCCGAAACCTGCGCGGCCTGCATCCTTGAGGCCCTGTTTATGGAAAGCAACATACCAATCTGATGGCTTGAATCGGCGAACGGCCTCGGCGGGAACATATGCACAAATCCGGGAAAGCAGGCAGGACGTCCGTCTGGGAATATTTTTCAAAAACTATGTGTCATTTCTGCATAAAAACCATTGGCTCTGCCAGAGTACACGGTTGATGCTTCCTTTCTTAACATTCCAAAGAGACAGCCAACAAAATGCCTCGACCATAACGCCCACCAACGGGAAAACTGGAGAAAAAAGCTCCCTTTTCACCCTGTTGCGGAGATGAAACGAACGCATCCCATGACGGAGCCAAAACATTCAAGGGCCGATGCCCTCACGCTTTGGGGGAAACCTCCCGGGCAAGTACAGAAAGAGGAATCGTTATGAAACCCGAAGCCCACGGCGGCGACTTGCTGCGCATGGCGGCTACCGCCGGACGCGATCCGGCCTCCTTGCTGGATTTCAGCGTGAACGTGCGGCCCGAAGGCCCGCCGGAGTTCATCCGTGCCGCGCTGTTCCGGGCCATGACCGCACTCGCGGCCTATCCTTCCCCCCATGCCGAGGAAGCCATGCTCGCGGCGGCCCGGCATCATGGGATGGACGCCTCCCGCTTCGTCTTCGGAAGCGGCAGCAACGAGCTCATCCACGCGCTTGCCCGCGTACTCCGCAAGCGCGGCGTGTCTTCCGTGCGCGTCGTCGAGCCCGCATTCAGCGAATACGCCATAGCCTGCCGCCTCGCCGGGATAAAGGCCATCCCCGTATGGGGAGGTATCATTGAAAAAAATCAATGTGTTCCGACAACAGATACGGGAAAGAATGAAGCCGTCCCCACGCGGGATCTGCTCGACGCGCTCACCGATGCCCCCGAGGGATCGGCGGTCTTCCTTGCCAATCCCGGCAACCCTTCGGGGTTGTTCCGTACTCCGGAGGAATGCCTGCGCCTCATGTCCTCGCGCTCCGATCTCCTTTGGATCATTGATGAAGCGTTTGTCGAATACGCCGGGACGGAAACGGAGGCTTCCGTACTGCAACGGCTTCCGAAAAACGGCATTGTCCTGCGCTCGCTGACCAAATTCCATGCCGTTCCGGGCGTACGCCTCGGATATCTCGCCGCCGATGCGGAGCTGGCGCAGGCCATCCGGGACGAGCTGCCCGCGTGGAGCGTCAACGCCTTCGCGCTGGCCGCCGCGCAAGCCGTCTTCGCGGATACCTCGGACTTCGCGGCACAAGCCCGCGCCGAGAACGCCGAACGCCGCGCGGATCTCGCCGCCGCCCTGTCGTCCCTGCCGGGAATCGAGGTTTACCCGTCAGCCGCCAACTACGTTCTGTTCCGCTGGCCTGGCGCGCCCCGCAATCTGCTCGGTACATCATCCTGAGGATATGTTTACCAAAGAAGGCGAAACTCCGTATGAACTGATATTCGAAAATCTGATGAAAGGAATGGATGAGGAAGAAATAATCGAAAGAGGCTTAGGAATTATGCGGAAAGAATGCTACTTGCTCCACAATGTAGATATCCTTTCCAATTGCGATTTTGAAAGTCTTATGTATTATCATCAGAATAGTTCTAACATCAATGCCACCCTTTTAGTCAGCCCACGCAAGACCTCCCGTTATCTGTTGTTTAATGACGACAATCTGTTACGTGGCTGGGTCAATAAAGACACCATGGAAACCAAACCGGCAGGACTCCGGTATAAAGAAGGGGAATATCGGGAATACGCCTATAGCGGGATACAAGTGACTACTCCTAAAATTTTAAATCTCCTTCCCAGAGGAAAATATTCCATTATCGATTTCTATCTCTCCATATGTCACAGAGTCGACATC
>ERZ791577.1959-NODE-1959-length-10277-cov-3.255527_pt1 | contig 10277 bp, 7 predicted proteins | sample MGYA00509969_ERZ791577 | MGnify/ENA primary metagenome ERZ791577 (study PRJEB30046, sample SAMN00791917) | human gut metagenome | study: EMG produced TPA metagenomics assembly of the A metagenome-wide association study of gut microbiota in type 2... | reverse complement strand
GAAATCGTCTGAAAGCGGAAATCAATTATTTCAATGAATTGCGCGATTCGAACGCTAAGTGTGGTATGATGAAATAGATTACAATTTACAGCAAAAGGAGATAAAAATGAGTACAGATAGATATACAAGTCCTCTGTCAGAACGTTATGCCAGTAAGGAGATGCAGTACATTTTTTCGCAGGATATGAAGTTTAAGACCTGGAGAAGATTATGGATCGCATTGGCTGAGACAGAGATGGAACTTGGCTTAAGTGAGAATGGTAAACCGGTTATCACACAGGAACAGATTGATGAGTTGAAGGCGCATGTCGACGACATTAATTATGATGTTGCAAGAGAGCGTGAAAAATTGGTTCGTCATGATGTAATGAGCCATGTATATGCTTATGGACAGCAGTGCCCAAAGGCAGCAGGAATCATCCATCTCGGTGCAACTTCCTGTTATGTCGGCGACAATACAGATATTATCGTTATGAATGAGGCGTTAAAACTGGTTCATAAAAAACTTGTCAACGTGATCAACGAGCTTGCAAAGTTTGCAGATAAATATAAAAATCAGCCTACATTGGCGTTTACACATTTCCAGCCTGCTCAGCCTACAACAGTTGGTAAGAGAGCAACTTTATGGCTTATGGAATTAAAATTAGACTTAGATGATCTTGACTACATTATTGACAGTATGATGCTTTTAGGAAGCAAGGGTACAACAGGAACTCAGGCAAGCTTCTTAGAATTATTTGAAGGTGACCATGAAAAGATTAAAGAATTAGAAAACAAGATTGCTAAGAAGATGGGATACACAAAGTGCTTCCCTGTATCTGGACAGACATATTCAAGAAAGATGGACACAAGGGTTCTTAATGTATTAGCAGGTATTGCTGCAAGTGCTCACAAGTTTTCAAATGACATTAGACTTTTACAGCACCTTAAAGAAATTGAAGAACCATTCGAAAAGAATCAGATTGGTTCATCAGCTATGGCATATAAGAGAAACCCAATGCGTAGCGAAAGAATTGCATCATTAGCTAACTATGTAATGGTTACAGCTTTAAACCCTGCAATTACATCAGCAACACAGTGGTTTGAAAGAACATTAGATGACTCAGCTAATAAGCGTTTAAGCGTTCCTGAATCATTCCTTGCAATTGATGGTATTCTTGATTTATACCTTAATGTAGTAGACGGATTAGTAGTTTATGACAAGGTTATTGAAAAGAGACTTATGAGCGAACTTCCATTTATGGCAACAGAAAATATTATGATGGATGCTGTTAAGGCAGGCGGAGACAGACAGGAATTACACGAAAAGATTCGTGAATTATCAATGGAAGCAGGAAAAAATGTTAAGGAGAAAGGTTTAGATAACAACCTTCTTGAACTTATTGCAAATGATCCTGCATTTAACATGAGTCTTGAAGATCTTCAGAAGACAATGGATCCTTCAAAGTATGTTGGACGTTCACCTGAACAGGTTGACGAATTCCTTGCAGAAGTTATTAATCCTATTTTGGAAGAAAACAAAGAGATTCTTGGAATGTCAGCAACAATCAATGTATAAATTGTGATTTTTTTGTGAAACAGTAGGCAGAATGCCAGTTAAATGAAATAAATACTTTAATTATTAAGGCAAGTGTGATAAAATCAGTTGTATGTTTGAGTCGGAAAGTATAGGATTTCCGAACATATGACTGATTTTATTTTTTTTTCTTTAAGAATTAAAACGATTTTACAAAAATCACGTCATAATAAATAGTAGAGGAGAAATGAAAATGTTTAAGAAAGTTTTGGCAGTAGGTTTTTCTGCTGTATTAGCATTGTCATTAGTAGCATGCGGAGGCAGCAAAGACAACAAATCAAAGTCAAGTAAAGAGACAACAACAGCAAGCGAAAGCGAGGCAGCAACAGTTTATTCTGTAAAGGATGAGAAGATTAAAGTTGGCAGCGGTGTTATTAAGCTTGCAGATTATTCACAGTTAACAGTATACGAAGATGATGTAAAGGTAACAGATGACAGTTATAAGTCACAGGTTGATTACATCTTAGAGCAGAGCGCAACATATAAAGATACTAAGAGTGCAAAGATTTCATCAGTAGACAAAGTTAAAGTTGACTACACAGGACAGATTAAGTATAAGGGTAAGAAAGTTACTTTTGAAGGCGGTACAGCTTCTGATCAGGAAATTGACCTTGGAAATAATAGTAGCGGATACATTGATGGATTTACTAAAGCATTAGAAGGACAGCACAAAGTTGGGGACAAGTTTACTAAGAAATTAAAATTCCCTGACACATACACAAACAACACAAAGATTGATGGGAAAGAAGTTAAACTTGCAGGAAAGACAGTTTGGTTTACTTTTACAATTAAGAGTATTTCAACTAAGTCAGTTCCAAAGTTAACAGACAAGTTTGTAAAAGAAAAATTTGGTGCATACGGTGTAACAGATGTTAAGTCATTTGAAAAATATGCAAGAGAACAGATGAGAACATCAAACATTATGAACAAAGTTTGGTCAAACTTTGTAGCTTCTTGTGAAGTTGTATCATACAGCTCAACAGAAAAAGAAAGCTTAAAGAAAGTTGCAGATGCAAACTACGAATCACAGCTTCAGTCACAGTATGGTGTAGATCTTGATTCATATCTTGAAGCAGCTTCAATGTCAAAAGAAGACTGGGATAACAACATCATGAGCCAGGTTGAATCATCATTAAAGACAAAGATGGTATACCAGGCATTAGCAAAGAAGGCAGATTTAGTTCCTTCAGATTCAGATTACAACAAAGAAGCTGAAACACTTGCACAGCAGAACTCATTATCAGTAAAAGAACTAGAATCAACATATGGTAAAACAGAAGTTGAATATGCTGTAATTACACAGAGAGTTCAGAAATATATTGCTGAAAATGTAATAGTTAAGGAAGGTTCAGAACCTACAACAGCAGCAGAAACAACAGAAGCTGCAACAACAGCAAAATAATAAATACTTGGATTTTTGAAGACAGGTATTGATGGAATAAAAAGAGTGCTATTTTATCGGAATGATAAGATGGCATTCTTTTTTTGCTATAAGGTTGCATTACTATTTTAAATGTGTTAAATTATTCCACGGATGGTATTCGACAGAAACTATACCGAAGGAAAATGACTATATAAAAAACTGATGCGACGGTAGCTCATATCTTAGGAATGAGACTAACTATCCCGATTTTGAAAGAAGGAGGGATGCTCATGAAGTTTGGATTTATAGGAGCGGGAAAAGTTGGTTTTTCCCTTGGAAAATATTTGGCAGATAATAATCAGAATGTAGTTGGTTATTATAGCATAATCAATGAAGAAGCCATAGAAGCAGCAAAGTTTACCGGTTCTAAGTATTATGAGAACATGGAACAGTTGGTAGAGGATAGTGAAGTTTTATTTTTGACTGTCCCCGATGGACAGATTGAGAATCTATGGAATCAGTTAAAATCAAGTCATAAAAATTGGATGGCAAAGTATAATAAACCTTTGCTTAACAATAAAATAGTGTGCCATTGTAGTGGCGCATTATCCTCAGATATCTTTTCGAGTATAGCCGAATATGAAAGTTTTGGCTATTCTATCCATCCACTCTTTGCAGTGAGTAACAGATACGAATCTTACAAGGAATTATCAGATAGTTATTTCACAATAGAAGGAAATATTGAAAAAATCAATAAAATGAAAGAATTGTTTGAAAGTTTCGGAAACACTGTATGTATTATTTCAAAGGATGACAAAATTAAATACCACGGAGCGGCGGCTATTGCCAGCAATCTTGTTGTTGGTTTAATAGGTCTTAGTGAAGAACTGCTTAAACAGTGTGGGTTTGATGAAAAATCGGCTCATAATGCATTAGCACCAATTATTAAGGGAAATGTTAAGCACATTGTAGAAGAGGGCGTTGTAGAAGCACTTACGGGGCCTATTGAGCGTTGTGATGTGTCTACAGTAAGAAAACATATGAGCGTTTTTGATAAAAAAACCAATGAAATCTATAAAGCAGTGTCAAAAGAAGTATTGGAAATTGCAAAGATAAAAAACAAAGATAGAGATTATAGTAAGATGGAGGAAGTATTACAATGAAAAATACGGTAAGTACATTGTTAAAACAGAAGCAGGAAGGAAAGAAGATTTCAATGCTTACCTGCTATGACTATTCAACAGCAAAATTAATGGAAGAAGTTGGAGTAAACACAATTCTTGTAGGTGATTCACTTGGAAATACAATGCTTGGATATGAAGATACAATTCAGGTAACAATGGAAGACATGATTCATCATTGTGCAGCAGTATCAAGAGGCTTAAAGAACACATTTTTAGTTTGTGACATGCCATTTATGTCATATCAGACATCACCATATGACGCAGTTGTTAATGCAGGCAGACTTATGAAAGAAGGTCACGCCAACATGGTTAAATTAGAAGGTGGAAAAGAAGTTTGCCCACAGATAGAAGCAATAGTAAAAGCATCAATTCCTGTATGCGCCCATTTAGGACTTACACCACAGTCAATAAATGCACTTGGTGGTTACAAAGTTCAGGGAAAGACAGAAAGTGATGCTCAGAAATTAATAGACGATGCAAAGGCAGTACAGGAAGCAGGAGCTTCAATGTTAGTACTTGAATGTGTACCTGCAGACCTTGCAGCAAAAATAACAAAAACACTTCATATTCCAACAATCGGTATTGGAGCAGGAAACCAGTGCGACGGACAGGTACTTGTATATCAGGACATGTTAGGAATGTTTACAGACTACGTGCCAAAATTCGTAAAACAGTTTGCAGGTGTAGGCGAAACAATGAAAAAAGCATTCAAAGAATATATGGAAGAAATCCAGAGCGGAGCCTTCCCGGCAGAAGAACACTCATACAAAATAGATGACGAAGTAATAGAAAAATTGTACTTCTAATGATTAAAATGTGTCAAAGTCAGAACTCACATGTGCTTGCACAAAGGTGAAAGAACGACCTTAGGACATGCCCGGATAATGAGCATAAAAGCAAAGCGAAGCTTTGCGATATGCGAATTATGCGGTAGGATTGCGAGAGTGCGAAGCACGTAGCAATCCGGTAATCATTAACTTGAAAAAATCAAATATAACAGCGAAGCGCAGTTTCAACAAACAGGAGGTCAACATGAAAGTTGTAACAACAATAAAAGAAGTAAGAGAAAACGTAAAACAGTGGAAAAAAGAAGGACAGACAGTAGGTTTTGTACCAACAATGGGATATTTGCATGAAGGACACGGAAGCCTTATCACAAAAGCAAGAGAGAACAATGACAAAGTAGTAGTAAGTATTTTTGTAAATCCAATGCAGTTCGGTCCAACAGAAGATTTAGACAGTTATCCAAGAGACCTTGAAAAAGATTCAAAATATTGTGAAAGCTTAGGAGTAGATTTAATATTCCACCCGGAACCATCAGAAATGTATCATGACGATTTCAGTTCATATGTTGATATGTCAGTTTTAACAGAAGAACTTTGTGGATTAAGCAGACCTGTACATTTTAGAGGCGTTTGTACAGTAGTAAACAAACTTTTCAACATTGTACAGCCTGACAGAGCTTATTTTGGAGAAAAAGACGCACAGCAGCTTGCAATCATTAAGCATATGGTTCAGGACTTGAATATGGATATTGAAGTAGTAGGATGTCCAATTATCAGAGAAGAAGACGGTCTTGCAAAAAGTTCAAGAAATACATATCTTTCACCTGAAGAAAGAAAGGCAGCTTTAGTTTTAAGCCAGACAATCAACTTGGCTAAACAGCTTATTGCAGATGGAGAAAAGGACGCTGATGTATTAGTTGCAAAGATGAAAGAAAATATTGAAAAAGAACCTCTTGCAAAAATCGATTATGTTAAGGCAGTTAACGGATTGACAATGCAGCAACAGAAAGAAATTAAAGCACCTATGTTAATTGCAATGGCGGTATACATAGGAAAAACAAGATTAATAGATAATACAATCTTACACTAATTTATGGTAATAAATCAGACAGTAAAATTAGTAGGTTTTACTGTCTGAAATTATGATAATTTGTGACAATTAAGATATTTAGAAGTGATGAAAGGATAAAACAATGCAGATTAATATGTTAAAAAGTAAAATTCATAGAGCAACAGTAGTTCAGTCAGAGCTTGATTATGTGGGAAGCATAACAGTTGACGAGGATTTAATGGATGCATCAGGAATTTATGAATATGAAAAGGTACAGATAGCAGACGTAAACAACGGCAACAGATTTGAAACATACGTTATAGCAGGAGAGAGAGGTTCAGGAATGATTTGTCTTAATGGTGCAGCAGCTCATATGGTTAGCCTTGGGGACAAGATTATTATTATGAGTTATGCCCAGATGGAGCCTTCAGAAATTAAGGATAATAAGCCTAAAGTTGTTTTTGTTGATGATGAAAATAAGATTACAAGGGTAACTAATTACGAAAAACATGGAAAATTATTTGACTTAGAAAAGTAAAAATTATATCATATTTCTGTAGTAAAATTTGGAAAGGTGAAATTTTTATGTTAAAAGGAAAGACAGTTGTGCTTGGAGTTACAGGAAGCATTGCAGCATATAAGATAGCCAACCTTGCAAGTATGCTTGTAAAGAAGGGATGCAGTGTTCACGTAATAATGACAAGAAATGCAACAAATTTTATAAATCCTATTACATTTGAAACACTTACAGGTCATAAGTGCCTGGTTGATACATTTGATCGTAATTTTGAATTTAGCGTAGAACATGTATCATTGGCTAAACAGGCAGATATTTTTATGGTTGCACCGGCAAGTGCCAATGTTATTGGAAAGATTGCAGGGGGAATAGCAGATGATATGCTTACAACAACTATAATGGCGGCTAAATGCCCTAAGATTATATCTCCGGCAATGAATACTAATATGTTTGAAAATCCTATTGTACAGGACAATCTGACTAAGTTAAAGAGTTACGGATATGAGATTGTTGAACCGGCAAGCGGATATTTGGCATGCGGCGACACTGGCAAGGGTAAGATGCCTGAACCGGAAGTGCTTTATTCATATATTTTAAAGACTATCGGTTGTGAAAAGGACTTGTTAGGCAAGAAAGTTCTTATAACAGCAGGTCCAACACTTGAAAAGATTGATCCTGTAAGATTTATAAGTAATCATTCAACAGGAAAGATGGGATATGCCATTGCTGAAAATGCAATGCTTAGAGGGGCAGAAGTTACTTTGGTAACAGGAAGAACTTCAATTAAGAAACCTGATTTTGTTAAGATTATTGATGTTTTAAGTGCTCAGGATATGTTTGAAGCAGTAGATGAAAATTTCGACCAGCAGGATATTGTTATAATGAGTGCGGCAGTGGCTGATTACAGACCGAAGACTGTTGCTACAGAGAAGATTAAGAAGAAGGATGGGGAAGAGTCTATTCAGTTAGAAAGAACCACTGATATTCTTGGAACAATGTCTAAAAGAAAGAAGAACCAGTTTGTATGTGGTTTCTCAATGGAAACAGAGAATATGTTGGAGAACTCAAAAGCCAAGCTTGAAAAGAAGAATTTGGATATGATTTGTGCCAACAATTTGAAAGTTAAAGGTGCTGGTTTTGGTACAGACACTAATGTGGTAACACTTATAACTAAGGACAATGTAGTTGAGTTACCATTAGAATCTAAGGCAGAAGTGGCAGCGCAGATTTTAGATACTATTGTAAAGAAATAGGAGAATGATTAAGTAAGGAGTAGGAATGAGAAATAACTTAAAGAAGAAAGTTTGCAGTTTACTTGTTGCAACATTAATGACAACGGCAACATTTGCAAACGGATTTACATATGGTGGCATCACGGTATCGGCAGAAGAAAGCAACGTAACAGTTCAGAATAGTGGAAATGTTGAAATATCAGGAGAGAAAACATACTCAGATATTAATGATTCAACAGGCTCAGGTGTGAACACAAGAGATGTGGAAACATCCACAGTGGAAACTACTACAGGTGAAACAGTTGAGACATCAACTGATGAAACGACAATGCCTGAGACTACAGTGGAACCAACAACAGAAGAACCAACAACACCGCAACCTACAACAGTACCGGTTACAACAAAGCCTGCATCAACAAAGGTTGTTGCCTGGGGTAAGAATGCAGCAGGTCAGTTTGTTAATGGCAATAAGAAGGTAATTAAGGGCGCCACAATGAAAGGTGTAGACGTTAGTTACCACAATGGAACAATTAACTGGAAGAAAGTAGCTGCAAGTGATGTTGATTATGCAATTATCAGATGTGGTTACGGAGATAACATAAAGAGCCAGGATGATAAGAAATGGGCTGAAAATGTTGCAGGATGTGAAAAAAACAATATTCCATATGGAGTTTATATTTATTCATATGCTACTTCAGTTAAACAGGCTGAAAGCGAAGCAAATCATGTTTTAAGATTGATAAAGGGACATACATTAAACTTCCCAATTTATTATGATATGGAAGATGCGGTTCAGGCTAAGCTTTCAAAATCAAATAGAACAAAGATTGCAAACAAGTTTCTGGGAATAATTAAGAATGCAGGCTATGAATGTGGTATTTATGCAAACCTTAACTGGTGGAATAATTATCTTGATTCAAGCCTTGGCGGTGATAATACATGGAGAACATGGGTTGCACAGTACAATAATAATGGCTGTGATTACAAGAGAAACTACAGTATGTGGCAGAGCTCATCTACAGCTAAGGTAAGTGGTATAAGTGGAAAGGTAGATATTAATTTCTGGTTTGGAAAAGTGAGAGACAGAAGTTATGATATTACAGTAAAGAAGGGACCTTCAACGGTTAATACAGTGGCAACACCTAAACCGGTAAAAGCTCCTGCAAGAGTGAAAATAAGATCAGTTAAGGCAGGTAAGAAGAAAGCCACAGTTAAGTGGAAGAAGATTTCATCTGTAAAAGGATACAGAATACAGTATTCTACATCAAAGAAATTTACTTCAAAAACAACAAAGTCTAAGTATACAAAAAAGACAAGTATTAAAATAAAGAAGTTAAAATCAAAGAAAACTTATTATTTCAGAGTAAAAGCTTACAAAAAGAATGCAGCAAACAAGAAAGTGTATTCAAAGAGCTGGAGTAAGGTAAAACATAAAAAGATTAAATAATTACATAGATTAATCTGTGTAAGAACAGGTTTGGCAAGAAGATTTGAAACGGTAATTATGCAATAATAAAAGCATGTATCAACGTAAAGGAGAACAAAAAGAGTTGATACATGCTTTTTCTGTTAAAACTTATAAATGATATCTTTGTTATATGTGCATCCTGCCTTGCATACAGGGCTTACAAAGTTATCATGATTAATGGCATCGGGATAATACTGTGGTTCAAAACAAACAGCTTCTCTAACATTGTAAATGTGGTCTTTTTTACCTTTTACATTCTCAACAAAGTTGGCTGTGTACATCTGAACACCCGGACAATTAGTAGAAATCTTCATTTCTATTCCAGAAACATCACCTACAGCATCCACAATATTGTGAAGCTTAGAATCGGTAGGATCTGTAATCCAGTTATGGTCATATCCGTTAGCATATTTTAAAGGAATGTAGTCTTTATTAATATCCTGGCCAATAGTTTTAAAATTATTAAAATCCATTGGAGTGTCTTTTACAGCTTCAATCTCGCCTGTAGGAATTGATGTTTCGTCAGCAGGAGTAAAGCTGTCTGCATATATTTTTACACTGTGATTTAAAACAGTACCTGAACCTTCGCCATTTAAATTAAAATAAGAATGGTTAGTCACGTTAATAATGGTATCCTTGTCAGGAGTAGCATTGTAGTTAATCTTAAAGCCATCTTCCAACAATTCGTAAGTAACATACATCTTTAAGGCTCCGGGGAATCCCTGATCCATATGGGGGCTTTCAAGTGAGAAAGTAATTGAAGTGTCATTCTGATTTTCCACTGTCCATACACGTTTAGAATATGGATTAAGACCACTGTGAAGGTTATTTGGCCCGTTATTAATATCAAGATTGTATTCTGTGTTATTTAGCACGAAATGTCCTCTAGCTATTCTGTTGGCACATCTTCCAACATTACAACCAAAGTAATATCCGTCATCTGTTTCATAGCCTGATACATCGTCATATCCTAAAACGATGTCTGTAGGCTTGTTATTTCTGTCAGGAACAACAATGCTTACAAGAGTTGAACCAAAATCAGTTACACTAATTTCTAAATTATTATTTTTTAAGGTGTTGTGGCCAAGGTAATGGCACTCT
>ERZ791577.1953-NODE-1953-length-10311-cov-5.857547_pt1 | contig 10311 bp, 8 predicted proteins | sample MGYA00509969_ERZ791577 | MGnify/ENA primary metagenome ERZ791577 (study PRJEB30046, sample SAMN00791917) | human gut metagenome | study: EMG produced TPA metagenomics assembly of the A metagenome-wide association study of gut microbiota in type 2... | reverse complement strand
ATCGCAGGCATCGAAATGGTACATATCAATAAAGATACGACTATCAGCTGCTTCAAGAAAGAACTGCGCATGAATGAAGTATATTATATGCTGAACAAAGCGCTTTGCTAAAAAACAATCACTGAGTCCACTTAAAAAAATCGGTACCATCTCCATTGGTACCGACTTTTTAGTCACACACAATATGGATACTGGCGACTTTTAATTCAACCCGAATTAAAGACACTTCCGCCTTTTGAAAGCAGACTCAGTTTTTGTTCTCCACACTTATTGTTATACCTTAAAATATCGGTTTCCAACATGAAATTAGATGCAAAATCAACCATCGAGACAGGTAAAGCCATCCTTGGCATAGAACTCGGTTCTACACGAATAAAAGCTGTTCTGATTGACCAGGAAAACAAACCTATCGCTCAAGGCAGCCACACATGGGAAAATCAACTGGTCAACGGACTTTGGACTTACAGCATTGATGCCATCTGGTCCGGACTGCAAGATTGCTACGCCGACCTCCGCTCCAACGTGAAGAAATTATACGACACAGAGCTCGAAACACTGGCAGCCATCGGTGTCAGCGCCATGATGCATGGTTACATGCCTTTCAATGAAAAAGAAGAAATCCTCGTGCCTTTCCGCACTTGGAGAAATACCAATACAGGCCGTGCTGCGGCAGAATTATCCGAATTATTTGTCTATAACATCCCTTTGAGATGGAGCATTTCTCATTTGTACCAGGCTATTCTGGACAACGAAGCGCACGTCAAAGACATCAAGTTCCTGACAACTCTTGCAGGTTATGTACATTGGCAGATAACAGGCGAAAAGGTGTTGGGCATTGGTGACGCATCGGGTATGCTCCCCATAGATCCGACTACCAACAACTATTCCGCCGAAATGGTGGCCAAATTCAACAATCTGATTGCTTCGAAAGAATACAGTTGGAAACTGGAAGACATTCTGCCCAAAGTATTGTCGGCTGGTGAAAATGCCGGTGTCCTCACACCGGAAGGCTGTAAAAAACTCGATGCATCCGGTCATCTGAAGGCAGGAATACCGGTCTGCCCACCGGAAGGAGACGCAGGCACCGGCATGGTAGCAACCAACGCCGTCAAACAACGCACCGGCAACGTATCGGCAGGTACTTCTTCTTTCTCTATGATCGTATTGGAAAAAGAGTTGTCGAAGCCATACGAAATGATCGACATGGTCACCACTCCCGACGGAAGCCTCGTAGCCATGGTACATTGCAACAACTGTACTTCGGATCTTAACGCATGGGTCAACCTGTTCAAAGAATACCAAGAACTTCTGGGTATACCTGTAGATATGGATGAACTCTATGGCAAACTTTATAACATTGCCCTTACCGGTGATACCGATTGCGGTGGTCTCCTCTCCTACAACTACATTTCAGGCGAACCTGTTACGGGACTTGCCGAGGGAAGACCTTTGTTCGTACGTTCGGCCAATGACAAGTTCAACCTTGCAAACTTTATGCGGGCTCATTTGTACGCCTCAGTCGGAGTTCTCAAGATTGGCAACGACATCTTGTTCAACGAAGAAAAGATCAAAGTCGACAGAATCACAGGTCACGGAGGATTGTTCAGAACCAAAGGAGTCGGTCAAAGAGTACTTGCAGCAGCCATCAACTCGCCCATATCTGTTATGGAAACAGCCGGTGAAGGCGGTGCATGGGGAATTGCCCTGCTGGGTTCTTACCTGGTAAACAATAAAAAGGGGCAATCTCTTGCCGATTTCCTGGATGAAAGTGTATTTGTCAGCGATGCTGGTGTCGAGGTATCACCCACACCCGAAGATGTAGCCGGCTTCAACACATACATCGAAAGCTACAAGGCAGGTTTGCCTATAGAAGAAGCAGCTGTCAAATTCAAATAAGCGGCTTCACGGAGACCTTTCTCCCCCTTTCCCTGAATTTAGTATTAACATAAATATCCTCATTCCCTCTCCTTTTTGGAGGGGGTCAGGGGGAAGCTATTATCATGAAAACCACCTCGTTCATACTTGCCCTTATTATATCCATCTCCATCGGAAAAGCCCAGACGAACCATCAGGTCTCTTACTTTTCCCTTCAAGATGTGAAGTTATTAAGCAGTCCTTTTCTGCAAGCTCAACAGACTGATTTACATTATATCTTAGCTCTCGACCCGGACAGATTATCAGCTCCTTTCCTTCGCGAAGCCGGACTGACACCCAAAGCCCCAAGCTATACCAACTGGGAGAATACAGGACTGGACGGTCACATCGGCGGACATTACCTTTCCGCACTTTCCATGATGTATGCCGCCACCGGAGATACGGCGATATACCACCGTCTCAACTATATGCTCAACGAACTACACCGTGCACAGCAAGCTGTCGGCACAGGATTTATCGGAGGAACACCCGGTAGCCTCCAACTTTGGAAAGAAATCAAAGCAGGTGACATTCGTGCCGGAGGCTTCAGCTTAAACGGCAAATGGGTACCCCTCTATAATACGCTGCGGCGCGTACTCCGTGACGGAGGGCGTGGCCGTGTTTCTGTCGCGCGACATGCCGCGCGTCGCGCTCTGCCGCGGCGGGAACTTCACGCTCGTGCGTGACCGGTTTGCGACCGACGCGCTCAACACCTGCCGGACGCCGGAGGACGAAGCATGACGCTGACATCGCTGTCGTTTTACCTGCTGGTACTCGCGCTGCTGGTGCTGTACTACCTCGTGCCGAAGCGGTTTCAGTGGGTGGTGCTGCTGATCGGCAGCTACGCGTTTTACGCGTTCGTGTGCCTGCGCTACATGGGCTTTATCGTCGTGACGACGCTCACGACCTACTTCGGCGCACGCGGCATGGACGCCATGACCGCGCACATGGAGCAGACCGTCGCCGCGCACAAGCAGGACTGGGAGCGCGAGGAGCGTAAGGCGTACAAAAAGCGCTGCAAGTCCCGCCGCAAGGCGCTCATGATCGCCATCCTGCTGCTGAACTTCGGCATCCTCGCCGTGCTCAAATACTATAACTTCTTTGCCGAGTCCATGGAGACGCTCTTTGCGTCCGTGGGGCTGACGGTCTCGCTCGGCCACATCGGGCTGCTGCTGCCGCTGGGCATCTCGTTTTACACGTTCCAGTCCATGGGCTACGTGCTCGACGTCTACCGCGAAAAAGTGCCCGCCGAGCGCAACGTCGGCAAGCTCGCGCTGTTCGTGTCTTTCTTCCCGCAGATCATTCAGGGCCCGATCGGCGTGTACGACCAGCTGGCGCACCAGCTCTATGCCGAGCACAGATACAGCTTTGACAACATCCGCTTCGGCGCACAGCTGATCCTGTGGGGCTTTTTTAAAAAGCTCGTCATCGCCGACCGCGCCGTGGGCATGATCCACACCGTCGCCGGGGCGTACACCGACTACGCCGGCACGTATGTGCTGCTGGCCGCACTCGTGTACGCGCTGCAGCTCTATGCCGACTTCTCCGGCGGCATCGACATTTCGCGCGGCGTGGCGCAGATGTTCGGCATCACCATGGGCGAAAACTTCCGCCGGCCGTACTTCTCGCGCACGCTCACCGAGTACTGGCACCGCTGGCACATCTCGCTCGGCGACTGGCTGCGCAACTACCTGTTCTACCCGCTGTCGATCTCGAAGGCGTTTCTCAACTGGGGCCGCCACGCCAAGCAGCACCTCGGCAATCATATCGGCAAGGTCCTGCCGACGGCCGTGGCCTCGCTCATCACGTTCCTCGTCATCGGCATCTGGCACGGCGCAAGCTGGAAGTACGTCGCCTTCGGCTTCTGGAACGGCATGGTCATCCTCGTGTCCACGCTGCTGCAGCCGGTGTCGGACAAGGTCGTCGCCGGACTGCACATCGAGCGCAAGAGCGCGTGGTATCAGGTGTTTTCCATGCTGCGCACGTTCGTGGTCGTGCTCATCGGCTATTACTTTGACATCGCCGACGGTTTTCGCGCCGCGATGGGCATGATGTTAAAATCCGTGACCGACCTGCACCTGTCGCAGCTGCGGCCGGGCGCCGTGCTCGAGGCGCTGCCTCTGACGCGGTATGATTGGTGCGTGCTGCTGTTCGGCACGGTCGTGATTTTCACCGCCTCCGTCATTCAGGAGCGCTCGCAGCGCACCATCCGCGAGATCCTCGACGAGAAGTGTCTCGCCCTGCGCTGGGCCGTGCTGCTTGCCGGCATCTTCGCCGTCGTGCTCATGGGCGTTTACGGCCCCGGCGTGCAGGCATCCGAATTCGTGTATATGCAGTTTTAAGCCGGGAAACAGCGCCCGCTATCCCAAGCCCGCGAAGCGGGCTCGCAGCAGACCATCGCCGCAATTTTCCGCGTGGCGCTAACACAGCATGTGGAGAACATCAATGAATCCAAAACAACACGCAAAAAGAAATACCGTCCTGCGCGTAATCGCGTTTCTGCTCATCGTGGCGCTGGTCTACGGCGCGCTCACGCGGCTGCTGACCATCAACAACGCCACCGAGCAGCAGTACATCCGCAGCTTCTATCTGGAGCCGAAAAACTCGCTCGACGTCATGATCCTCGGTGCGAGTGAGACGTTTACCGACTATTGCGCACCTTTGGCATGGCAGCACGCCGGGTTTACAAGTTACCCGCTGGCCGTGTCGGCCGCGCAGGGCACGCTCTATGCATCCATGCTGCGCGAGAGCGCCAAGCGGCAAAATCCGTCTGTCTACGTGGTCGAGGTCAATGGCTTTCTCTACACGGAGGCAGAGCGGGATGAGCTCGGCACGGCCGCAACGCGCGAATGGCTCGACACGCTGCCGCTCTCACGCAGCAAGGTGCAGGCCATTGACGAGTGCGTGCAGGGCGACCGGCTGTCATACTATGTACCGCTGCTCAAATACCACGACAACTGGAGAAAGCCGGACCTCATCCGCAATTCGCTGTCACTGCAGCAGCAGGCGCGCGACGCGGGCTATTCGTACACCAAGCCGTTTCTGTCCATCTCCATGTTCCTCACGGAGACGGATGAGATCCCCGTGCGCCAGCAATCGCTCGACGATTTCAACGAGCAGAGCCTGCGCACCTTCTGCGAGACAGCCAAGGCACGGGGAATCAAAAACGTGCTCTTTGCCCGCTTCCCGCACCGCACCGTCATTGAAAACTATGACGCCGTGTTTGCCGAGCTGGAGGCGGTCGTGCACGAGTACGGGTATGATTTTGCGAACTTCGACACGCAGATGGACGCCATCGGCCTCGACCCGCTCAATGATTTCGCCAACGCCGAGCATCTGAACATTTTCGGCGCGGAGAAATTCACGCCCTACCTCGCCGACTATCTCGCGCAGCACTATGACCTGAACACCGCGCACAGTCAGGCCGTCACCGACGAATGGACGCGCTGCGCCGCATTCACGCAGCAGATGCTGCCCGTGTGCGAGGACAACACCCGGCGCTACACGTGCGAGAAGCTCGACGAATTCTCGCCCGTATTCGCAGACTGCCGCTGAATAAAGCAAGTTTGCCGCTGAATAAAGCAAAACGCAGCCCCCTTCGAGACGCTCGAAGGGGGCTGCGTTTTTTTGTTGCTTTACCGGCCGGTGCTGCCGAAGCCGCCCGCGCCGCGGTCGGTCTCGTCGAGCGCATCCGCCTCTGCAAACTCCGCCGCCAGAAACGGCAGGATCACGAGCTGGGCGATGCGGTCGCCGGGCGCGACGGTGCGCACTTCGTCCGTGTCGTTGTGCAGCGCGACGGTGCACTCGCCGCGGTAGTCGGCGTCGATCACGCCGACGCAGTTTGCCGGGCGCAGTCCCTGCTTAGAGGCCAGCCCGCTGCGCGCGAACACGCCGCCGAAATACCCCGCCGGGATGGCGAGGGCGAGGCCCGTGCCGATCATGGCCGTCGCGTGCGGCGCGATCGTGACACACTGCCCGTCCGCCGGGCAGGCGTAGAGATCATAGCCCGCCGCGTCCGCGCTGCCGCGGCGCGGCGTCACGGCGCCGGGCCGGAGTTTTTGGATCTTCACTTCCATCCGTTCATGCCCTCCCAGAGTACGATGCGGCCCGCCGCGCGGGTCCGGTCCATGTCGATGATGCGCTGGTTTTCCGAGCCGCGGAAACGCAGGCTGATGTTGCGCTGCGCGTCCACGTAGCGCCCGTCGACGAGGATGTCGATGAGCGAGAGCATCTCGTCCGTGACCTCGCAGCGCGGGTGCGTGCCGTCAACCGTGAGCTCCTTGTCGAGCGTGAAGCCCGAATACGCCCAGATGTCCTTATCCGGATAGCGCTCGCGCACCCGGCGCAGAAACGGCACGAGCGCGCGCTGGTTTTCCGGCTCGAACGGGTCGCCGCCGAGCAGCGTCAGGCCGCGGATAAAGGGCTTTTCCAGCTCGGCAAAAATCACCTGCTCGGCCGCCGCGTCAAACGGCTTGCCGTAGTGAAAGTCCCACGTCTGCGGCTGAAAGCAGTTGTAGCAGTGGTTCGTGCAGCCGGAAACGAACAGCGTCACGCGCACGCCGACGCCGTTGGCAATGTCGCAGGTTTTGATCTCTCCATAATACATAGCAGTTTCCTCGCAGGCAGCGGGCGCGCCGCATGGACACGCCCGCCGGTTTTCATTTTTGCACGTTACAGATGCAGCACGCGCTCCTTGATCTCCTGCGTGCGGCCCTGATTCCAGAACTGGGTGCCGATGTAGCCGCAGGTGCGGCGGGCCACGTTCATCTTGTCCTGATCCGTGTTGCCGCAGTTCGGGCAGCGCCAGATGAGCTTGCCGTCGTGCTCGACGATCTCGATCTCGCCGTCGTAGCCGCAGACCTGGCAGTAGTCGCTCTTGGTGTTGAGCTCGGCGTACATGATGTTGTCATAGATGAACTTCATGACCTCGAGCACAGCCGGGATGTTGTTTTGCATATTCGGCACCTCGACGTAGCTGATCGCGCCGCCGGGCGAGAGCGCCTGGAACTTCGACTCGAAAGCCAGCTTGCTGAACGCGTCGATATGCTCGGTCACATGGATGTGGTAGCTGTTGGTGATGTAGCCCTTGTCCGTGACGCCGGGGATGATGCCGAAGCGCTTTTGCAGGCACTTGGCGAACTTGTACGTCGTGGATTCCAGCGGCGTGCCGTAGAGGCTGAAGTCGATGTTGTGCATCTGCTTCCACTTGGCGCAGGCATCGTTCATGTGCTGCATGATCTCGAGCGCGAACGGCGTGGCCGAGGGGTCGGTGTGAGACTTGCCGGTCATGTACTTGACGCACTCATACAGTCCCGCGTAGCCGAGGGAGATGGTCGAGTAGCCGCCGTAGAGGAGTTTGTCGATCGGCTCACCCTTCTTCAGGCGGGCCAGCGCGCCGTACTGCCACAGGATGGGCGCGGCGTCCGAGAGCGTGCCCTTGAGCCGCTCGTGGCGGCACATGAGCGCGCGGTGGCAGAGCTCGAGCCGCTCGTCAAAGATCTTCCAGAACTTCTCCATGTTGCCGCCGGAGGACAGCGCCACATCCGGCAGGTTGATGGTCACGACGCCCTGATTGAAGCGGCCGTAGTACTTCGGCTTTCCGTTTTCGTCGACATACGGCGTCAGGAAGCTGCGGCAGCCCATGCAGGTGTAGCAGTGGCCCTCGCCGTTTTTGTCGACCTTGAGCTCGAGCATCTTCTTCTCGGAGATGTAGTCCGGCACCATGCGCTTGGCGGTGCAGCGGGCGGCCAGCTCCGTGAGGTACCAGTAGGGGGAATCCTCGTGGATGTTGTCCTCTTCGAGCACGTAAATGAGCTTCGGGAACGCCGGCGTGACCCACACGCCCTTCTCGTTTTTCACGCCCTGATAGCGCTGGCGCAGCGTCTCCTCGATGATCATGGCAAGGTCATGGCGCTCCTGCTCGTTTTTCGCCTCTCCGAGATACATGAACACCGTCACGAACGGGGCCTGGCCGTTCGTGGTCAGCAGCGTGACGACCTGATACTGGATCGTCTGCACGCCGCGGCGGATCTCCTCACGCACGCGGTTTTCGACGAGCTCGGCCAGCTTTTCCTCACCCGGATGCGCGTCGATGGCCTGCATTTCGGCCTCGACCTCGCGGCGGATGCGCTCGCGGCTGACCTGCACGAACGGGGCCAGATGCGTCAGCGAGATCGACTGCCCGCCGTACTGGTTGGAGGCGACCTGCGCGATGATCTGGGTCGCAATGTTGCACGCGGTCGAGAAGCTGTGCGGCCGCTCGATGAGCGTGCCGGTGATGACCGTGCCGTTTTCGAGCATATCTTCCAGGTTCACGAGGTCGCAGTTGTGCATGTGCTGCGCGTAATAGTCCGCGTCGTGGAAGTGGATGATGCCCTCCTCGTGCGCCTCGACGATGTCCTTCGGCAGCAGGAGGCGGCTCGTGATGTCGCGGCTGACCTCGCCGGCCATGTAGTCGCGCTGCGTGCTGTTGACGATCGGATTCTTGTTGGAGTTTTCCTGCTTGGCCTCCTCGTTGTTGCACTCGATGAGGCTCAGGATGCGGTCGTCGGTCGTGTTGGCGCGGCGCACCAGGCTGCGGGTGTAGCGGTAAGTAATGTAGGCCTTGGCGACCTCGAACGCACCGTGGGCCATGATCTGCTTTTCGACCATGTCCTGAATTTCCTCCACGGCGGCGCTGCGGCCCAGCTCCTGGCACGCGAGCTCCACGCTCTCGGCGATGCGCTGGATCTGCCGCGGCGTCATGCGGTCGCACTCTTCGACGGCGGCGTTGGCCTTCGTGATGGCCATGATGATCTTGGAGATATCGAACGTCGCCTCGGCGCCGTTGCGCTTAATAATCTTCATTTCTCTCTTTCTCCCCCTCTGAATGAAAAACACAATATCTTGTGGAAAAAACCGCTTCATCTTGTATTAAAAGCGGATATATCGTACAACATCTAGTGCAGGCTGTCAATAACCAATTTGATTTTTGTTGCACATTATGTGAACAGCGCGGCCCCTTCAGGCCGCAAAAAAGCACCGCCCGCAGGCGGCGCGGCGCTGCCCGGGCCGGAGGAAACTCCGGCCCGGGCACGGTCAGTCCGTCAGGCAGTTTCGTAGCCGTTGGGGTTTTGCGTCTGCCAATGCCAGCTGTCGCGGCACATATCCTCGAGCGAATACTCGGCGTGCCAGCCGAGGATGCGCGCGCTCTTGTCCGGGCAGGCGTACACGGTCGGCAGGTCGCCCGCGCGGCGCGGCGCGATCCGGTACGGCACATGCACGTGGTTGGCCGTCTCGAAGGCGTGCACCATCTCGAGCACGCTGTAGCCCTTGCCGGTGCCGAGGTTGAAGATGCTCTCGCCCGTGTGCTCCGCCATGTAGGCGATCGCCGCGACGTGGCCGCGCGCGAGGTCCATGACGTGGATATAGTCGCGCACGCCCGTGCCGTCCGGCGTGTCATAGTCGTCGCCAAAGACGCTCAGGCACTCGCGGCGGCCAATGGCCGTCTGCGAGATATAGGGCATGAGGTTGTTCGGCACGCCGCGCGGGTCCTCGCCGATGAGGCCGCTCGGGTGCGCGCCGATGGGGTTGAAGTAGCGCAGCAGCACGACCGACCAGCTCGGGTCGGCCACGACATAGTCGCGCAGGATCTGCTCGCAGACGTACTTCGTCCAGCCATAGGGATTCGTGCAGTTGCCGGTGCGGGACGTCTCGTAGAGCGGCATCTCGTTGTCGCCGGAGTACACCGTCGCCGACGAGGAGAAAATGATCTGCCGGACGCCGTGGTCACGCATCGCCTCGCAGAGCGTGATCGTCGAGCCGAGGTTGTTGTCGTAATATTCCAGCGGCATCTGCACCGACTCGCCCACGGCCTTGAGGCCCGCGAAATGAATGACGCAGTCGATCTTCTGCTCGGTAAAAATGCGGTCGAGTCCGGCGCGGTCGCGCACGTCCATCTGATAAAATTTCAGCGGCCGGCCCGTGATCTGTTCGACCCGTCTGCCCGCCTCTGCGCTGCTGTTGACGAGATTGTCCACGACGACGACATCCATGCCCTGCTCGAGCAGCTCCACGCACGTGTGGCTGCCGATGTAGCCCATGCCGCCGGTCACTAATACGGTCATGCACCGTACCCCCTTTTGCCTGCTGATGTTCTGCTTTTATTGTACATCACATTCCGACGGAGTTCAACGGTTTTTCCCCTTGCCAGAAATTTACCGGGCGCGTGAATTTCCTGACAATCCCTGAATTTTCAAAAATTCGGTGATTTTGCTTGACTTTCGGGTACTGCTGGGCTAAACTGTTTGTATCATTGGTGATGTCGGGATGTCTGCGTACGCACGGTTTTTTATCCATTTCGCACCCCACCCCATCTCTTTTATCCATTCTTTTCTCTTTTTATCTGATCTCTCTTTA
>ERZ791577.1946-NODE-1946-length-10341-cov-7.687148_pt1 | contig 10341 bp, 7 predicted proteins | sample MGYA00509969_ERZ791577 | MGnify/ENA primary metagenome ERZ791577 (study PRJEB30046, sample SAMN00791917) | human gut metagenome | study: EMG produced TPA metagenomics assembly of the A metagenome-wide association study of gut microbiota in type 2... | reverse complement strand
GCCTTGCTCTCTTCCGAAACCGAATTGAATACAATGACTCCGTCAGGCAACAGCATGCAGCCTGATAGCCGTAGTATGCTCTGTCGTAATAGTTAAAACGCGCAAAGCGCTGATCGTCTGTGGCATCCAGGATCGGATCTTCCACGATCTCGGCTTCTCGGTAAACGCTGTCGGACTCCTTGACGGCCGAAATGGTGATCTCATAGGGCGCTCCTGTGAATTGTTCATACCAGCTCAAATCAGTGCCCTCGGTGAAATAAACCACCTTTAAGAGCGAATCGCCTTCCAATTCAAAATCCCATGCGCCGCCGAAGCCGGTGCTATCCTTTTTTTCGCCTTTCATCTTGCCGACCAGTGTCACTCTTTGATCGAGGGTCGAATCCACGCCGCTCTCATCAATTCCGATCACCTCGAAGGTTTCCGGGTCGAGGATATAGGCCCCGGAAGCTTTATTGGCTTTTGCGAAAGCCTGAGAAGTGTAGTTCTGATTTTCAGCTTCCGAAAATGCGCCACTGCCGTATGCGCGGACGGCAAAACCGTTTTCAACGCTGTTCAGTCCGGCATACTTCATAATCAGATTGATGTCAACGCCATCAGCAAGCATGTTCCTGACAATATCCAGGGCTTTCTGGTTCATTCCTAATTCCATACATATTTTCCTCCCTAGTTCTATACCCTCCGCAAGACCTTCTTGCTTCGCCGTATCAATGCAGTTCTTGATATCCCGATATGCCATCTTGCTGGCTTCATACTCCCTCATTTCCTGAGGTGTGAACTTGGCAATCTCGGCTTCCTCAAAGAGACGGTCGAAAACCTTGTCGCACAACTCCTTTGGGCGTTGGGTAAGTTTATAGAGGTTCTTCAGCGCATAAAGCCACTTCTCGTAGAGCGTTTCCAATTCTCCTAGTGTCTTATTGAATTTAGCTAGTACTACATAGATAAACTCCTGCTTGTCGTAGGAAATCTTGTGGGTAGCGGTATTGCACAACTGTACATGATGGCGGGTTTTCTCCTTGTCGAAGGCATCCTCATACATGTTGAAATTGAGCAGGGCAATGGTATAGACATGATTAAGCTTGAAATCCCAGTCGTTCCCCTTTGGTGCCTGTTCACGGATAGGGAAGGTTGAGTAGAAAAGGGCGCGATCCTTGAAATACGCCTGATAAGCATTCTGCATTTCAACGATGAACTTCTCGCCGTTTTCGCCCTCACAATATACATCGAAGATGTCTTTGCGGTCGGTATATACATCTCCCACATGCTCCGGATTCAGATACGATACGTCCTTCACAACCTGTCTGCCATTAAACAAGCTGTTGAGGAAGCAAATGAGCAAATCCTTGTTCATCGCTGTTCCGAAAATTCGCTTGAAACCGAAGTCGGTCAGCAAGCTGATATATCTTTCTTCTACCTGCTTCATAATCATCTATATTAAAATGCTAGCGCAAAGTTACGACTTTATTTTCATATCTGCAAGAGATTTCTGGGAAAAGTTGCTGAAAAAGTTAGAGATTGTTGAATGTTGAATGTGGAGTGTTGAATGGTCTATATGCCACGATGAAAAGGTGGCGTATAGACCCTTGATTATATGGTGATATTCGTAATCTACATCTCCGCTTTCTGTTTTTTATGAATTGCTCAGATTCTTAATGATTTCCAAAGACAGCTGGGTAGCTTTGGCAACCTGTTCGGCAGAAAGTCCCATTGCCAGCATATTCTTAGCTATTTCCAGGGCTTTCTGGTTCTACATCGAAGTGCTGGATGCAGAACGTTCCCTCTTCGCTACGCAGCAAACCATTCTCGATCTTACCTATTCCCGGCAGGTTAACGAAATTAATCTGTTTACCGCGCTGGGTGGCGGTTGGGTAGAGTAAATTTATTTAATTAATCAGGAAATTAAAATGCGTAATTCACTTAAAGCCGTTTTATTTGGTGCCTTCTCTGTCATGTTTTCTGCCGGTCTTCATGCTGAAACACATCAGCATGGCGATATGAATACTGCCAGTGATGCTTCGGTACAGCAAGTTATCAAGGGCACCGGTGTCGTTAAAGACATTGATATGAATACTAAGAAAATCACCATTTCGCATGAAGCAATTCCAGCGGTGGGCTGGCCTGCAATGACCATGCGCTTTACTTTTGTTAATGCAGACGATGCTATTAATGCCCTGAAAACAGGCAACCATGTCGATTTCTCGTTTATTCAGCAGGGCAATATCTCCTTACTCAAAAGCATTAACGTGACGCAGTCCTGATTGGCTGTCCGGAGCGATTACATCCTGTGCGCCTGTACATTCACATAGGTATATGTGTGAGTTAACCGTCAGGCGCATATGCCAGGTGTTTTGATTTTTTAGCGGAAAATTGTATGGCTTCTTTAAAGATAAAATATGCTGCAATAATTATCAGCAGCCTCATAGCAGGGGGGCTGATATCGGTTACTGCCTGGCAGTATGTAAACTCATCACAAAAAACAGTACAAACCGAACAAAAGGCACCGGAGCGAAAGGTACTTTTCTGGTATGACCCGATGAAACCGGATACCAAATTTGATAAACCCGGAAAATCGCCCTTTATGGATATGGACCTGGTGCCAAAATATGCTGATGACAGTGGCGATAAAAGCAGTGGCGGGATCCGTATCGACCCAACCCAGGTTCAGAATCTGGGATTAAAAACGCAAAAAGTCACGCGAGGAATGCTGAATTATTCTCAGACAATCCCGGCTAATGTCAGCTATAACGAGTATCAGTTTGTTATTGTGCAGGCGCGTTCTGACGGGTTTGTCGAAAAAGTCTACCCCATGACGATTGGCGATCATGTGAAGAAGGGGACGCCACTTATCGATATTACCATTCCGGACTGGGTGGAAGCACAGAGTGAATTCCTTCTGTTATCCAGCACCGGTGGTACTTCCACGCAAATTAAAGGCGTTCTGGAACGGCTTCGCCTGGCAGGTATGCCGGAAGAGGATATTCAGAGACTGCGTTCTACCCGGAGCATTCAGACCCGTTTTACCATTAAAGCACCTATTGATGGTGTCATTACTGCATTTGACCTGCGCACCGGCATGAATATTTCGAAAGATAAGGTGGTGGCTCAGATTCAGGGAATGGACCCGGTCTGGATCAGCGCTGCAGTGCCAGAATCTATCGCCTATCTGCTGAAAGATACGTCGCAGTTTGAAATTTCGGTACCGGCTTATCCGGATAAAACATTCCATGTCGAAAAATGGAATATTCTTCCCAGCGTGGATCAGACAACCCGTACGCTTCAGGTCCGTCTCCAGGTTTCTAATAAGGATGAGTTTCTCAAGCCGGGCATGAATGCCTATCTGAAACTGAATACCAGAAGCCAGGAGATGCTGCTGATACCAAGCCAGGCCGTTATCGATACCGGCAAAGAACAGCGCGTGATTACTGTTGATGATGAAGGCAAGTTTGTGCCGAAACAGATCCACGTTCTGCATGAGTCACAGCAACAGTCCGGCATCGGCTCCGGCCTGAATGAAGGCGATACCGTGGTGGTCAGTGGCCTGTTCCTCATTGACTCTGAAGCCAATATTACGGGCGCACTGGAACGTATGCGCCACCCTGAAAAAACAGAAAGCAGTATGCCAGCAATGTCTGACCAGCCTGTAAATATGCATTCAGGGCACTGAGGAGACGACGATGATTGAATGGATTATCCGGCGCTCTGTCGCCAACCGTTTCCTGGTCATGATGGGGGCCCTGTTTCTCAGCATCTGGGGCACATGGACGATTATTAACACGCCTGTCGATGCCTTGCCTGACCTGTCAGATGTGCAGGTCATTATCAAAACCAGCTATCCCGGCCAGGCCCCGCAGATTGTAGAAAACCAGGTCACCTATCCACTTACCACCACCATGCTGTCCGTGCCTGGCGCAAAAACCGTGCGTGGTTTTTCACAGTTCGGGGATTCGTATGTGTATGTCATTTTTGAAGACGGCACCGATCTGTACTGGGCGCGCTCTCGCGTGCTGGAGTATCTGAATCAGGTTCAGGGAAAACTGCCTGCTGGTGTGAGTTCTGAAATCGGTCCTGATGCCACGGGTGTGGGCTGGATTTTTGAATATGCCCTTGTCGATCGCAGCGGAAAACACGACCTTTCAGAACTGCGTTCTCTGCAGGACTGGTTCCTGAAATTTGAGCTGAAAACCATCCCGAACGTGGCTGAGGTCGCTTCGGTTGGCGGCGTGGTGAAACAGTACCAGATTCAGGTCAATCCGGTAAAATTGTCTCAGTATGGTATCAGCCTGCCCGAAGTGAAACAGGCCCTTGAATCGTCTAACCAGGAGGCCGGTGGCTCATCCGTTGAAATGGCCGAAGCTGAGTATATGGTCCGTGCCAGCGGTTATCTTCAGAGCATTGATGATTTTAATAACATCGTCCTGAAAACAGGCGAGAACGGCGTGCCGGTTTATCTGCGGGATGTTGCCCGCGTGCAGACCGGGCCTGAAATGCGGCGTGGTATTGCCGAGCTGAACGGCCAGGGCGAAGTCGCTGGCGGCGTGGTGATCCTGCGGTCGGGTAAAAATGCACGCGACGTTATCACGGCAGTGAGGGATAAACTTGAGACGCTGAAGGCCAGCCTGCCGGAAGGCGTTGAAATCGTGACCACCTACGATCGCAGCCAGCTCATCGACCGGGCGATTGATAACCTCAGTTCCAAACTTCTGGAAGAGTTTATCGTGGTGGCCATCGTCTGTGCCCTGTTCCTGTGGCACGTACGTTCTGCCCTGGTGGCGATTATCTCTCTGCCGCTTGGTCTGTGTATCGCCTTTATCGTCATGCACTTCCAGGGACTGAACGCCAATATCATGTCGCTGGGAGGGATAGCGATTGCCGTCGGTGCGATGGTGGATGCCGCCATTGTGATGATTGAGAATGCGCATAAGCGGCTTGAGGAGTGGGATCATCAGCATCCGGGTGAGCAGATTGACAACGCCACCCGCTGGAAGGTGATTACCGATGCCTCCGTTGAAGTGGGACCCGCACTGTTTATCAGCCTGCTGATCATCACCCTGTCCTTTATTCCTATCTTTACCCTGGAAGGTCAGGAAGGACGTCTGTTTGGCCCGCTGGCATTCACGAAAACGTACTCCATGGCGGGCGCGGCCGCGCTGGCCATCATCGTCATTCCGATTCTGATGGGATTCTGGATCCGGGGGAAAATTCCTGCAGAGACCAGTAACCCCCTGAACCGGGTACTGATCAAAGCGTATCATCCATTGCTGTTGTGGGTTCTCCACTGGCCAAAAACAACCCTGCTGGTTGCGGCCTTGTCCATTTTCACCGTTATCTGGCCGCTGAGCCAGGTGGGCGGTGAGTTTCTGCCGAAGATTAACGAGGGCGACCTGTTGTATATGCCGTCGACCCTGCCGGGTGTCTCTCCGGCTGAAGCTGCAGCGCTCCTGCAGACGACGGACAAGTTAATCAAAAGCGTTCCTGAAGTGGCCTCTGTATTTGGCAAGACCGGTAAAGCAGAGACCGCCACGGATTCCGCACCGCTCGAAATGGTTGAAACCACGATCCAGCTCAAACCTGAGGATCAGTGGCGTCCAGGCATGACGATTGACAAGATTATTGAAGAACTCGACAGGACCGTCCGTTTACCGGGTCTGGCCAACCTCTGGGTACCGCCTATCCGTAACCGTATTGATATGCTCTCAACCGGCATTAAAAGTCCGATAGGTATTAAGGTATCGGGTACTGTTCTGTCGGATATCGATGTAACAGCACAGAGTATCGAAGCAGTCGCTAAAACCGTACCTGGTGTGGTTTCCGCACTGGCTGAACGACTGGAAGGTGGACGTTATATTGATGTGGACATTAACCGGGAAAAAGCTTCCCGGTACGGGATGACTGTGGGCGACGTCCAGCTGTTCGTCTCTTCAGCAATCGGTGGGGCTATGGTGGGTGAGACGGTTGAAGGCGTGGCCCGGTACCCGATTAATATCCGCTATCCGCAGGATTACCGGAACAGCCCGCAGGCCCTGAAACAGATGCCGATCCTGACCCCGATGAAGCAGCAGATCACGCTGGGCGATGTTGCGGATATTAAGGTCGTTTCCGGGCCGACTATGCTGAAAACGGAAAATGCCCGTCCAGCCAGCTGGATTTACATTGACGCGCGCGGCAGGGATATGGTGTCGGTGGTTAATGACATTAAAACGGCGATCAGTCAGAAAGTGAAACTGAGACCGGGTACCAGCGTGTCATTCTCCGGACAGTTTGAACTGCTTGAGCATGCCAACAAGAAACTGAAGCTGATGGTGCCGATGACGGTGATGATCATCTTCATCCTGTTGTATCTGGCATTCCGCCGGGTTGATGAAGCCCTGCTGATCCTGATGAGCCTGCCGTTCGCCCTGGTTGGCGGGATATGGTTCCTGTACTGGCAGGGCTTCCATATGTCTGTCGCAACCGGAACGGGGTTTATCGCTCTGGCCGGGGTGGCAGCAGAGTTTGGCGTGGTCATGCTGATGTATCTGCGTCATGCCATTGACGCGCACCCGGAATTGTCCCGTAAAGAGACGTTCACACCGGAAGGCCTTGATGAAGCCCTCTATCATGGTGCCGTACTGCGTGTCCGGCCGAAAGCCATGACCGTGGCGGTGATCATTGCGGGTCTGCTGCCAATACTCTGGGGAACCGGTGCAGGTTCAGAAGTCATGAGCCGTATCGCGGCACCCATGATTGGTGGGATGATCACGGCTCCGCTGCTGTCCCTGTTCATTATTCCTGCCGCCTACAAATTAATCTGGCTGCGCAGACATAAAAAAAGCGTGTCCTGAACCTGAAAGGGCACCCCCTGTGGGTGTCCTTCTTTACTGATTCACCCTGACGTCAGGGTTTATATCGATAATATACAGAGGTGAGTATGAAAAAAGTGGTTCTAATGGCGCTGGCTCTCGGCCTTTCACTACCCGCGATGGCGAGTGAAAAAGTCATTGATATGTACAAATCTGAAAACTGTGGCTGTTGTTCCCTGTGGGGCAAAGCGATGGAAAAAGACGGGTTTGAAGTACGAACTCACATCATGAATGATCAGGCGCTGTCAGCCCTGAAAGAAAAGCATGCTATTCCTGCAGGACTACGAAGTTGTCATACCGCGGTTGCCGGTAATTTGATCATTGAAGGCCATGTGCCTGCGACAACGATACATAAGGCAATGCAGTCTGGTTCGGGTATATACGGTCTCGCCACCCCCGGTATGCCAGCAGGAAGTCCTGGAATGGAGATGGGAGCCCGAAAAGAGGCTTACGATGTTATCGCATTCTCACCGGATGGAAGTAAAAAAGTCTTCCAGCGAATCGAATAGTCAGCGGAACGGCTGATAACGGGACGCCGGTAGCAGGCACTCCTGTGCCGGCGATATTCGTGGTAATCGCATCCATGACATACCCTGAAGACAGAAAATGCTTCAGATATGCATAAGGAGAGTTACAGTGAAAAATAACAATGCAGTGCAACACAACAACCAGACTGCTTCTGAGCAGACATTATCCCCGGACGAGGGCCACGTATTGCATAAGGTGAGAGATCCCGTGTGCGGGATGGCCATCCTGCCCGACAGGGCGCACAGCAGCATTCGATACCAGGACCATCAACTTTATTTCTGCTCCGCCAGCTGTGAGAGTAAATTTAAAGCCCATCCCGATCGTTATCTTACCGAAGATGCCAGTGAACATTCCCATCACCATCACCACGATCATCACGAAGTCAGCCCTGATCAGATAAAACAGCCTCACCACCAGGCGGAAAAAGAGAATTCTGAAGGTGTGTGGACATGTCCGATGCACCCGGAGATACGCCGCAGTGGTCCCGGAAGCTGTCCTGTCTGTGGAATGGCACTGGAGCCGCTCGTAGCTACGGCATCCACGGGGCCGAGTGATGAACTTCACGACATGACAAGACGCTTCTGGCTGGGGTTGTTGCTGGCGTTTCCGGTTCTGGTACTCGAAATGGGATCTCATCTGTTTCCCGACTTGAGGAATACAGTACCGCCACAGTACAACACATGGCTGCAGTTGCTTCTGGCCTCCCCTGTCGTGTTGTGGTGTGGCTGGCCATTCTTCGCCCGGGCCGGAATGTCGTTACGTAACCGCTCCCTGAATATGTTTACCCTTGTTGCAATGGGGACCGGCGTAGCCTGGGTTTACAGCGTCATTGCAACCGTCTTCCCCTCCTGGTTTCCTGCATCGTTCAGAAACATGGATGGCCTGGTGGCCGTTTATTTTGAAGCCGCAGCAGTTATTACGGTGCTTGTTCTGCTGGGACAGGTTCTTGAGCTGCGGGCACGGGAACAAACCTCAGGCGCCATTACTGCGCTTCTGAACCTTGCCCCCAAAACCGCCAGACGGCTGGATCATGACGGTCATGAAACGGATATTAATGCGGAAGATGTCCTGCCTGGCGATAAGCTCCGCATCAGACCTGGAGAGAGTATTCCGGTCGACGGTATCGTGATCGAAGGCAAAACAACCGTTGATGAATCGATGGTGACCGGGGAGTCTATGCCGGTTACCAAAACGAAGGATGACCCTGTCATTGGGGGGACGATTAATCAGACAGGTAGTCTTATCATCCGTGCAGAGAAAGTCGGTGATGAAACGATGCTCTCACGAATTGTTCAGATGGTCGCTGATGCACAGCGTTCGCGTGCCCCCATCCAGAGAATGGCTGACAGCGTTTCAGGCTGGTTTGTTCCTCTGGTGATACTTATCGCGGTTGTTGCTTTCGTGATCTGGTCTGTCTGGGGGCCCGAGCCCAGGATGGCGCACGGTCTGATTGCGGCTGTGTCGGTCCTGATTATTGCCTGCCCCTGCGCACTGGGGCTGGCCACACCGATGTCGATAATGGTGGGGGTAGGCAAAGGAGCCCAGGCCGGGGTGTTAATCAGGAATGCCGAAGCCCTTGAGCGTCTTGAAAAAGTGGACACGCTGGTTGTCGACAAAACAGGCACGCTCACGGAAGGTTCGCCTACGGTGACAGGGATTATCAGTCTCAATCCGGGTGGGGAAGCATCTCTTTTACGTGTAGCGGCCGCAGTGGAAAAAGGCTCGCAGCATCCGCTGGGTATGGCTGTAGTCCGGGCAGCCCAGCACAGGGGGATCATGATACCCGCAGTCAGTGATTTCAATGCTCCGTCGGGGAAAGGTGTTTCAGGCGATGTTGAAGGTCAACGGGTTGTTATTGGTAATGAACTGGCTATGCAGGAAAACAGTATCGTTATTGATAATCAAAAGGCCGTTGCGGATAAGTTGCGGATGGAAGGCGCTACCGTTATCTATGTGGCCACAGATGGGTACCTTGCAGGCCTGATAGCTATCTCGGATCCCGTGAAAGCAACCACGCCGGATGCACTTAAAGCGTTGCGTCAGGCGGGGATCCGCATCGTTATGCTCACCGGGGATAACCAGCTTACCGCTGAAGCAGTCGCACGGAAACTGGGAATAGATGAGGTTGAAGCCGGGATTCTGCCGGATGGCAAAAAAGCAGTGATAACCCGACTGAAAGCGTCTGGCCATGTGGTTGCGATGGCCGGAGACGGTGTGAATGATGCCCCGGCGCTGGCAGCGGCTGACGTGGGAATAGCCATGGGAACGGGTACAGATGTGGCAATTGAAAGTGCCGGAGTCACCCTTCTCAAAGGCGACCTGATGATACTGAACAGGGCCCGTCATCTGTCAGAGATCACCATGAAAAATATCCGACAGAATCTGTTTTTTGCATTTATCTACAACGCACTTGGTGTGCCGGTGGCTGCAGGCCTGCTTTATCCTGTGTATGGAATACTGCTGTCGCCAGTTATTGCGGCGGCGGCCATGGCTCTTTCTTCCGTCAGCGTCATTGTGAATGCGTTGCGTCTGAAAAGTGTCAGGCTCGGGAAATAACACTGAGTGAAGGGTCAGTTACGAACAGAAGGAGTCCAGTATGAAAAGTACCACCTATGCGCTTGTTGCTGTCGCCGCGATCGCGGCATTTGCCCTCCTGCGCGAACACTGGTCACATGTGGCAGGTTACTGGCCATATCTGTTATTGCTGGTCTGCCCGCTAATGCATCTTTTCCACGGCCACGGAGGGCATGGGGATCACCAACATCACGGAAGTGAAAACAATAAAAAAAATTAATCCGGCAAACGGGGCCGCGTCGCGGTCCCGTTATCAGTCCAGGTATCGTTCGTAGTCTCTGGCATGCGCAAAGGCATGCTGTTCAAGTTTGTTATCAGCGGGTGCCGCTGCCCGGAACGCCAGTGAGTTAACAGGATTGTTATTGATGACCAGCTCGGCGAAAGCGCTGCTGAACATCCCGAG
>ERZ791577.1945-NODE-1945-length-10343-cov-99.904160_pt1 | contig 10343 bp, 2 predicted proteins | sample MGYA00509969_ERZ791577 | MGnify/ENA primary metagenome ERZ791577 (study PRJEB30046, sample SAMN00791917) | human gut metagenome | study: EMG produced TPA metagenomics assembly of the A metagenome-wide association study of gut microbiota in type 2... | reverse complement strand
CATTCTCAACCAAATAGATTGGTTCTCCGTTAGCCATTCCATAAGCCTCTACAAGGTTGGCCGTAGGTTGGTGAATGACATTATCATGAGCAACTACTTTCTGTACCTTAGGGCCAAAGACCTTAGAGGTGTTCCAGTTAGAGCCATTAAAATCAGGAGATGGACCACGGAAGATAGCTTCAACCGATCCAGGCATTTTCCAGTTCTGCTTCTTGGTATAGAATATATCAGAAAAACAGCTATTGGCATCATCAGATTTCTCATGATTGTAGATGTCTTTGTACTTAAACTCTGCCAATGCATATTGTGTCTGACCAGCTTCTACAAGAGAGAGCAGTTCACCAAAAGCCTCAGCTGCCTTCTTAGCATATTCCTGATCATAATCATAAGTCTTGCCATTCTTGCTGGCACCAGTCTGCGCACCATTCTTCATCAAAGGACTAGCAGCCCAAAGATAGGTTTTACCAAGATAACCAAGAGCCATGATCTTATTGATGCGAAGATCATTCTTACCTTGTGTGGCAGCACCTGCAGAAGTCTTATCCCAATTAATAGGCAACAAATCGGCAGCCTTGCGGAAATCTGCTGCCGCTTTATCAGCGCATTCCTGATAAGAAAGGCGTGGCAAATTCAGCTCGGCATTGGCATCGAGATAAGTATCCACATAAGGCATACCACCAAAATACTGCATCATTTCCTCATGCCACCATGCACGGAAGAAATAGAGCTGACCCTCTATCAGTTTTTTCTCTTCAGCACTTCCAGTCACAAACTTGTCGATATTCTGTAAACCGAGATTACATTTTCTGATGCAATACCACGCATGGTTCCAAATACCGTGGTCGAACTTATTAGTGGAAGTAGAAGCACCATCACGCTTTAACCAGTTACCAGTAGATTCCCATGCACGGAAGTTACCTAAATCAACCTGATGGGTCATTCTATTATCAGCCTCAGGATTGAAGATTTCATCATCACCCCAGTTCCATGAAGGACAATAGTTACATTTCTCTTTATCAGGGATACAGTTGTATATTTCCTCAACGAAACCTTGGAAATTACGGAAATTGGCAAAGGCATCGTCTGCAGAAACTGTTGAGTCTGGCTCCTTGTCCAAGTAGTCTTGACAAGAGCTCAGCGAAGTACCGAGAGCCAGCGAGACGCATCCCGTCAACAATAATGTCTTTATCTTATTTTTCATCTGAATATTTTTTTTAATAATTACAATGAGAATTTAACACCTAAGTTGAAGCGGCGAACCGTAGGGTATGCTCCCAACCAGCCACCACCACCGAGGTTTGCCTCACGGTCATCAGGCATACGAGTCCAGAGCCAGAGGTTATTACCATTCAAGTAAATCTTGAGGTAGTTTACGCCTAATGCCTTAATCCAACCCTTGGTCCAGGTATAAGCAATCTCGACATTCTTCAAACGAATGTAAGAGCCATCATACATATATTGTGTACCATCGGAGTAACTTGAAGCAGTGGCACCCCAACGAGGGAGGACACATTCTGCATTGGTTTGATTCTTATTCCACCAAGTACCAATATCATAAACATTATCAAGCTTATTACCAAAACTTCCCAATCCTACGTCACGGGTCACATTAGTTACTCCATAGAACTGAGCGAAAGCAGAGAACCCCTTCCATTCGAAACCAATAGTAGCATTATAGGTGTTCTGCGGACTACTGCTATAACCTACAGGAGCCGAGTCCTTGCTATCAACAACACCATCACCATTGAAATCAACAATGTAATAGTCACCAACCAAACGATGATTGTCATTGGAGTCGTGCGCCGGAGAACCTATCAAATCATCAATATTATTGATAAAGCCCTTATCTATATAAGAGTGATACTGATTCATGGCAAATCCTGCCTCCTTTTGATAATTTGGAGTAAGGATGGCATCATCCTTCAAAATTACCTTATTCTTGGCATGGGTCATATTGAAATTACCCCAGAGTCGCAAGCCATTAGCAAACACCTTATTAAGTTTCAATTCCCACTCGTAACCACTAGTACGAACCTTACCTTTATTAATAGTAGGTGCTGTCGTTCCGAAATAAGAAGGAACGGAACGGTTGGAGCCGAAAATCAAGATGTCATTACGACGATCACAGAAGAAATCCAAAGAACCAGTAATCAAGCCTCCCAAGAAACCATAATCAATACCGAAGTTGGTTTTCTTAACTGTTTCCCATTTCACATTATCATTTCCAAGAGTGTTCTGTCGATACCATGTATAGATGCTCTCTGTATGGTCGAGATCCATCGTAGTCTTGCCGCCATACGCCCATTGACTCATATACAACCAGCGACGACTAGAATCAAATGGGTCACCAATGTTGTCATCACCAATCTCACCGTAGGAAGCACGGAACTTCAACATATCGATGATGTGCTTGTCACGAAGAGACTTCATGAAGTTTTCCTCAGTAATGGTCCATCCGATAGCACCTGAATTGAAGAAGGCAAAACGATTGTCCTTGCTGAACTTTTCTGATCCGTTATAGGCGCCATTATACTCGATGTTATAACGACCTGCATAGCTATAGGTAGCACGGAATGCCCAGTCCTCACGGTAAGTTGGCATCACACTACCACGTGCATTCTCCTGACGTGAGAACAAGCCCATGGCAGACACATCATGCTGTCCAAACTTGCGAGCCCAGTTGAGCTGCAACTGATAGTAGAGGTTGCGAACAGTCTGGTTATTATCTACAGAACCACCTTCCGTTGCCCAGTTCACACCTTGCTGCCAATCAAACTTATTATTTCCTTCAAGTTCTTTACCATAAGTAACCTGACCTGTTTCAGGATCAATATACTTAGTCTGGGCTTCATTATTCAAGTCATTGATACCTCGTCCTGTCTCAACAAAAACATTATCCCAAGAGATAGTACCACGGAAATTCAAGCCTTTGGTGATGAAGTCGAGTTTCTGCTCCAAGGTAAAGTCGGTATTGATACGAGTAGTAGTAGCCTGCGCTGTACCACCGATAGCAAGATTCTGTGCAGAGTTACTTACATTGGAAGCAGCTGGATAGAATCCCCATGTGCCGTCAGAATATTGTGGCAAGAACACATCTGGAGCGATGTTATAAGCACCAGCCCACTGCTGACCAATCTGCCACTCACTATTGCTCATGTTACTCCAAGGAGCTTTTCTTACGCCATTGCTACCAGCCACATTTACCTTCAAAGTAGTGCTACTTGTGATGGCAAAGTCCAAGTTACTACGAACATTGATACGATTGTATCCATAGCCAGAGTTGTAGTTACGACCATTGTCATACTCACGGAAGAGGTCACCCTCATGCACGAAATCAGCAGAAGCGAAGTACTTAACGAATTTTGTACCACCACTTACGTTCACGTTGGCATTATAGGACACAGCAGACTTTTTGAAAAGTGCATCCTGCCAATCCACATTGGCATAACGTTCACGCTGCTCATCCGTAGTCTGGTTACGATAGTTGTCTATAAAAGACTGAGGACGAAGATATGAAACACCTTCAGGATAAATGCCCAGTTCACGCTCTACCACTTGGTTGCGAAGCATCAACGCATCATAAGAGTCGTACTTGTTAGGCAACTTAGAAGGAGCTTTCAACGTAGCATTGAAACCAACGTCAATCTTAGCCTTGCCTTCCTGACCACGCTTGGTGGTAACCAAGATGACACCATTGGCACCCTTCACACCATAGACTGCAGTAGCAGAAGCATCCTTCAGTACAGAGATGCTCTCCACAGAAGAGATGTCCACGCTGCTCAGAGGACGTTCAATACCATCCACAAGAACGAGAGGGTCGGAATTGTTCCATGAACTAGAACCACGGATGATAATCTGAGGTTCCTCCTCACCAGGCATACCATTGCCTTGGATTGTAACAACACCTGGGAGGTTACCTGTCAAGGCTGAACCAACGTCGCTGACACCAGCTGCACGCTCCAAAACCTCACCAGTAGTCTGGGTGATGGAACCTACGACAGATGCCTTCTTCTGCTGACCATAACCAACGACTACAACTTCGCCGATGGCGTTGTCGTCTTCAAGAGTAAGTTTGAACTCTCTCTTCGTACCAATCTTTACTTCCTTGGTCTTCATACCTACGTATGTAAATACGAGGATAGAATTCTCTGAAGGAACACTGATACTGAAATTACCATCTAAGTCGGTGACCGCACCGACGCTGGCATTACCTTTCACTTTTACAGTGGCACCTATCAGAGGCTCACCTGTACCGTCAACAAGATTACCCTTGACCTGGATCTTCTGAGCCTGAGCATTCAGGCTGCAGAAAGCTCCCACCAAGCATAAGGCTGCTGTCCGTTTCATTGTTAACACTTGTTCAATCATGTTCTATTCATTTTTGATTTATGCTTTAAAAATTTAGGCGTGCACTAAAATTGATTATTCACGGCGGCAAAGGTATGGATTTCTTTCGAAACTCACTTTGCGTGGTGTAACAGAAAGTTTATCATTTTAGAAAAACCTTGCGAGAACGTATTTTTCCATTACTTAACAGTTGTTTTATTATATAAACACCTGCAGTTGGCTTTTCAACCTCTTTTCCTTCTATATTATAATATAAGGTGGAAACCACGTCTGCCTGGGTTTCTAATTGTTTAATTCCTGTTGTATTTTGTTTCAAATACCACTCTTTATACCAGTTCATACAGGCATAGCCGCAGCACTCTTCAAAGAGATTGTGCTTCTTGGCATTCTGGAAACCAGGAATCACCTTACCCGTCTTAAGATATTCATCAATATCGTAATATTCCTGTGGATGGGTGATGGTCATTCCGATATTGCCAAAGTGGTCGTGAACTGCCTTCCATGCCAATCCCCATTTCGAGGTTGATGCTGTTGCCCAGCTTCCCAGGTTAGGTTGTGTCCACTGTCCCCACTCATTGAAGTGACCTTCATTCGCCTTGTCCGGATCTTCCGGACTCCAGTCTATCTCCGTTACCATGATAGGTTTCGTCTCTACCATCGGCACCTGACTCTTGAAGTTGCGGATGAAAGTATCGTGATTGCAATTCTTATCGGTCATATTTCCATACCATCCGGAATAAACATGCACGGCATAAGAGAAATTGTCCTCGCTATCGGTGATAGGATACTTGGCGTAATTCTGATATTGGCTCTGATAACCGGCACCCGGAACCCAGATGATGCCCTTGAAACCTTGTTCGCGAATCACATCTACTACCGGCTGGAAGTAATCGTGTAATGCTTTATCCGAATTAGAGCCATCACCCAGATGAACCCTTACCGGCTCGTTGGCAAGTTCAATGGAGATCAATCCCGAATTCTGCTGAATATACTCATCGGCAGCAAAGGCCTTCCATACCGACTTGAGATAGCGGTTGTACTTATCTCCAACACTAATGTCTTGTGGACAGACTCCCGGGGGACGGACGATGACGTAAAGTCCATGAGCGATGGCATCCTTGATTAATGGAATATAGAGTTTCTGGAGATAGAGGCGATAGCGTGCCATATTAAAAGCAGAGATATCAGCCTCGTTTGCCGCCTTTTTAGTCGGATCATTGGTCCAGCATGGATCCATGTGCAATCGGAACACCGTACAATAAGCTCCCTGCTCTCTGTCTGTAATGGCCTTAAACTGCTTAGAGAAATATTCCAAGCAAGGTTTGATGTCGGCTTCCGAATAATCAGCCTTCCACTGTTGCCACCTCCAACCGTTGAAGTATCTGTTAGGCGTGTCCATCACACCATGCAAGACAACGGTCTTGCCGTTGGCATCCACCAGGTTCTTACCCTGCACACGAAGTGCCGGCAGATTATCGGCAGCCAGTCCCGCCATTGACAGCATAGCCATAGCGAGTGATATTAACAATTTCTTTCTGTTCATTGTTATAATTATTTTTAGATTTATCATTATTTGTCAGTCACTTTATTTTTTCATGAAGGATTGCCAGGTTCCAGTTTACAGAAAAGGATGCTGGTCTTTTAAAATAGAATGGCGCGTAATCACTACGCACCATTCCCGAAAACCAATTAATCATGATTCTATATAAAAACCATAATATCAAAATCTTTTAGAAATTCTAAACCTATCTACAAACCTATTATGTATAAACCTAACTAACCTAAATGTTCTGAAATATACAACTTAAAAAAACGATGCAAAGATACTCCTAATCTTTCATATATACTTTATGATAAGTAACCAATAGTTTTTCTCTTGTACCACATGTAACATCATCTTTACTTTATGTAACATTTTAACGTCTTTTTAGTATCTTCCTATAAAAAACATACATTTCCGTGCATTATTCTCCCATTTATTTTGTACTTTTGCAAACGAATATAAAAAAGCCAAAAGACAATGAAACCAAGAATCATGATGATTTCCATGAAATCAAACCTCAGAACAATGAGATACATCGGTCTTTTACTGATGTTTATCTTCTGTCTCACTGCGCAGAACATGATGGCGCAGCGAGGAAAACTTTTCAATTCAGACAACCAGCTTTCGAGCAACTTTGCCACTCAGGTGTTCCAGGATTCAAATGGTTTCATTTGGATTGCCACCCGTAACGGCTTGAATATCTATGATGGCTATAACTTTACGACCATCAGAAAAACCAAGGAAGACCACAGAGGACTGAGCAGCAATTACATCAACTGTATTACACAAGATATCCAGGGGCATATTCTGTTGGGTACAAACAACTCTCTCCTTTTATATAATGGAAAGAGTTTTGCCAATATTCCGCTGCTCGACTCCAAGAACCAGCCTTTCAGCACCTATGTAACCCAGGTTTATCGTCTGAAAAACAACGATATTGCCGTAGTTACATCGGGATATGGAATTATGCTCAAGAAAGAAAATGCAGAAGTATGCTATGCTATGAAGGGCGAAGTGGAGAACCTGAAATTCATACATAAGATTCTGGAAGATAAACAGGATAGACTTTGGATTATCCTGGAGAACGGCAAACTATACCGTGCCGACAAGAAAGGGAAACTGACCAAACAGATTCCTGGAGCAGAAACGCTGGAAGCAAAAGATATCAGGCAAGACAACAAGGGCAACATTTATCTTGCTACCAAGAATGATGGTATTTACCTTCTCAAGGCAGGTTCAACCATCTTCACCAAGATAGCCGGCATAGGCAATCTTCCTATTGACAACATCTATATCAGCCGCGACCAGCGCTTGTTTATCGGTTGCGATGGTATGGGTATCTTCGTGTATAATCCTGTAACAGGATTCTTGCAAAATAATCCTCTGTTCAGCCGTGAAGTAAATCTTGCCAAGTGCAAGATTACCAGCATTATAGAAGATTTTACGGGAAACATCTGGGTGAGTATGCTCCAGAAGGGCGTATTCATGCAGTCGCAGGCTCAATGCGATTTCAACTATATGGGCTACCGTTTGGGCAACCGCAACGTGATAGGCGAAAACAGCATCACAAGTCTGTGTGCCAATCAGGGCAATCAAGTCTGGGTGGGCACCGACAAGGATGGTCTTTACCTCTTTGACCTAAAAACCGGTAGCATCAACAGCCATTTATTAAGCAACACCACGGTACTGGCACTCTGCAAAGACAAGAAAGGCAGAACATGGGTAGGAACCTATACTGACGGCATCGGATTTATAGATGCGGGGGGGTCTTTCCATCCATTCAGCCTAGGCATTGGAAACCAGGCGGGCATCTTTGATATTCAGGAAGACCCACAGGGAAATGTCTGGTTTGCCACCATGGGCGAAGGACTTTTCCGCCTTTCTCCAGATGGAAGCATCAAGCAATGGAAAGCACTATATGGTGCCGACAACAACCTGAAAAAGAATAGTATTCCTAACGATTACCTCGTGAAACTCAGCATCTCCAAAGATGGTAAGCGGATTTTCGTTGCCACTTCTGTAGGCCTGGCTTGCTATGACCAGCAGAAGAATAGCTGGACTTCCACTTTCGGTGGCGTCAACTGTCTGAACAAGGGCTGTTTCTCACATTGCGTTTATTCTGACAGCAAGAATCGCGTATGGTTTGGCACTGAAGACGGCGCAATCTGCTATGATCCGAAGAAGGGATATGCTCATCCGAAGATTTATAACACAGAACTTGGACTTTCAGACAACAGCGTAGCCAGCATCATAGAAGATTACAAGGGCAGAATCTGGATAGGAACTTCCTGTGGTTTAAACCAGGTAAATACAGAAAAAGGTACCATCAACAAGTACTTCTCGGACAATGGCTTACAGAGCAATGAGTTCAGCGATGCAGCAGCCTGCACGCTTTGGGGAGGAAAGATGCTGGTGATGGGCGGAACCGGCGGTATCAACTGGTTTGATACGGACAAGGTGAAACAGCATCCTTGGCAGGCAAAAGTTACCATATCAGGACTTCTTGTGGGCAACAAACCTGTATACCCGGATATGGAATCGGGCATCTATACTATCACCGACAAAGGCGCCTACAACAGCGACGAGTTCTCCTTATCTCATGAAGACAACACCTTCACCATCCAACTGTCTACTCTTACATATAATAATGTAGAGCAGATCAGTTACGCCTACAGCATCAATGGTGAGGATTGGCGAACCATACAGTCTGGCATGAACGAGCTGTCATTCTCACATATGCCAGCAGGTACCTATAAGTTCCGTGTCAAGGCCATCTGCAACGGATACGAAACCCCTGTCAAGGAGTTCTCTATCATCGTTCACCCAGCCTGGTACGCCAGCATCTGGGCAAGACTCTGCTATCTGCTTGCCTTCCTGGGGCTCTGTCTGCTCTATATCAAGCACCGCAAACGCAAGATGGAAGACCAGCTTATATTGCAGCAGCATATCCATGCGGAAGAGATGGGCGAAGCAAAACTGAAGTTCTTCATGAACATCAGCCACGAAATCCGTACCCCATTGACTCTTATCCTCACTCCGCTGTTCACGCTGATTAAGGAAGACAAAGACGCTCACCGACAGGGCATCTACGATATGATGCGTAAGAACTCGGAACGAATCCTGCACCTGATTAACCAGATGATGGACCTGAGAAAGATTGACAAGGGACAAATGGTGATGCACATGAGCGAAACCGATATGGTTGCCTTTATTGGCGATGAATACAAACTCTTCTGCCAGCAGGCGATAGCCAAGAGCATCCACTTCACCTTTGAGCACGAAGATGAAACTCTCCCGGTATGGATAGACCGCGACAACTTTGACAAGGTATTGATGAATGTCCTGTCAAACGCCTTCAAGTTTACTCCTGCAGGCGGCAGAATCCGTATCACCCTCTCCCACTCGCCTCATCATGTCCGCATCGCCATCAAGGACAGCGGCAAGGGCATTCAGGAGGAAAAGCTCGAAACGATTTTCCAGCGCTTCTATCAGAGTACCACCACTTCTTATGACCGGAATGTAGGTACGGGAATCGGTCTCGACCTAACGCGCTCACTCGTGGAACTGCACTACGGAACTATTACAGCCGCCAACAACAAGACACTTGATGAAGCCGACTGGAAGGAAGGAAGCCAGTTCCTCATCACGCTGCCTCTGGGCAACGAGCATCTGAAACCGGAAGAAATGATAGATGCACCGGAGCCACAGACTGCTGAAGACATCAAGGAACTGGAAGAAAACATGGAGGAAGGAAACGAAGAGAATGCTGCCGATACAGCCAATGACGCCGAAGAAGATTTCAAGAGCAAGGCAAAGAGCACCATCGCTGTGGTAGAAGACGATGAGGCAATACGTAATTTCCTGAAGACCCAACTACAGGAAACCTACAATATCCTTACCTTCTGCAACGGAAAGGAGGCGCTGCCGGAGATTATCAAGCAGAAGCCAAGCCTCGTTATCTCAGACATCATGATGCCAGAAATGGACGGCAATACGCTCTGTACTAAGATTAAGAACAATGTGAACACCAACCACATTCCGGTGATTCTGCTTACAGCGATGAGCAGAGAGGAAGACCAGCTGACCGGTTTGCAGTCGGGTGCCGATGCCTATGTGGTGAAGCCGTTCAATATGGACATTCTGCGCCGCACCATCATCAACCTGCTCAACGTGCGCCGTACTTTGAAAAACAAGTTTATGGGCAACGAGAGCCAGAGCGACAGGCAACTCGCGATAGAAAAAGACCTGTCGCCAAAAGACCAGCTGATGGAACAGGTGATGAAGGTTATCAATGATAACATGGATAATGAGGACCTGAGTGTGGATATGATTGCCCGCGAAGTAGGACTGAGCCGTGTGCATCTGCACCGCCGAATGAAGGAACTGACCAACCAGACACCACATGCCTTCATCCGCAATACGCGTCTGCAATATGCCGAAAAGTTGCTGAGTC
>ERZ791577.1944-NODE-1944-length-10345-cov-2.896696_pt1 | contig 10345 bp, 9 predicted proteins | sample MGYA00509969_ERZ791577 | MGnify/ENA primary metagenome ERZ791577 (study PRJEB30046, sample SAMN00791917) | human gut metagenome | study: EMG produced TPA metagenomics assembly of the A metagenome-wide association study of gut microbiota in type 2... | reverse complement strand
CTATAATCAGGATATGTATTTAACATATGAAATACAAAGTTACTTCCAATAAATCCAGCTCCACCGGTTACTATAATGTTCATAAATAATCTCCTTTAAATTTTATATAAATGTTTTAGTGAAGTACGTCTAAGAATTTTTCGTCAAGTACATCTTTTAAGTACTGACCGTACTGATTTTTCTTTAATACTTCATATACTTTAAGAACGTCTTCTTTTGAAATCCATCCGTTAAGGTAAGCGATTTCTTCAAGGCAGGCAATCTTTCTGTGCTGATGTGTTTCAACAGTTTTAACGAAATTAGTTGCCTCAACAAGACTTTCGTGTGTTCCTGTATCAAGCCATGTAAAGCCCTGTCCTAGAAGTTCAACATTTAAGTTGTTGTTTTCAAGATAAATTCTATTTAAGTCAGTAATTTCTAATTCGCCTCTTGCACTAGGTTTAAGGTTCTTAGCATATTCAACAACTTTGTTGTCGTAGAAGTAAAGACCTGTAACACAGTAGTTGCTCTTTGGCTTTTCAGGTTTTTCTTCAATAGAAATAGCCTTACCGTCTTTATCGAATTCTACAATACCGAATCTTTCAGGATCATCAACGTAGTATCCGAATACTGTCGCACCCTTTCCGTTTTCTGCGTTTTCTACGGCAGCTTTAAGACGTTTCTTAAGACTGTGACCTGCGAAAATATTATCGCCTAAAACCATGGCAACGCAATCGTCACCAATATATTCTTCGCCAATAATAAATGCCTGAGCAAGTCCGTCAGGGCTTGGCTGAACCTTGTAAGAGAGATTTACACCGAACTGGTGACCATCGCCCAAAAGTTCCTGAAAACGTGGAGTGTCCTGTGGTGTTGATATGATTAAAATATCGCGAATGCCTGCATTCATTAAAACAGACATTGGATAGTAAATCATAGGTTTATCATAAATAGGAAGTAACTGCTTAGAAGTTACCATTGTGAGAGGGTAAAGACGAGTGCCTGAACCACCTGCTAAAATAATACCTTTCATACTAAAAATCTCCTTTTACTTTTCTTAAGTTATGTCCGTTAATTATCGTTAATATCATAATAAAAGATAACGTTACGTAACCTTCAAGCGCTTTTTAAAAAAACTTTGAAATAAATATTTTTTGGGATTTATTTCAAAGCTTTATGAAGATTTTTATTTATTACATACGAATATTCCGGCTTCTTTAGTAATGTGAAGAGGGATTTTCTTTTCTACGTATGATTTAAATTCCTGATACTTACTAAGAATATATTCGTTTTGGTTTCCGTGGCAGGAGAGAATGTATTCTATAAGTGGCTCTGATTCAGTTACGTCCAAGTAATCATCATACATTTTTAGGGAAATGCTTTCAAAATACTTTCTTAGAAGATGTTCACCGTTATTCAAACCAAATTTTTCGTACAATTTATTGTTAGACAGAGTTATTTTTGAATCAAAAGATTTAACTAATTTGTCTATCTCATACATATGCTTACTTCCGTATGTACTGCAAATAAATTGACCATCAGGTTTTAGAACTCTATAGATTTCAGAAAGTACTTTATCTAAATCGTCACAGTAGAATAAAACGTGGTTCGCAATTATAAGGTCAAATTCATTATCGCCAAATGGAATCTGTGAGCAGTCAAAGTTTTCAAATGAGAATCGGGAATCCTCCGTTCCAATCTCTCTTCTTACATCTCTTAACATTCCCTGTGAAATATCAGATAAACATATTTCTACGTCAGCAGGAATCTGTTTAATGTTTTGCGTCCACAATGCACCGCTGCCGCAACCAATCTCCAGTATTTTCATTCCTGACTTTATATTGTAGTTCTCGTATAGCCAGTTAAACCAAGGTTGTTTGTTGTGAGAGTATAGGTTGTGTAAACTTATTCGTGCAGAAATATTTGTGGCGTTTTTGTACTGTGCTTTTATTGATGTTTCGTCATTAGTAAGATGAATAAGGTCAAGCATTTGGCTCCAATCTATGTTTTGATTTTCAGTAAGAGCCTTAGTGGTGTCCTTTATAGCTTTTTCAACCATCTGCATTTGCTCTATTCTATCTTCAACAAGTTTAAGCTGCATGTTTAAGGAGTTTAAGAGCATACTTGAATTATTGTCATCAATGGTAAGTTCCTTAATATCATCAAGAGAAAAGCCAAGGTATTTTAAGAGAAGAATTTGCTGAAGTCGGACCAAATCCTGTTGCGAATAGTACCTTGTGCCATAATCAGTTATATATGTAGGTTTTAAAATGTTCTGTTTGTCATAATATCGTATTGTCCTTACAGTGACGTGTGCCATCTTGGCAAACTGCCCTGAGGTATATAAATTAGATTTATCCATATATTGCTCCTTGCAGATACGTTTTTTCGTTAAGAATCTCTTTCTATTATAGATGAAAAGATGAAAAATATAAATGGGGGAGAATATTAAAAAAAGGTAAAAATAGACATCGGATGAAAAAGGGGTGGAATTTTACTGAAAAATTGTGGATAATAGAAGGGAGAATATCGGAAGGAATATATAATTACAAATATAAATTATGGATAAAGCAAATGATATTATTACTAACATTATAAAAGAGGTGCTTAATGCACTTTATCAACCTTTTGGCGCAGCAGTGCTAATGGCTTTTGTTTCTATGTTTGTTTTTCTTTATGCAAAGGAACACGGCTGGAAGAAGGGAAGCCTGATTAAAAATATTTTTGGAACATGGTTTAGAAATTTTAAGGAAAGCTCTACATTTAGAAGGGCTTTCCTTTTGGTGTTTTATTCTACTATGATTCTTTTTAGAACAATCTTGGATAGAGATATTTGGTCAGATCCTTTAAGCGATGTTATGGGAAACTGGGGACTTCACTATGCGGATGGTACTTTGTCTACGGAACCTATTGAGAATTGCATGCTTTTTATACCATTTGCAGTGCTTTTGCTTTGGGCGTTTAAGGACGAGATTCTTGGAAGCGATGTAAGGCTTGGAAAGATTCTATGGAAGTCCACCGTTGTAGTTGGAATTTTTTCTTTTGGAATCGAATTTTCACAGTTATTGTTCCACCTTGGTACGTTCCAAATATCGGATTTGGTGTACAACACGCTGGGCGGAACCGTTGGCGGCGCGGTGTACTATGTGATATATAGGGTTAGGCACAAAGGGGAATGAAGCCGAGTGGGTGAGAGGTCTATGATTGGTGGCAAGCACCACAATTAAACCGGTTATTTTGTATTTTTGGAGAAACCTTAGAGGAGAAAGGTTTCTCTTTTTTTGACTAAAAAAGAACTTGTGTTCGACAAGAGTGAGTGGTATAATTTAGGAAAAGAAGTCGAACGGGATGGGAGGGATAAGTAAAATAAATAATGAATAACAAAAATAATGACAAAATCACATTGACATAATGACGGGCTAATAGTAAAATGGTAGAGTGTAGTGCATAGATAGTATTTAAGATTGATTGAAATTATAGGGTGTACATAAAATTTAAAAAAGTGGTTATTAATAAATGATATGATAATTATTTAGAAAAATATTGATTTTCTTAAAAATCTGTCATATTATAATTATACAAGAGATTGTTATTTTTAGTACGATAGTTGTATTAAGGGTGATGATGATTGGATTTTGGTGTACCACTACCGAAGGCGTTGAAGTGTGGGACGATATAGGTTGGTGTGCTGCTACCAAAGACGTTGAAGTGCAGAACGATATAGGTTGGCGTGCCACTGCCAAAGGCGTTGAAGTGTGGAACGATAAAGGGAAGCATAAGCTTCCTTTTTTTTAACCATTAATAGTTTTATGTATTCCGATGAAAATAAGAAAGATGGGCAGATACGCATGAAGTTTGAGAAAGTACAATTTGTATATATAGACATTAATTATTTAGAATATTTACATGGGATAGAGCCTGAAATTTTCTTTGATAAGAATGAACCCAATTACAAATTAAAACCACATTTAGGAATATTGTTGAATAATGAGGGGAAAGAATTTGTGATTCCGTTAACTTCAGGGAAGGATAAACATAAGGAGTGGGCAGATGTTACTGCAAGTTGGTATAGGATTTATGAGGTAATTGACATTACAAAAGATCAAGTGAAACCTGATGATGTCATTGTAGAAATTAAAAATCAGAATATTTTGAGTAAAATAGATAAAAATAAGCAAAGTGATTACAGACAAAGAATTTTAGCTGTTTTAGATTTACGTAAGATGTTTCCTGTGGATGAAAGTGTATATAAGAAAGTAGAAATTAACGTAAGTAGTGATATGCCGAGAAGTGAGATGCAGAGGGCATTTTTGATGATTAAGGAATATAATTTTTTGACAGAAAAAGTAGAAGAAATAGAGAAAAAGGCTACAAAGATATATGATAAACAGATCACAAAAAATAAAGTTTTAAAGTATCATTGTGATTATCGAAAATTAGAAAAAGCGTTTGAGGAGTACAAAGAAAAACAAGGTTGATTGAAGAAGCATTTAAAAGAATATGGGATTGATGTTTTTTGCAATGAATCAGAAAAAATTAGTTTAGGAGCAAATAATAATGAACATTATCGTTACCGGTGGAGCCGGATTTATCGGAAGTAACTTTGTATTTCATATGTTAAATACATATCCTGATTATAGAATTATTTGTGTGGACAAGCTCACTTACGCAGGTAACTTATCCACTCTTGAACCAGTTATGGACAACCCACATTTCCGTTTTTGCAAAATCGACATTTGCGACAGAGATGCAATTTACAAACTTTTCGAGGAAGAACATCCTGACATGGTTGTTAACTTTGCAGCAGAAAGTCATGTAGACCGTTCAATAGAGAACCCGGAAGTGTTCCTTAACACTAATATTCTTGGTACTGCAGTTCTTATGGATGCCTGCAGAAAGTATGGTATTAAGTGGTATCTTGACAATAAAGAATGGTGGGAAACTATAATTTCAGGAGAATATCAGAATTAATTTTGCCATTCTGATTAGAAATTAAAATACGTGCCATATAGCTAAAACGCTATATGACACGTATTTTTTTATCTCTTACTTCAGCTTCACCTTAATTGTCTTGCTCCAATTACCTTTTCCATGCTTATTATATCCTCGAACACGTATGTAGTATGTTTTCTTTTTCTTCAACTTTGTAATTGTAGCTGAATTTTGCCTAGTTGTTTTTATCTTTAGTGTTTTCGTATTTTTCTTAAATAGTTTGTTAGTGGAGTACTGGACATAGCCACTTTTTCCGCGGGCAGTCTGAGCTTTCCATTTTACATAAATAGAAGTTTTTGAATATTTCTTTGCTGACTTGATTTTTACAGTTGCAGGAGCAGGGTTCTTTTTTGTTTTTATTTTAACTGTTTTGCTCCATTTTCCGTAGCCTACATTTGTTTTGTATGCTCTGATTTTGAAATAGTATTTTGTGTTATATTTAAGATTTTTGATAGTAGTATTTGTAGTTTCAGGTTTTGTAATGTATTTATATTTAAATGCCGTGTTAAATGTTTTGTCAGTGGAATACATTATTGTGTAACCTGTTGCGGAACCTTGCTTGTTCCAACTTAAATGTGCACTGTTATAAGAAGAAACGGAACCTTTCAGTGTTTCTTTCTTAGGCAAAATCAAAAATGTAGTTGAACATACGCTAACGTATTTAACTTCTGTTGCAGTAAGTTTAACCTTGGCAACACCTGTGTTAATGTTAGATGAATAAGTAATCTTGTAATGATATGCAGGAACTAACTGACCGTCAACGTACAAATTGACAGTAGGTTTGATTTGTTTACCTGTTGCGTAGAAAACGTTATTACTCAATGTAATCGTACCTTTTTTTATTGAAACAAAAGGATTGTTTTCTTTATTGGAAGTAGAAATTACACCGTTGTTAAAATTGATAACTACATTAGCATCTGCAGTTCTATATAATTTGATAAAACGTCTTGCAAGTCTTTGAAGTACTGATTCCTTAGGAAATTCGCATATATCAGGAGTTCCGCAGGAAACAACTGCGTATTGTGGCGCAACTGCGTCAAGGAAGTTGGCGCATGATGAAGCGGCAGCACCGTGATGACCTATTTTAAGAACATCAGCCTTAAAATTATAACCTTGTTTAAGAAGTTCATTTTCCATGGTAGATGGAAGGTCGCCGGTTAAGAGAATAGACTTGTTATCGCATGTGACACGCATAACAATGCTGGCTTCATTATAGGTTGAACCTTGTGAACCGTCATAAACCACTTCCACAGTTGCATCTCCCAATTTGAATTTTTCACCTTCCACCGGAATCCTGAAAGGACAATCTTTCTCCTTAACGGTTTTTATAAAACTAAGATAGTCTTTGCTTGGTTTTGTACATGGTGAGTAAATTACCTGACCGATTTCATATTCCTTGAAAACAGCAGGAAAACCTCCAACGTGGTCCCCGTCAGGGTGGGTTGATATAACGTAGTCAATTTTTTTATCCGGAATGTTTAAAGATTTAAGATATGCAAGTACCTTTTCAGATGTTTGTGAAATACCTGAATCCACAAGCATAAAATGTCCGTTACTTTCGATAACAATGGCATCACCCCTGTCAACATAAATGGCATGCATTTTCATTTGCCCTGCTTTGGCAGAAACATTAATTGCCAAAATGCTAAACATAAAAAGAGCAAGAAATGCAATAAACTTTGTTCCTAAATTAATTTTGTTTTTCATAATTAAGCCATGTCCCTTCTAAATAATAATATGTACGTTTCAGGATAATCCAAAAAACAATTACCATAAATACAAGTACGCCTTCAAAGAATCTGCCCACAGCCAGGAGCATATTGAAATCTGAACCTATCCAGAAAACAAATGTGACTAAAATCTGTAGAACAAAAGTAACGAACCAAATCATTTTGCACCATTTTCTTTCATCTCTACAGCAAATGTCCGTGCACATCTTAAGAAGTCCGCTACTGAACATAAAAGTAGTTATAATATTGCTTCCAAGATAAGCCAGTCCCAAAACGAGAGCTGTATTGCATAGAACTATTCCGTTAAGGAAGAATGGAAGTGCCAAAATAACAATGTGCAAAATTAAGGCGAACAATGTCGTAACTGAACCGTATTTGAAACGGTTATTAACTTTAGCTAAGTTTAAGCATGCAATAAATATAAGAAGAAAACCTAAAGCATCACTGAAAATATCTACTGAAATATTTCCAAAATAAACGTGGTCAATAACTTTTGCCGTGCTCTGACCGGTGTTTGTTGATGAATTGGTTGAGCTATTATCATTTATTGCATTATAATGTGAATTTTCATCAGCTTTTTCTGAACTTGTGTTAATAACTTTATAATCGCACCAGGCATTATAGTTAGATGCAATGTTATAATACTGAAATTCTCCGATTACCGAACCTGAATTGTTATATTTATGCGGATATTTAAATGGAGTTGTAACATTAACGTCCAATGTTATGAGAACGAAACCAATTGCCAGCATAAAAATAAAAAGTTTAAATTTGTTTTTGAGCATAAAAGCCTCCATAATATTATGTGCATTTTCTTAGATTATAAAATATAAATTTTAAGTAAATACGATATTTTTGTGAAATAAAAACGTTTAAGTACATTATATATGAACCACTTATGAAAAACAACTAAATAGGTGTTTGTGATTGTATATTGCCAAATAAAATAGTATAATAAGGGCGAATTCTGTTAAAGGGAATAAGCCGTAAAGGGCTTCAAAATAAGCAAAGGAGTAATGATATGAAGAAAATCACATCAAAATTAGTAGCAGTATTAATGATTGTTGTTATGGCGTTTGGTATTTCAGGCACAGCAACAGTTAAGACAGAAGCTAAAGAAAGCAAAGGTTACGTTATTAAAGTTAACTTAGGAACAAACTGTACAACAGTTTATAAAAACGGAAAAGCAATAAAGGCTATGATTTGTTCACCAAGTAATGAAACACCTATAGGAACATTTTATACACCTGTTAAATACAGATGGCATGAGATGATAGGTAATTGTTATGCACAGTATTGTACAAGAATTACAGACAGCATCTTATTCCATTCAGTTTGGTATTACAAGAATGGTGATAAATCAACAATGTCAGTTAGGGCATACAATGTAATGGGACAGAAGGCATCACACGGTTGTGTAAGACTTTTATGTAAAGATTCTAAGTGGATTTATGATCATTGTGCATTAGGAACAAAGGTTATAATTTTTAGAGGAACAAAGAAGGATGATCCTATTAAGAGACCTTCATTTACACCTATTACAAACGGTAAGTTTACAGATTGGGACCCAACTGATCCTGATCCTAAGAATCCATACAGGAGCAATAAGCCTGTAATTACTGCAAAAGTAAAGACTATTGAGTATGGAACAAAAGTTAAATTGTCTGACTTAATTACAGTAAAAGACAGAGCAGGCAACGTTCTTACAAAAAAAAATGTAAAGATTACTACAGTTGGTAAGATTAAAACATCTAAATTAGGAAAGTATAAGATTAAGTTTAAAGTAAAAGACAGCTTAGGAAATTCAAAGACTAAGATTTTAAAATTTAAGGTAGTAGATACAAAGAAACCTATTATTTCAGGTGCAGTAAAGAATCCTGATGTAGCTTTAAACAGTTCAGTTAATGTTTTGTCTAATGTTACTGCAAAGACAGCAGCAGGCAAGAATATTACTTCGAAAATAAAAGTTACTGTTAAGTATAATAAGAAGAAAGTTAAGATTAAGAATGGTGTGGTTAAGTTTGCAAACAAGGGCAAATATTACATTACATATAAAGTTACGGGCACAAATAAGAAGACAGCAAAGAAGACTATTAAATACGTTGTAAAAGACCACAAGGTAAGTCTTACAATGAAGAATACAACTGTAAAGGTTAAACAGAACAGCACATTTAATCCTTTGAATTATGTAGCTTCAGTTAAGGATTACAAGGGTAATGCTTTAAATATTAAGAACAGCGTTACAGTTACAGGAAAGGTTGATACAAAGAAACCTGGAACATATACATTAACATATAAGGCACAGTACTCAAATCAGGCATACACTGCAAGAACAGCAACACTTAAAGTTGTAGTAGAAGCTGTTGCACAGCAGCCTACAACAAAGCCTGTTACAACACAGCCTACAACTAAGGTACCGGAAACAACAACTAAGGCACCTGAGACAACAACTAAGGCACCTGAGACAACAACTGTACCGGAAACAACAACATCTAAGTAAATAATAGAAGAAAGAGGGGCAATAAATGTTTTCATATGAGACAACAGTAAGTTACAGCAGAACAGACAGAAATGGAAAAGTTCCAATGCATGAGATATTAAATCTTTTGCAGGATTGCTCCACCTTTCATTCAGAAGATATTGGTCATGGCGTAAGTTATATGAAAAGAGAGGCCAGGGCGTGGGTACTTGTTGCATACAAAGTTATAGTTAACAGACCTATTATGTTTGGACAGAAAATAACAATAGGCACATCTCCTTCAAAGTTTAGCAGCATGTTTGCTTCAAGGCAGTATTTCATAAAAGATGAAAATGGAGATTATCTTGTTCAGGCAGACAGTCTCTGGGTTCTTATTGATATTCAGACACGAAAACCTTTAAGAATTACTGAAGAGGATTCAAGTGTTTATAAACCGGAACCGATATTTGATAATATAAAGGCGTCAAGAAAGATTAGGTTTAGTAGTGAAAGAACCAAATTAGAGTCGTTTAAGGTTTTAAAAACTTACATAGATAGCAATGGTCATATGAACAATGCTAATTATTTAAGGGCGGCTGAAGAATTTTTACCAACAAATTTTCCTTGCCATGAGGTAGATATTGTGTATAATAAAGAAGCTATGGAAGGTGAAATTATTACACCATATCTTTATAGCGAAGAAAATGGAATAGGTATTAGCTTCGAAAATCAAAGTGGAGAGACACTTACAAGAATAATGCTTATGTAATGATAAAAGAGGTTATGGCGTTAAAGTCTGACCTCTTTTTTATAAAAGTGCTAATATCAGGTAAACTATAAAAAATAGAACGGAGAGACAAAAAATGGAATTAGGAAGAACACAAAAATTAGAAATAGTAAGAATGGTAGATTTTGGTGCATATCTTGGCACAGAGGAAGAACAGGTGCTTCTTCCAAAGAAGCAGGTTCCTGAAGGAGCAAATGTTGGTGATGAAGTAAAGGTATTTATTTACAGAGATTCACAGGACAGACTTATAGCAACAGTAAACAAGCCTTTAGTTGAATTAGACGAAACAGCAGTTTTGACAGTTAAGGAAGTTTCAAAGAATGGTGCATTTCTTGACTGGGGCTTACAAAATTTTTATATTGATTCCCGAAATGGAAATGATAGGACGGATGGACAAAG
>ERZ791577.1934-NODE-1934-length-10370-cov-2.752109_pt1 | contig 10370 bp, 9 predicted proteins | sample MGYA00509969_ERZ791577 | MGnify/ENA primary metagenome ERZ791577 (study PRJEB30046, sample SAMN00791917) | human gut metagenome | study: EMG produced TPA metagenomics assembly of the A metagenome-wide association study of gut microbiota in type 2... | reverse complement strand
CCACAAAGCCGCGATGCGGGCGTTGACATCATCCACCGACTTTTTGACAACTTCCAGGTTTTCTTTAAAATGCTCGATGATCTCGGCAGGGGAACCGGCCGCACCGGGCACATGCACCGGCTCGAAATACAGCATCGAGAAGATGCCGTCGGTCTCCAGCGCTTTCTCGCGGGGGGTCAGGTAGATGCCCCAGTAGCCAGTCTTGGTCTGGGTGCACTCTACAAACAGGATATAGGGATCATCGGCGTAGTTGCTCATCAGCTTGTTGTAGCCTTCGGTGGGCAGGAAGCCGAACCGCACCTTGACGTGCTGGCAATCCAGGATCTCATCCACATTTACTTTCAGGTTCAGGAAGTGGCTGTACTGGGCGATGCCGTCCTCGCAGAGCTTCTGCTGGTCCAGCAGGCCCTGGCGCTCGGCACACAGGTCATCGATCTGCTCCAGCAGGTCGCTCAAATAGGCTTTGGCTTCTTCGTCCGGCGGGTCGGTGTGGCGCTGCTCTTTATGCAGTTCCATGCCAGCCTCTTTCGCCATAGTCTCGATCTGGTCGCGGGTGGCGGGATAGGGGTTTTCCTCGTTAAGGGCGGCGTATCCCAGCGAATCCGACATATAACGGGTGGCAGGTTCCAGGTCAAACCGGCCGTCCATACAGCAGGCATCCAGGAAATCGTTCAGCTGGGGCAGGGTGCCTTGTACCCGCACCAGCTTCATCTTTTCAACCAATCCGTTCACACTCCTTTCAATCGTGTTCGTCGTAGCCGATCAGCAGGGCTAGGACTTCTTCGGCGGGCAGCTTGTAGTGCACGCCCTCGATGATGTGGTTCAGGTTCCACACCTCGCACTGGGCCAGCCAGATGTAGCACATCATGACCAGCGTGGGCTCGGTGGAGAACCGCAGCCACTTGCGGCACCAATCGGTGCGGTAGCGGAAGAAGCCTTCCTTCAGCACGGTGTAATCGTGGTGAGCCAACAGCGGGCCGTAACTGGTTTGGGCAAACCGCTGCTTGAAAGCAGGCAGATCCGGCGAGGCCAGCAGGTAGTCCCACTCGGCGGCCGTCAGGGCGCTGCAATCTCGGCGGCAGGCGTTGCGCACCGTGGTGGCAGGCGCCCCTACGCGGATGAGCCGCGCGGCGTTGGACACCGCCGAGGTATCGCACTCCAGCTCGATCAGCTCCCGCAGGCCGGGCTGCTCGCCCTGCTTGGCGGGCTTGGGTGCCATAGCGACCAGCGCCCGGTGGCGGTACTCCTGCATCAGAGGTTCCGCCTGGGCGGTCAGGCCGCGGTCCGGCTTAGCGTTGGCCAGCGGGGCCAGTACCTTAGCCCAGGGCGTACCCTGTACCGCAGCCAAAAGGCTTTGCAGATCGGTAGCTTTGGCCAGTGCGTACAGATCAATGCTGCAGCGCTGCTCCAAAAAGTCCGGCAGGCGGTACAGGTAATCGCCGGGGCGGCCTGCATCCAGGCACCGCAGGGCGGCGGTCAGCTCGTCGACCTCGCAGCAAAGCGTTAAGTACTGGTACACGCTGCTGCCTGCGCTGCGGTCATACCGGCACAAGCTGTCGAAGCGTTCGTACTGGCTTTGCCGCAGCAGGTTCTCCAGCTGGGCGCGGCGGGCGTAGGTGGGGTTTACCTCGGCCAGCGTGTTGGCGTACAGCGGCAGAGCTTTCAACTCGTTGGCCAGCTCTGTCATTGTGTGGCAATCCGTTAAGCGGCGGTAATCCTCGGCGCGCAGGCGGCGGCCATACAGGGCGCGGGCCTTTGCCAGCACAGCATTGCTGGCTTTGCCGCTCGCGTGGTTCATTGTGCAGCCTCCTGGGCCAGGGCGCGGCGTACCAGTTCTGCCGTCCACTCGGCCTCATGCTGTTTGGCGGCGGCCGTCATGGCGGCAGCCTGTTCACATTCTTTGTCTAAGGCGGCGCGGGCCTCGGCGTTGGCGTCGTCGGCTGCTTTGGCGGCAGCTTCGGCATCCGTCTGGGCTTTGGCGTCGCACTCGGCAGCGATCGCCTGCTTGCGGGCATCCAGGGCGGCCAGCCGCGCCGTGCGCTCGGCCTTGGCTTTCTCACTGGCCTTACGCTGGGCGGCGTCCATCTCCAGGATCGCCTGCATCAGATCGTTCACATCTTTCATCCCATGCACCTCATTTCTGGAATTGGGATTTTTCCGGGTTTCGTCCCGTATTATAGCACTTTCACTAAAGATGACAACCCTTTTTTGTGCAGTTTTATTAGTACAAATTTAACAATGTGTCTCTGCGTTTTGCTTTTTCTTGATGCAGCGCAATCCTGCGCCAAACACCGTGCGCACCAACGGGCCGGCAGCTGCCAGCTGCCACAGGAACGCAGCGGGGTAGTTCAGCATGGTGGTCTGCACCCAGATGGCCACAAAGTTAGCGTTGTGGCTGTCCTTGAACAGCAACGTGGCGAAAAAGCTCATCAACGGGCACATCATCCAGGCCGACAGGCAGGAGATGGCCGCTACCAGAAACACCTGCTTATCCTTGCCGGGGGTGAACCAACCCATGGCGATGCGCATGGCCGCGGGGCCGACCAGGAACGTATCCAGCAGGAAGCCGATGACGCCCATAATGGGCAGCTCGCTGAGGGCAGCGGCGAAGATGAAATTCTGCATCCCACCCACATCCAGTGCGATATTGTAGCAGACCATTCCGTAGACCATGACACAGACCATCATGACGGTGTAGACGATTTCCTGTTTCTTTGTTTGCGGCATTGTAATTACTCCTCATATGTACGTTATTTTCTCCAAAACAAAAACAGCCGTAGGGTGTCGCTCAACTCGTTGCGACGCCCTGCGGCTGTTGTCTCACTGCGTTGGAAAGTGGAGCCAGTATACCGCAAATTTTCCGCTTATGTAATACCTCTGCACAAATTTCTGCACTTTGTATAAAATTTTTCTCCGTTTTGCCGCGTCACTTTGGTACAAAACGCCGCAACTGTCGCCGCAAACTTTACAGGGATGGCGCGGCGCGCTATAATGGGCAATGATTGGAGGGGCGGCCAACGCCCGCCCCTGCCTGTGCAATCGTAAGAGGGGTCAAAAATCATGTCACATTCATTACTGCATCACCGCGGGCAGATGTCCGAGGCATTCCGCACGGTCATGTTTCTGTCCGCATCGGGCGGGTTACAGGACGCCTACACCTACATCGGGCGCGGCAAGGTTTTTGCCAACGCCCAGACCGGCAACATCGTCCTGATGAGCCAAAGCCTGTTCGAGGGCGATTTTGCACGGTTTGCCCACTATTTCATCCCGGTGCTGGCCTTTGCGCTGGGCGTGGCGGCGGCTGAGTGTATCCGCCTGCGCTGGCGCGAGGCCAAGCGTATGCACTGGCGGCAGCTTGTGCTGCTAGCCGAGATTGCGCTGCTGTTCGTGGTGGGCTTCTTCCCCGCCGCGTGGGATATCGGTGCCAACGCATTGGTATCCTTTTCCTGCGCCATGCAGGTACAGGCGTTCCGCAAGGTACACGGCTACCCGTTTGCCAGTACCATGTGCATCGGCAACCTGCGCAGCGGTATGGATTCGCTGGTTGGTTTTGGGCATACCCGCGACAAAAAGCTGTTGTGGAAGGGCCTGCATTATTTCGGCGTGATTTTCGTGTTTGCACTGGGTGCAGGCATCGGCACACAGTGCGTCGGCATTTTCGGCGAGAAAACGATCTGGCTTTCCTGCGCGCTGCTGCTGGTGAGCTTGTGCTTTATGTTTATCAAAGAGGATCTGCCGGAGATCGAAGAAGAGTTGGAAAAATAAGCAAGCCCCCTCCGATTTTACGTCGGATGGGGCTTACTTTTATACTTTTCTTCGTCCTATTTTGTTCCGGGCATCATTCACCATGCCGTTCAGCCGCGCCCCCATAAAGGTCAGCCCCGCCAGGGTCGGGGCGCTGAGGGCCAGCAATACGACCAAGACCAGCATGCCGCCCAAGTCCAGCCGCACCAGCGGCAGCCAGGGGGCCAGCAGGCACGCCCTCGCGACCCCCATCACCGTCATGCCGCCCCAGATGATCCAGTGCAGCGGCGTGAACGGAATGCAGACGCCCCACAAGATCTGCAAGCCTACGCACAAAATCACGAAGGTGCAGATCGTGCCCACCATGTCTGTGGGGATATCAAACGCATAGCCAAACCCCTGGGTGCAGAACACGAGCAGGAAGTCTGTCAGCCCGCCGGGCAGCGCGGCCCGCATGACATTGCGCATAAATCTGCCGCGCACCAGCTCATGGTTCGGCTCAAGCGCCAGAAAAAACGCCGGTGCGCCGATGGTGGCAAATGTGACGAGGGACAGCTGCAAAGGCTGGAACGGATAGGCCAGCGGCAGCGCCAATGCCACCATGCTGAGCAGGAACGAGAAGATATTTTTGACCAGAAACAGCGACGCTGACCGCTGGATGTTGTTAATGACGCGCCGCCCCTCGCCCACAACGCTGGGCAGTGCTGCAAAGTCAGAATCCAACAGCACCAGCTGCGCCACCTGGCTGGCAGCCTGTGCACCGGACGCCATGGCGATGCCGCAGTCGGCATCTTTTAACGCTAATACGTCATTTACTCCATCTCCGGTCATGGCAACCGTGTGTCCTTTCGCTTGCAAGGCGTGGACGAGCTGGCGCTTCTGCTCGGGCGTCACACGGCCAAAGACCGTGCATTTTTCGGCGGCCTCGGCCAGCGCCTGCTCACTGCGCAGCGTCGCGGCGTCCACCCAGCGCTCGGCCCCCGCAATGCCTGCGTTGGCGGCCACATGGCTGACGGCCTGCGGGTCATCGCCCGAAATGACCTTGACCGCCACACCCTGCTTGGCAAAGTAGCGGAAGGTCTTGGGCGCGTTTTCCCGGATGCGGTTTTGCAGCGGCAGCAGCGCCAGAAATTCCAGCTGCGCGGAATCGAGCGCGGCTGGCGGATCGGGCAGTGCGGCGTTATATTTTGCCAGCAGCAGCACGCGGCGGCCCTGGGCCAGCAGCGGTGCCAGCTTGTCGGCAAACTCCCCTGCCCGCACCCCGGCCAGCACATCCGGCGCACCGACGACGTAGCAGCCCTGCGCGCCAAAATCCTTGGCGCTGTACTTGTACGCCGTGTTGAAGGGCACGCTGCGCCGCGCAAACCAACCGGTGCTGCCCTGCCCGAAGCGGGCCGCCAGAGCACGGCCGGTGTCATTGTCGGGCTGCTCACCCGCGTAAAAGCCCGCCAAAATCGCGTCCAGCGGTTCATTTTCCGTCAGTGGAAGCGGATCGTCGGCCTGCATGGCGCTTTCGGTGATCGTGCCGGTCTTGTCCACACAGAGGGTGTCCACCCGGGCCAGCGTCTCAATGCAGTTCATATCGCGGGTCAGCACCTTGCGGCGGGCCAGGCGCATCATGCTCACGGCCAAGGCTACGCTGGTCAGCAGGTACAGTCCCTCGGGGATCATGCCGATGAGCGCCGCGACCGTCGCGTCCACGGTGTCCTGCATCGGCAGTTCCAGCACCCAATGCTGTTTCCAAATCAGCACCGCGCCGATGGGAATCAATGCGATACCGATGAATTTTATCAGCTTATCCAGGCTACACATCATTTCGCCCCGGGCGACTTTGTGGCCGTTGGCCTGGGCCTCGGCGGTCAGGCGGCTGGCGTAGCTCTCGGCCCCGACGCGGGTCAGCCGGGCGACGCAGCGCCCCGCCATTAAAAAGCTGCCGGATTTCAGCTCCGCGCCGCACTCCTTCGGCACAGCCCGGGCCTCGCCGGTGATGAGGGATTCGTTCGCCTGGGCACTGCCGTCCAGCGCAACGGCGTCGGCCACGATCTGGTCGCCCGCGCCGAACTCAACCACATCGTCCTGCACAAGGTCGTCGGACAGCACCTCGCACCACCGGCCGTCCCGCAGGCAGCGAATTTTCTGCGCAGAGACAAGGGTCAATTTGTCGATGGTACGTTTAGCGCGCAGCTGCTGCACGATGCCGATGAGGGTATTGCAAAACACGATGCCAAGGAACCCCATGTTCAGCCAGGAGCGCACGAGCGCCAGCATAACGGCCAGCACGAGGAACACAAGGTTGAAGTAGGTGCAGATATTGTCCCGCACGATCTCGCCGGTGGTCTTGGTCTGGGACTTGGGCGGCGTGTTCGTCTGCCCTGCCGCGCGGCGTGCGTTGACCTCGGCAGCGGTCAGCCCGGTGATGGATGGCATGAGAGGGTGGCTCCTTTCAGGTGGTAGAGGTTGTAGGGGCCGGGCATGCCCGACCCGGTCGCAGAAGGCAAACGACCGTTTATGGGAAGGATGCGGGCCGCACCTGTGTGGCCCCTACAATAGTAAAACGAACTACATCAGCTTATTATGGCAAGTATCCCCGCCAACTATGAACAAAACAAGTGCCCGGCTGCGTTTTGGGGCAGTCGGGCACTTTTGTCTATATGCGGTTGTCGCGGTTTTATCTTTCCAACGGCTCAAACGCCTCCGCCGGGTCGGCGGCCACGGCTTCCAGGTTCTTTGTCAGCTGGTTCAGCACCTTATAAAACGTCGCCAGGTCGGCAGGATCTATCCCCTCGTCGGCGCGGCGCTCCACGTCACGCACCACGGCGGTCACACGGGCGGCGCGGTCGCGGCCCGCGTCGGTCAACAGATACAGCGCGTTGTACTTGCCGGGCGCACCGCACTTTTCCACCAGGCCGCTGCGGACCAAATCCGCCAGCACGCGGGAGATCATGGCCGGGTCCAGGTCGCACCGCTCAGTCAGGTCGGAGAAATGCCAGCCCTCGGGGGCGGCTGCCAGCTGGCAGAGCACCAGCGTGTGGCCCGCTTTCAGCGCAATGCGGCCCATACCGCTGGTCTTGATGCGCTGGATGACCTTTTGCAGCCGCGCCAGCGAGACGGACAGTCGAATGAAACGGTCCTGCATATCAATCTTCCTTCAGCTCGCCGCGGGAGGCCGCCTTCAGGTACGCAAAGATGAAGCCGTCCAGGTCGCCGTCCATGACGGCCTGTACGTTGCTGCTCTCGTAGCCGGTGCGGTTGTCCTTGACCAGCGTGTAGGGCATGAACACATAGCTGCGGATCTGGTGGCCCCAGGCAATCTCGTTCTGCACGCCCTTGATGTCGTCGATTTTGTCCTTGTGCTGCTGCAAAGCGATCTGGTACAGCTTGGCCTTCATCATTTCCATGGCGTACTCACGGTTCTGCAGCTGGCTGCGCTGGGTCTGGCAGCTGGTCACAATGCCGGTGGGCTTGTGGATCAGGCGCACGGCCGAGGACGTCTTGTTGATGTGCTGGCCGCCCGCGCCGGAGGAACGGTAGACCTGCATCTCGATATCGGCGGGGTTGATTTCGATATTGATGTTGTTGTCCAGCTCGGGCATGACCTCCAGGCTGGAGAAGCTCGTCTGGCGGCGGGCGTTGGCGTCAAACGGGCTGATGCGCACCAGGCGGTGGACGCCGTGCTCGCTTTTGAGCATACCGTAGGCGTTCGCGCCCTTGACCATCATGGACGCGGACTTGATACCGGCCTCGTCGCCGTCCAGCACGTCCAGCGCCTCAACGCTGTACCCGTGGGCTTCGGCCCAGCGGGTGTACATACGGTAGAGCATTTCGGCCCAGTCCTGGGCCTCGGTGCCGCCGGTGCCTGCGTGGAAGGTCAGGATGGCGTTGTTGTGGTCGTACTCGCCGTTCAGCATCGTCATGAGCTGCAGCTCGTCGATGGACTTCTCGACGCCCTCAACGGCCTCCTCACCCTCGGCGGCCAGGGCGGGATCGTTCTCTTCCTCGATCATTTCCAGCAGCGTCTCGGCTTCCTCATACTGGGTGGCCAGCTTACCGAAGCGCTCGAGCTTGTTCTTCACTTCGCCCATCTCACCGATGATTTTCTGGCTGCGGGCCTGGTCATCGTAGAAGCCGGGCATCGTCATCTGGTGTTCCAGCTCGGCAAGGCGCTTCTCGCTGGCCTCAATGGACAGGGCGTCGCGCAGGTCGTCCACGGCGGTTTTCATGCCGCCGAGTTTTGCTTTCAGTTCGTCAATGGTAATCATATATGGTATCCCTCATCACATAAGTTGGCATAAAATTACATAGTACCATTATAAGCGAATTGGCGGGCGTTGTAAAGAGGGATAGGCGCAATCCTTACAATCTTGTAAAGTTTTTATGTTTTCTTTGCATTTATCCATTTGATGCGGTATAATGTCTTTATGTTACTGAAAGAAGAACGAGGACACACCACATGACACGTTACACCGGAAACCACTGCCCTGTCTGCGAACAGGCATTTACCGACGAGGACGATATCGTCGTTTGCCCTGACTGCGGCACACCCTACCACCGGGCCTGCTGGCAAAAAGTTGGCGTATGTATGCACAAATCCGAGCACGTCGCCGGGTTTGAGTGGCAGCCTGAGGTCGGCCCCGACGCCGACAAGGCCGCACACGAGGCCACCTGCCCCAACTGCGGCACCCACAACACGCCGGGCGCGGTGCGCTGTGCGCACTGCGGCTGCCCCCTGCCCAAAGCGCCGGACCCCATCACCGCCAAGACAGACGATGAAAAGTCTGTGCCCATCTACGCCCGCGACCCGTCCGCGGTGAACAACAGCCGCACCGCGCCCGGGCCGCACATTGACACCTTCGGCACCGGCGAGGACGGCGGCATCTACCGCCGCGAGATCGGCCCCGAGGACCCCATTGACGGCATTAAGGCCAAGGACTGGGCCGCCTACGTGGGCCGCAGCCCGATGTACTACCTGATGCAGTTTTTCCGCATGAGCATGACGAAGAAGAATGCCACGGTCTGCCTGTCGGCATTTTTGTTCGGACCTGCGTACCTTTTCTACCGCAAGATGTGGAAAGAGGGTCTGCTGGCCACACTTGTGATGCTGCTGCTCAGCGCGCCGGAGCTGATTGCCATTGTGGCGACGTTCAACCCGACGCTGTTCGGCTCGCTGCCGCTGGGGTGGATCCCCACGGCGGCCAACATCTGCGCCGTGGCGGCGTGGGCGTTCAAAATCGTGCTGGGCCTGTTTGCGGTATCGTGGTACCGCAACGATGCCAAGCGCAGCATTGAGAAAATTTATGCCGACTACCCCGAGGGCGACGCCCGCACCGATGCCCTGCTGCAAAAGGGCGGCACGAGCTTTTTGTCGGTGATTTTGTACTACGCCGTCATTCTGCTGCTGGCGTCCCTGGTCATCAACCTGGCCGGCCCCGATTTTGTGCAGTATGCCATGGCGATGAGTGGGTATTGATGGCACCGCAAAACAACGCAATACACCAATGGTGTTAAAATAGGAGGAAACTTATGAAAACCGCATTAGTTATTATGGCCGCTGGTATCGGCTCCCGCTTCGGCGGCGGCATCAAGCAGCTGGCAGCCGTCGGCCCCAACGGCGAGATCATCATGGACTATTCCATTCATGACGCCATCGAGGCCGGGTTTGACAAAATCGTCTTTATCATCCGCCACGATATCGAGGACGCTTTCAAAGAGGCCATCGGCGACCGCATCGAGAAAATCTGCGCCGAGCTGGGCGTTGAGATCGACTACGCGTTCCAGGCGTTGGAGAACGTCCCCGCCGGGTACGCCGTGCCCGAGGGCCGCAGCAAGCCCTGGGGCACCGGCCAGGCTGTGCTGGCCTGCAAGGGCATCATCAAGGAGCCGTTCGCCGTTATCAACGCCGACGACTACTACGGCAAAGAGGCTTTTGTCCAGCTGCACGACTTTTTGCAGGGCTACACGCCCGACAAGTCCGGCGACCTGGCCATGGCAGGCTTTGTGCTGAAAAACACCCTGAGCGACAACGGCGCTGTCACCCGCGGCATCTGCCAGATGAACGACGCCCACTACCTGACCGGCGTGCTGGAGACCAGCGGCATTGAGAAAACTGCTGAGGGTGCAGCTGCCGGCGGCAAGACCATCGACGTTGAGAGCCTTGTCTCGATGAATATGTGGGCGTTGACCCCAGAGTTTGTGGACCTGCTGGACGCCGGTTTTGTTGGGTTCTTTGAGAAGGCCGAGCCTGCCAACCCGCTGAAAGCCGAGTATCTGCTGCCCATCTACATCGACGAGCTGCTGCACGCCGACAAGGTCAGCGTTAAGGTCCTGCCTACCCACGATAAGTGGTTTGGCGTCACCTATGCTGAGGACAAGCAAATCGTCATTGACAGCTTCGCCAAGCTCGTCGCCGACGGTGTGTACGAAAAAGACCTGTTCAGCGACCTGAAAAAGTAAGCTGTAAATCATACCTCACCCAGCCACCCGGTTAGCCTGGGAGGCTGTTTTTATTGACGAGACGTGGAAAACCGCGTATACTGTGTAGTGGATAAATCGGTGCTTGCGGAGGCAAAAACATGGTGAAACTTGATAATTTTGTTGTGGCTGTGAAGAATGGTTATATGTTTGGCTGC
>ERZ791577.1932-NODE-1932-length-10374-cov-35.667216_pt1 | contig 10374 bp, 8 predicted proteins | sample MGYA00509969_ERZ791577 | MGnify/ENA primary metagenome ERZ791577 (study PRJEB30046, sample SAMN00791917) | human gut metagenome | study: EMG produced TPA metagenomics assembly of the A metagenome-wide association study of gut microbiota in type 2... | reverse complement strand
TTTTATTCTTTTGGCATTTCTCAACGAATGGGCAACCTGAACATTGATAGTTTTTACACTCTCGTGCTTGTTTGATGGAGCGGTAGATACAAATGGCGGCATACGTGATGCATGCCGCCAATATGATTGCTATGATGATATACTGTATCATAAGCATAGGTAAATTAACATAATACTAACCTACGGCGTTATAACCATTGGTTGAGTTTTTGCGCATGATGTCGCGGATGTTCATCTCCTTGAAACCCTCTGCGCGTTTCTGCTCTTCAAGCTCTTTCTCTTCCTCGATGTCCTTTTCTGAACGGGTGAAAGTGAAAGCCTTGTACTTAAATTCTGCAATCGCCCAACCTACGAGGCCTACAGCGATTAATGCAACAAATCCAATTAATGCGTTCATTTCTCTTTATATTATAATAATGTATAAACTGAATTAATAATCATCGTCGGCTACATCTTCTGCATCATCAAGACCGAGGTTCTCCGGGTCTTCGAAGGTAGTACGGTAGCTTTCCTCAGTAAGCTTGTCGTCATCGAATGCATCGTCATCCTCATCTGGATCGTTGTAGTGATCCTCGATTTCTGGTGCATCCTCGTCTTCATCCTCGTCTGGGTCGAGCAGGTCGTCGTTGCGTTTCAAATCATTCTCATCATCGAATCTCATGCGAACCTTTTCTACCTTTGGCTTCTCCTTGGCAAAGATTGCTTCTACCCAAGAACCTTTTGGTACCACGAGCACTTCGTAGTCATCGGCGAGTTTCTTCTCGTAAAGACCACCCGGCTTTTTCAGGCGGTCAGCAGGAAGAGTAGTTGTGCTGATGTCGAAATTACTTTCGATGATGTCCTGGATGCTCTGAGGCAGACTCTCCCAGCCACCACCAAAGTTGCGCTCCAAGAGTTCGATGAGCTTATTGGCGGTGATGTGACTTACATTTTCGTAAGTAAGATCAGTAACACGCATGATAGGGCGCTTTTTGATGGCATACTTTTCCTTCTTGTCGTTGATGCGGAAAGTGCCAATCTTGAAGCCGCGTGCCATCAGCTTGTCAATCACTTCAGGACGGTCTACCGTCACTGGTTCCATTTCGAATGCGCTGCGGATAACTGCGATATACTTGTTCTGGAAATCCTTGAGGTCAGTATCCTTTTCTACTGCTTCCCAAAGACGGAACACATCGTTCTCCTGCAATTCCCAAATGCTACTTTTAGTAACATTCTTCAGTGTTAATATTTTATCTTTATTCATCTTCAATTATGTTTGTGTGTGCAAAAGTAAGTACTTCTTTTTATATATCCAAATTTTCTTGCTGTTTTTTTGTGTTTTTGGTCACTTTTTTATTTGGAATTCGATTTTTTTCATTACCTTTGCACGTACTATGAGTGAACCGCTAATATTAGTCTTCTTGTGTTAAGGTCTTGATTCTCTGAGATATAGCGCAAAGTATCAGATATTAGAGGGTTATTTTAAATAAAAAATGCATCGTTTGGCAAGTTTAACGTGTCAAATTGAGGTGAATGTTTAGAAATTGTTTATAGATTTTTTTGGTATGGCAACATTTAAAGTAGTGGTTCAGCATCAACGTTCAGATGGACTTTATGTAGTCTATATTCGTTTAACACATAAACGCAGAATAATCAACATCAAAACAGACAAGATGGTGAATAGTAAGGGTGTGGTTCCTGGTAAGCGTGAAGTGAAGGATCCGTTTGTACTTAACTCCTGTATGGTGACGATTACCAAGTGGGTAGAAATGCTCAATAGATATGATACGGCTAATTTGTCGGTGGAACAGGTTAGAGATCTTCTTTTGGCTTCTCATGATGATCTTTGCTTTTCGGATTATGCTAGAGAATATATTGAAAAGATTTCTTATACGCATCAGCAAAGAACTGTAGAATTAAATAAAGCATCTTTGGTTGCTTTGGAAAAATTCGCTGGGACTCATAAGATAATGTTTTCTCAGATGACTACGTCTTTTATACAGTCGTGGATAGATTCATTATCTCGTTTCAAGCGAGTTAAAGAGACATACCCTGTCACAATAAAAACCATCTTTAAGGCTGGACTTCTTAAATATAATGATTATGATAATGACATCATTCGTATAAAGGTGAATCCTTGGGCAAAAGTGAAGATTCCTAAGCATGATGTACCTGAGAAAAAAGCTATTACCATGGAGGAGTGTAGAGCGTTTTTTGCCATTAATGTAACCCAGAAGGCTAGAAAGATGGCTCAGGATATTTGCAAAATGACGCTTTGCTTAGCAGGAATTAATGGTGTTGATCTCTATAGGATGAAGAAGACTGCCTATTATGATGGAATTTTGCATTACGAGCGCGCTAAGACGAGAACAAGAAGAGAGGATAAGGCTTATATAGAAATCAGAGTTCCCGACATGTTAATTCCTACCATTGAGAAATATCTAAGTGATGAGAAAGATGAGTATCTTTTCAAGTTTCATAAGATGTTTCTTAATGATAGAAATTTTGTTGCAAGCCAGAGTCACGAGATTCGTTTAATCTGTCTTAATAATCTAGGAATGAAACAAGGTGATAAAACATATTCTACCTATACCTTCAGGCACACATGGGCAACTATTGCTCAAAATGACCTGGGAGTTAGTTTCGATGATGTAGCATTCGGATTAAATCATGTTAATAGGCATAAAATCACTATGGGATATGTGAAACCGGATTTTTCAAAGATATGGGAGATAAACGAGAAAATTGTTGAGAAGGTGTTTTTCACTAACGACAAGAGCAAACGCTTGGAGGAACATCATCTGCCTGTATTCGATAAGGTAGAGGAAAACTTTGAGTTGTCTGCTGATGCTTACTTCATGGGTGAAGTTGTGGCTCATGTGGATGGCAAGGGCTATCGGAACATAGATGAGATAATAGAGCAGCTTATGGCCAGCATAAATGATACTGTTCCTACAAACTGCACGATACAGATTAAGGTGAAGAATATCACCAAGGACCAGACGAAGTACTTTGAACGAGTCCGTGACATAAAATAGCTATTTTGTGTTAATACAGATTAAAATTGACCCAATATAAGTTAAAATAGAGCGTTTTTGCTCGATAACCAAGTCAAGGGTAGTCTTCTCTAAAGTTGAAGAAAATTTAGAGAGGACTACCCATTTTTTATAATTAGCCATTATTAACAATTTTGAGATTTTTGATGTTGATAGTGGTTTCTTGTTTCTCAAATTTCTCCTCCAGCTCCATGAAAGATTCCTCCACAGATAAGTTTCTGGATTCATCATTATTGAAAGATACAGACTGGAGTTTTGGAGCCACGTATGGAAGGAACTTTGCCACCATCGCCAGACGTCCGGCAGGCTCTTGAATCTGCATGAGATCTGTGAAAAGTGAATAGTTCTTCTCATTGATACCATTGATGTAGCCAGTAAGGGCATCGCGTAAACTTTCACGGACACTTTTGGTAACCTTATTAGGTGTGCCAGCCTTACGTCCGCCAGTCTTCTTCCTCTTTGGCTTCGGCTCATTATTATTGTCTTGTTTTACTGCCATATTCTATTGATTTTTAATGTTTACTGATAGTTTTCGGGTGCAAATATAGGAAAAAATTACGAAACTTGGTGTTCAAGTTGCGGAACTTATCACAGATAGGTAAGAAAAACGCATTACTTTTGAACAGTTTAAACATTAAAATTCGAATTTTATGGGACTTATTGGAAAAATTGCCAAGGGGCTTAGCGGTTCTGTAGGCGGAATTTTAGGCGGTGTGGCCAGTGCTGCAGGTGGACTGATGGCTGCTAAAGCCCGGAACAAAGGATATAATCAGTATATCCAGATGTATCAAGACCGATTGCAGCAGGTGAAGGATCACCGGGACAATCTGTATTATCAGGATCCTACGCAGACAGCGGAGAATCAGGTAGCCGTGACCAATGCCCAGAAGGTATTGGATAATGCTACAGCAACCGCAAAGAACACCAATATTGTTAGTGGTGGATCTGATGAAGCGGTTGCGCTGAGTAAGCAGGCTGCCCAGGAGCAGGTGGGTAAGATGATGCAAGAGGCTGCTGTGCAAGGTGCTCAGAACAAAGAAAATGTGTGGAATACTGCTGATTCGCAGATAGACCAGATGACTAACTACATCGCCACAGCCAAGAAGGAGAAGGCTCTTTCTACAGCTCAGGGTATCACGGATGCAGCTGGTGGCTTGGCTGGAGCTGCAAGTAAATTGCCAATTTAAGGAAGGAGGTAATTATGGGATTTACATTAGATGATTTAACTCCTAAACGCCCGGCTACTGCCGTTACTCCTATTACTAATTTCCCTGATGATAATGCGGTGAAGCCGGAGGTTGCAGTATCAGTTCAGACAATTGATACAGAACCGGGAAAGGGTACAGCCATAGATACGACCGGTATTACTGGAAATGGTGGCAAGGAATCTTTTGCCCAGCAGCCAACCGAGGAAGTTACCAAGGTGGAGCCTAACCAGGGTATCAAGATAGACTGGAGCAGACCTTATAGCGAGATAGAGCAGAACCCTCTATTGAGGCAGATGAAGCCTTATGACATCATGCGAGATTACCAGAAGAATGGTGATGGAAACTGGTCTGTCTTCATGCCATGGCTCAATACTCTGGGTGATGGAGATAAAACCGTAGCTGCCAATGAAGCCTTGAAGAAGAAAGCGGAGAGGCAGGCCAAGATGGAGCAATGGAGCAATTTCCTGATGCATCTTGGCAATTTCATCGGTACTACACAAGGTGCTCCATCGCAAAAAATAGAATCTGCACAAGAACTTACTGATCGCCAACGCAAGATAAGAGAGGCTACTGAGGCTCTTCGTGCCAAGGGATATAACCAGATGATGGTGAATATCTATAAGGACCGTCAAGACAAACAGGCACAGATGCAGGCAGAGGCTGCTGCAAAGGCAAATGAGGCACTGGCTGATTATCGTGGTTCACAGAAGAATCAGACGGATGCTCTCACTCCTGTAAAGGTTCAGACGGAGAAGGAGAGAGGCAATGCTGCTGCTGCACAGGCTGCACTTAGTACATCGAAGAAGGAGACTGAGGATGCTTTGAGAGGCAAAAAGGGAAAATTACTTGATGCTCAAACTAATAATGCCAATGCCGGAGCTGCTGATCATAATGCTAGCGTTAACGTTAAGGGAGCGCAAGTTAGGCATATCAATTCGCAAACAGAGGGACAGAATCAGAGGAATGCCAACCAGAAGGAGGCTGATGATTTCAACACCAGGTATGTGAACGACCCTGTTTTCAAGAAACATGTAAACCAGTGGGCCGAGAATAATGGTATGGCTATCGGTGGTAATGATGGCAGAGGTGGTACTTGGGCGAATGAGAAAAATCGCCAGCAGGCTTCTAAATGGGCTAAGGCTAAGATGAAGTTAGACAGGACTCCTCCTTCTCGTAGAGGTAGGGGTGGTAGTAAAGTACCTCCTTCACGTAGAGGCGGTAGTAAGGTTCCACCATCAAGGAGAAGAAAGTAACTGATTATTAATCAAAAAATAAGATAAGGTATGTTTGACGAGCAAGACAGACAATATTTTTATAATGAGTTCAAGAACAATGGCTATGAAGTAGGTAGCTATGATGACTTCAAAAAGGACTTGAACAACGAGGAAGATCGTAACTGGTACTACAATGAGGCCAAGAACATGGGGTATGATGTGGGAACACAGGCAGACTTTGACAAGATGGTGCTGGAGCCAGCTCCATCTACTTCTGGTGGTGGTAAGCAGGTAGATGCTTCTGCTACGACTCAGAGTGTAGAGCAGAAGGCTTCTACTGAAACTAAGCCGCAGGTGGCTCAACCAGCAAAGAAGCAGGAAACAACAGACAAGGATCCTGGTCTTATAGCAAAAGTTTTGGATATGATTCCTACTGGTGTTCAGACGAGCAACGGAACATATCAGCCATCACCAGAGATTCCTCAGCCTGTTGTAAAAGGTGAGGAAATGCCAGTGAAGGAAGAAGCTTCTTCTTCATCATCAGCTAATGCGGCTTCTCCTGAATCTAAAGAGGCGGCTCCTGTTACGACTCCAACTGGTGTGGTGAATAATGAGGGGTTGATGGATGCCAAACTTGCCAACTATCTGGAGAACTGGAAGCAGAGACCGGATAAGCAGGGCGATTACTTTGAGAATATGGTTGCCGACTTGTTGGCTGATGGCACTGCCAATAGCAATGAGGAGGCAGTGAGCATAGTGAAGTCTGCTCTGGGCAGATATGCCAACCGTTCGGCTATGGACGTTACCAACCAGGTAGTTTCTTCTTTGCCTGATGATACTGTGCAGGATGCAGAGAAGAGTATTGAAGCGCAATGGTATAGCCATGGCGTGCAGGATAAGTTGAAGCAGGAGGCATATAACATGGGTATCAGCTATGATGACTATGTGGGACTGTTCTTGAAGCCAGCTATGGTACAGAGTTTGGTTAACAAGTATGGTCCGAAATATCGTGACATCGCTGAGGGTATTGCTACACGCCTCTATTCGCATGATGAGAATGTACAGGACAGACTGATGAATCAGGACATCAATGATGCTCTTTCTAGTGTTATCAGTAAGTATGTGAATCCATCTGTAGTGGATGAGTACAACAAGGCTCAGGAGGCAGGCAGTAAGGCATTTACGGAGGGAATGGAAGGAAGCCAGTTTATTCCGGCTAATCTTCGTCTAGGTACAGCACTTGGTGCTCAGTATGAGGCAAACGAGGCCAAGGATCCTGCAAAGGTGCTTTCTAGTTTGCAGAAGAAGTTTGGCAGGCTCTACCGGAATCCGGAGTTCCTGAATGATATGAGCAATGCGGCATTTAAGGTGATGCAGCGATATGGCTTGAATGGAACTCAGAGTAGTGATCCTAAGCAGTTCAAGCCGATGATTAATTCTGTTCTTAAGAATGAACTCGACCAGTTGGAGATTAAGGGTATGATGCCTAAGGGTAGTGCTGAGTACATCATGAAGACTGGTCTTGGTAACACTATTGTGGGTAAGATTACTCGCAAGGCTGTTCAGACGGACTACCAGAACTGGCTGGAGGATATTGCCAATCAGCAGTATCAGCCTGGCTTTTGGGAGAACGTGGCTAGTGGTGCTCTGACCTTTGCAGGTGATGCCTGGAGTTATTGGCTGCCGGGAGCCGCAGGTGGTAAGTTGACTAAGAGCATGGTAGCCAAGGCAGAGGGTAAACTGGCTGGTGACCTCATGGCTAAGGGTATGGAGCGCAAGATGGCTGAGCGAGCTGCCAAGGTGCTTATCGGTAAGAGTAAGGCCGAGGCTTTGAAGAGTGGAGCCGTGCATGGTGCTGTTACCTTTGGTGGTCAGTCTGCAATCTCGAAGCCTATTGATGAGATTTATCGTACAGGTCAGTTCGATGAGAATGGCAAGATTTACAATCCTTCTGTGGGTAAGGTTATCGCTAATACTTTGGGCGAGGTGGCTAAACAGAGTGCCGTAGGTGCTATCATGCAGGGTGGAACCATCGCTAACATGGTAGGTAAGGGCAGAGGCTTGGCTACCAATATTCTTGCTGATGTTGGTGGTAAGGTTGTGGATTCCGGTATTATGACCGGTCATCAGATATTGGAGCGTATGGCGCAGGATCCGAACTTCAAGCCTACAGGTAAGGATGCTGCCGAGAGTTTCTTGGAGAGCATGGCGAACCTTACTGCTATCGGCTTGCCGGGCATGGTGGGCAAGTATGCCCGATTCAAGGACGCAAGGGAGTTTAACAAGAAGTTTGACTTTACGGATCAGGATATTGCCGAGTTGAAGAGATTCGGCTATGATGGTCTTCGTGATGCTTTTGAGAAGATGGGCATCGGGGAGTATGCTGTGGTTGGTGAGAATGCTCAGCGACTTGATGGGCAGTTAACCCAGAAGTATATGGACCTGATGAACGACAAGAGTGTTCCGGAGGTGTTGAAGGCTAAGATGATGGCAGTTGTTGAAGGCAAACGCCCTTCTTCTTTCTCGCCTATTGTTGATTCCATCATCATTCAGCCAATGGATAATGATGGCAAGGTTTATCTCGAAACCTTAAATAAGGATGGCGGTATTGTTGAAAGAAAGGAGTTTTCTTCTCTTGATGAGGCTCAGAAGGCAGATAAGAAACTGGAGTATGAGAAGACTCTTGGTTTGGCTTCTGTGCTGGAAGGTGAGTTCCACAATGAGTTTACGCAGGAGCATCTTGATGGCTTATACAACAAGGCTGCGCAGAAATATAATATGGGTGAGAAATTGACAGATGAGGATAAGGCAGCGGTTTATCTTCATCAGAATGCTGGTGCCATCAAGGAGATCATGGATAAGCAGCAGAAGGGTATTATCCTTACTGACGAGGAGCAGAAGCAGGTTAATGACTATCGTCATTATTATGACAGTGCTTTGGAGAACAGTTCTGTGATGAGGGAGTTCGTCAATACGTTTGAGGATTCCCATGGCGTGGCTCGTGGTACTCTCCGTAAGGCTTTGGAATCGAAAGATAAGAAGTATGCGCCACTGGTGGAGTCTTATCTTAAGGAGCTTTACAACTCTATCGAACTGAAACGTGAAATGAAGCAGATAGAGGATGATAAAAAACGTATAGAGCAGGGCGATGTTGATGGCGCAAAATCAGCTACTCCTGTTGAGGGACCTGCTTCTGTAGAGGGTTCTGCTGGTGGTCAGGAGCCTCCTGTTTCAGAGGAACCTGCTCCATATCAAGACCGTACCAACTCCGTACCAACTCCGAGTGATGCAGAAGTTGCTGCAAACCCTGCAAACTCTGCTGCTGAGGGTGCAGGAAATGAGCCTAAGGTTGCAAGCTCTGATGCTTTTGTTATGGGACAGAATGCCTATAAGAATGGGGATTCTGAGGCTTTGCAGGCTATTGACTATAATAGCGATTTGGCAACAGGACGTTTGAAGCGAGCGTTTGCTGATAACGAGAAGATGCCTGATATTGTAGCCAATGCCTATAATGAGGGTAGAGATATGGAGCAGTTTGTGGCTCAGCGTGCAAGTAGTTTGACTCCAGCACAGAAGGAGGCTATCAGTAAGTATGTAGAGGCAATGGATGCCAAGAATGGTGCTATTGATGCTCTGCAGCATGCTGATGATGGCTATGGTGAGGCGTTGAAGCAGCAGCTCTGGTCATACCAGACGGAAGACGGAAACATAGTTCCTGCTACTTTGGATAGCGGAAAACAGGTGTTCCTGAAGAAGGCTAACGAATATGGTGGAGCCTTTGTTGTCGTTCCAGATGAGCAGGGACAGCCTACAATTAAGCAGGTATCTAATGCCGAGATTAAAGAGGTAGGCACTCCTGTTTCTCTTGATGAATACATCGAAAATACGGTGGCTCAGCAGAAGGATGCAAGAGCGCAGCAGTTTATCAGCCAGTTTGATGGTAGTGGCTTGAAGCCGAATGATCAGGTAACAGTTGCCATGGAGGAGGGCGATGCTAATATCAACATGACCTTTGCCGGATATAGCAAGGACGGAAAGATTGTACTTACTGATGGCAAAGATTATCTTTCCCTATCTAAAGAAGAGTTTGCAGCATGGCGCAAGAATGCGCTCGACAACACAATCAATGAGCATTTGGATGCCGAGGATGATGAACGTGAACAGGAAGCAGCTTCACAGGCTGAGGCTGATAAGAAGCAGCGTTATGCTAATGGCATCGTGGGACTGAGCGAGGGCCAGCCGGACTATTCTTCTAAGGATACAGATCCAAAAGTGGCTGCTGAGTATCTTCAGGAGCAGTTTGGGGAAGACCATGGCAAACTTTTGAATCTGGTTAATGGCAGCCGTGATGACATCAAAACGCAACTTGCCAACAAGAGAAGGGCTGCTATTGAATATCAGAACTGGCTTGATACCAATGCCGATCTTGACCCGGAAAAAGCTAAGAAGGTGGAGGATGAGTTGAGTCTGGTTAATGAGCAGCTTGCAGATCTTGATGCTCGTTTCAAGAACTGGAATACTATCCGCAACAGTGTGATGACTCCTGATGAGGTGAAAGCTATGAAGGAGGAGCGCAAGGCTGAGGTAGAGAAGGCTGGTGTTGATGAATCTGCCATCGTGCCATCTGATGATTTCCATGTACTCGTACTTGATGATAAAGAATTGAAGAAGCAATATCCAACTATGGATAAGGCTACCGACTATATTACCTCTCAACGCAAGGACATCTATCATACCCAGGAGGATGTGGAGCGCAAGATAAATGGTGTGAATGATATGCTGGATCAGTATATCAATGGCGAAACAGAGCTGGACCCTAGCCAACTTATGGAATTGAATACTACAAAGGCTCAACTGGAGGCCCTGCAGACTAATTTGTCTGTTGCTGCCAAGGGTTTGAAGGCTCAGGCTAATAAA
>ERZ791577.1922-NODE-1922-length-10398-cov-4.570627_pt1 | contig 10398 bp, 8 predicted proteins | sample MGYA00509969_ERZ791577 | MGnify/ENA primary metagenome ERZ791577 (study PRJEB30046, sample SAMN00791917) | human gut metagenome | study: EMG produced TPA metagenomics assembly of the A metagenome-wide association study of gut microbiota in type 2... | reverse complement strand
CGGTAATAAGTCTTTTGAAGCACTGACTGTGTTAAAATCTATATTTGTTTTTTCCGATAAAGAAAAAATAGAAATTGATCTTTCGGAATTTGCTAAGAAGATGAAAAAGAAGGGGATTGATAAAGAAGAGTATTGGAAATCTATTTCAACACTAAGCAATTGGACTGAACTTAAAGTAACAGAAAAAGATGATGTATTTACAATAGTATTAGAATAGTCTAGAAATTATGTATGCGAAAAAGTATAATTGTATTGTAAGTTAAATTACAAGCAGGAGGTGCTCAAATGGCAAAGATGGGTAGACCTAAGAAAGACAATCCAATGGACTACAGAGTGACGGTCAGATTAACAGAAGCTGAGAAAAAGTGACTTGTTGATGTTGCAGAAGAGGTTGGGTTATCTCATTTCGAAACAGTTAAAGCTGCTTTATAACTGTACTACAAATCTTTAAAGAAAAAATAAAAAGTGAGTAATAGAATTGTTGAGAAGTTTGCTTAAACGTGAAGTCGTTTTGCAGTCGCTTTTTACTATTAAATATAGAAGAAAAACTTCACAATGAAGTCAGAATGAAGTCAGCCCAATAATTAATCAGATAAAATGTGGTCAAAATAGCCACAAAATACATAAAAAGGTTGGCAGGAAAGCAAGAAAGCAACCTGTGAACCACTTAGTTTTATCGAGTTTGAATAGGCGAACAAACGTTCAAATACCCTATAAATAAAGGGATTCCGTGGAATAAAAAGTGTCTATGAGAACATTTTGAGAACAAAATTTGGAATAAGAAGAGTTATTTTGACTAATAAGTTAGAATAGCTCTTTTTTTGTTGCGTAATTAGGTCAAATTATATGGAGCGTATAAAAAGGTATAGTGCCACTAACTCCAATGAGAAAAGTAAGAGGGTTAAAGTAGAACTACGGTTAAACAAAAACAAACTGAGCAAAAGAGAGAAAGGAGATTACCAACATGACAGATAAGATGTTTATGGAAGTTCAGGATGTAATAGAGATATTAAATATTTCAGAAGGAAAGGCATACGAAATTATACGAATGCTCAATGCTGAACTAAAAGAAAAAGGATATATCGTAGTTCGCGGAAAGGTAAATACAAAATACTTTTTCAAAAAACTTATATACAACGAGGAATAGGAGGTGGAAATATGTCAGTTTACAAAGATGCGACAAGAAACAGCTGGTATGTAAAAATTAGATACACAGATTATTATGGAAAAAAGAAGCAGACAACAAAGCGTGGTTTTAAAACCAAAAGAGAAGCAAGTGAATGGGAAGCGGCAGAAAAGCTTAAGAGAAACTTCAGCCTGTATATGCCATTTTCAAAATTTTATGAAATATACGAGGCTGATTTAAGACACAGAATTAAGCAAACAACATGGGAGAATAAAAACATAATCATAACAACTAAAATTCTTCCTTATTTTGGAGAAAGAAAAATGACAGAAATAACTCCGAAGGATGTAAGACATTGGTAAAAGAAAATGATTGAGTATACAGACGAAGATGGTAAGTCATATTCTCAGGCATATCTTGCAACTTTACATGCACAGTTAAGTGCCATATTCAATCATGCAGTAAAATTTTATGATTAAAAAAATAATCCTGCAAAGGTTGCTGAGGGTATGGGAAGTAAGAAAGGTGGAAACATGATGTTTTGGACACTGGATGAATATAAGAAGTTTATAAATTGTGTAATGGATAAACCGTTATCATTTTATGGATTTGAAATTCTTTACTGGTGTGGTCTTAGAATAGGTGAATTATTGGCATTAACACCAAAGGATTTTAATTTTGAAAGGAAGACATTGTCAATTACAAAAAGATCAGGCAGAAAGGCGGTAAAGAAAACATCAAAAAAGATGGCTAAAGATACCAGTAGAAAAGTGGCAAAGGAAAGTTCAAAGATTGCAACCAAGGCTGGAACGGCAGTGGCAGGTTCAGTAGCAGGACCGGAAGGAACTTTGGTAGGAATGGCTGCAGGCGAAGCAGCAGGAATGAAGATTGACAATACATTTTACAAGGCAGAGCAAAGAAGTAGAATGATGAAATTTTTTATGGATAAGCTGAAACCAAACGAAGAGCAGAATGACAGCCTTTTCAAACTTGTGGGGAGCATGGTAAGAAACAAAATGACTTTTATGATTAAAAAAGAAGTATCCTTGTTGGCACCATTGATTACACCAATTTTAATAATTGTAATAGCTGCAACCGGAATTGTGTTTGCCGTAATTGCAATTCTGTACAATTCACCATTTGCATTGTTTCTTCCACCATTGGAAAGTGGAGACACAATACAGTCAGTGACAACACAGTATGTTTCAGAATTTAATCAGGAAGTGCAGACTTTGATTGATGAACACAAGGACGCTGACAAGGGAAGAAAGGTATATGTGGATTATGAAGGAATGAATAGTGAACCGTCCAATTATTACGACATTATGAGTGTATACATGGTTAAGTACGGATATGAAAATACCGCGACAAAAATGAATGAAACGAACAAGCAAAATTTGAAGGAAGCGTTTGATGACATGTGTAAATACACCACGGAAAATGTAACAGAGAAAAAAGGCAAAAAGAAGATAAAGTATTTAGAGGTGAGAATTACACTAAAAACATATACTGAAATGGCAATAGAGTATCAGTTTGATGGAGACAGAACAGCAACACTTAATCAGTTGATGAGTGCTTACATAACAAACAATCCTTCTGGTGAAGGTCAGATAAGTGGATTACAGGGAAGTCTTACTCCTCAGGAAATAAGCAACATAACAGACAAGATTTCTAATCCAACACAAAAGGCTGTTGCTTCATTTGTTTTGTCAAAAGTAGGATATCCTTACAGTCAGCCATTAAGAAACAGTGGAAAAGCATTTGACTGTAGTTCTTTGGCATACTATACGTGGAAGTCGGCAGGTGTTGACATATCGTTTGGTGGTGGAACAACTGCGGCTGCAGAAGCAGAAGGGCTGAAAGATAAGACAGTGAAAGAAGAAAATCTACAACCGGGAGATTTGATTTTCTACAGTTATACAACCAATGGAAGGTATAAGAACATCAGCCATGTTGGAATTTATGTGGGCAATGGAAAGATGGTTGAAGCTGTGGATGAAGCTCATGGAGTGTGCTTGGGAGATTATCATAATGGTGGATTGGTTATGATATGCAGACCAAAAAATAATTAAAAATAATTTATGAAGTTGTGCTATAATACTTTCATTGTATTAGTAGGGGGGTAAAGGTATAAATGACAGGTGTTTTAATCTATACTGAAGCAGATGAAATAGTCCCCCTTGGCTTGCAACTAAACCTAAAAATCGCATAATTTTTAAGGCTTTTGCCCTGTTTTGGGCAGAAGCCTTTTTGCATATTTAATAAGATTTTCTTCTTCGTGTAATATTAAATGTGTCGGCTGTAAAATTAACAAAAATTTAATTGGATTTTCATTGAACCATATAACACCTTACAATATAATAAAAGCAAATATATAGCTTATAAAGGAGGTTCCTTAATGACGAAAAAAATAACCGCAATATTCTTGGCATTGTGCATGGCAATTTCCGTTTTGCCGATGACCATTCAGGCGGCATCAAAGCCCGATATTAAAGTTGGCGACTATGTTAAAATGGGCGCGTATAACAATGCCTCAATTCTTTGGCGATGTGTAAGCATTGACAATAACGGACCGCTTATGCTTGCAGACAAAATTGTTGACACCCTTGCATATGATGCCAAAACAAATGACAACAGCAATTCAAAATCACACAGCAGAAGCTATAAGCGTGATGATTACGGTTCTAACTATTGGAAAGACAGCAATATGCGTTCTTGGTTAAATTCGACCGCAGCTGAAGGCAAAGTCGATTGGCTTTGTGGCAACCCTCCGAAAGACGGATATGTAAGCGGTGTGGGAGCGTACAACGAAAAAGCGGGTTTTCTCAACGCTTTTTCAAAATCTGAAATTGCGGCAATGAAAACCGTTACCCAGCGTTCTCTCGTTTCTCATCCCGAATACAACAAGGGCATAGTTGATGGAGACGCAAATTCGGATTTGTTATACTACACCGATATTTCGGAAGCGGTGGCAAACTACGACAGTTCATATTTTGAAACTACAACCGAAAAGGTTTTTCTTCTTGATGTAAAGCAGGCTAATGCCGTGTGGAAAAATCTCAAAGGTTATTATGTTGCGTATAATAATGACGGTATGGCTTGGCCTTATTGGCTTCGCACTCCTGTTACCGATTGCAATCACGATATGCGTTATATCAGTTCATCGGGTCAGGTCGGTCGTTATGCTCCGTGGTATTCCGATTTGGGCGTAAGACCTGCATTTTATCTCGATTCCGAATATTTTGTTACAACTTCCGGCAGCGGCTCACAAAGCAGTCCTTATATCGGCTCTGCTCCAAATAAGCAAGAGGATGATTATACAATTTCGGAACCTGCCGAGGACACAAATCCCGATTGGAATGTCAGCACCGAGCAAAGCATTCAGCTCACCCTCGGCCCGTGGTATTCAAATGACGGAAAATATTCTAATCCTACCATCCCTGTTTATACCATCCAAAAAACACGCAGCGACACGGAAAATATGGTTGTTGTCGTTTGCGGCGAGGGATACACAAAAAGTCAGCAGGGCAAATTCATCAATGATGTCAAACGACTTTGGCAGGACGCTATGAAATATGAACCGTATCGCAGTTATGCCGACAGATTCAATGTTTACGCTCTTTGCACAGCTTCCGAATCGACTTTTGACAATGGTGGAAGCACCTTCTTTGATGTTATAGTCGACAAATATAATTCGCCTGTTATTTCTAATAATCTCCACGGAAGTCAGTGGAAAAATCATATTTTTGAGAGATGTATCGGTCCTGAATTTATCGAGAAAATTCACGATGCTCATATCAAAAAAAAGTGTGATCCAAACACAATTCCGTCCGGTTCGGAATATGAGCCTTATTATTATGTTCACGATTATATTGCTCAGTTCGCTATGGTTGTAAACACAAAATCAGATTTCGGCGGTGCTTATAATAACCGTGAATACGGCTTCCATTATTTCATTTCGCCATCAGACAGTTATCGTGCGTCAAAAACTTTTGCACACGAGTTTGGACACGGTTTGCTCGGTCTCGGTGATGAATACAGTAACGGATATTTGCTTGACGATAAGGAACTTAAATCACTCAATCTTTCCTCGGTTGAAGACCCGGAAAAGATAAAATGGCGACAGCTTTTAGGTTTTAGAAACACATATACCTGCCGCAATGCTTACGGCTCAAAAATGCTTGTTTCAAGTTATGAGTGCATAATGAGAGACACAAACTATCAATTCTGTGAGGTTTGCCGTTTGCAGGGCTTCAAGCGAATGTCTCAGCTTGTTAAGGATGTAGACCTTTATGTTGCAACTCCCGAGGTTAAGGAATATACGGGCGCTTATTCAAAGGCGTCTGATTTTACCGACCTTGAAACAAGTTCATATTATAATTACACATATAATCGCAATGACCGACTTTTGAGCGGCAACAGCAAAAGCAGATTTAATACTAATATGAACGGTAAAAAAATCGAGCTTAGAACTGTTATTCAAAACATTTCAGATAAAAATGCACGACAATTAAAATTCAAAATGTGGATTAAGCACTCCGACGGAAGCGTTGCGACCGATTCATCGGGGAATCCCCTTCAAACAGTACAAACCTTTGACATTCCTGTTTGGAATGATAAGGCAAATTTCTGGCCGCTCGGTGCTTTGGATCACATCAAAAGCGACTTTAATTCAGGCTTAAAGAGTTGCTCGCTTATTTATCAAATTCCGTCTGATGCACAGCTTAAGAGCGGCGATACCGTGGCATTTCAGGTGCTCGATGAAAACGGAAATGTGCTTGCAGACGACAATACGGAAACACAGCGCTACACAACCGTTTCAATTCAGTATAAATTTGAGGACGGCTCTGAAATTCCAAACACTGCCGGCGGAACATTTACCGTGCCATACGGCACAAAGCTTGATTTAACACCGGCAAAAACACTTTATGATTATGAATTTATAAAGGTTGACGGCTTGAATAAGCCTATTGTTTCGGACGGAACGGTTGTTACATATTATTACAAAAATAAAAACGAAGAACACACTCACAATCTGACTTTGGTTGCTGCGAAAGCTGCCACCTGCACTACTGCGGGCAATTCCGCATACTACACCTGCGATGGCTGTGACAAGTGGTTCGCAGATGCAACAGGATCGGTAGAAATTACCGATAAAACCAGTGTGAAGATTCCGGCTCCCGGACATACCGCAGGCACAGAATGGAAGTCTGATGATACTAACCACTGGCATGAATGTTCTCGTTGCCACGACAAAAAGGACGAAGCGGCTCACAGCACCAGCGAGTGGATCATTGACACGGCAGCTACCGAAACCGCAGAAGGCGCTAAGCATAAGGAATGCACCGTCTGCAAGAAGGTTCTTGAAACCGCACCGATCCCCGCAACAGGCAGCACTCATACCCACAGCTACGGTACAGAGTGGAAGTATGACGGCACCAACCACTGGCATGAGTGCGAGTGCGACGATAAGGCCGACACGGCAGCACACAGCTTCCAGTGGGTGATCGACAAAGTCGCTACCAAGGAGGCCACCGGCATCAAGCACGAGGAATGCACCGTTTGCGGCGCAAAGCGCAGCGAGAACACGGTCATCGACAAGCTCCCCGACGGCGGCAACACCGGCAATACAGGCAGCGGTGATAATAACACCGATAAGCCAGGAAAGGACGACTCCACCAAGCCTCCTCAGACCGGTGACAGCAGAAACCTCATCGGTTGGCTGGCTGCTCTGTTCGTCTGCGGCGGCGTTCTGACCGTGCTGGGTCTGAACAGCAAAAAGAGAAAGGAATCCGAGGCTGAATAAGCCGACGCTTCCGAAATCGAAATATCCTAAATACAATAGGCGGTGACGGATCATTCCGCCACCGCCTATTTTCCTGAAAGCGGACTCGGCAGTAAGTCCCTTCCCGAAAGGCGGCAAGCGACAGCCACATTCTGACCGTGTATCCCCAGCCGAACGGCGACGGAGAGGTGTCCCTGCTCCATTTGAAGCGCGCCGCCACGGACAGATTTTTCCTTTTTCGCATGACCAAGCCATGCGTCACGCTGACCGGCGAGATGTGCCTGTGGGAGGACGCCCCCCATCGGCACCGGTCTGCCGATGCTTTTTGACTTCCTGGATGAAGTCAGAATATTGAAGTAAAGTAAGGTGAAGCAATGCAGGATAACAGAATACCGCCGCAGAAAAGACCCATGACCGAGGCAGAAATGCTCCGCAGGCGTGAGCTGCGCCGCTCGGCGATCAAAAAGCAAAAGCGGAGAAGGACGCTCCTTCTTACTGCCTGCGCCCTTGCGGCGGTGCTGCTCATAGCGGGCATCGTGCTGCTGTGCCGTAGCTGCGGCCGCTCCGAGAGCAGCCCTCATGACGAGAGCATCTACGGCAGCTTTGCAATGTCCGACAAGAGCTGCGTCTATACCTTCCGTGAGGACGGCAGCGGAGAGCTGCGGCTTTCCGGCGCACCGTATAAATTCCGTTTCACGCTGTCCGGCAGGACACTCTCTATCGACTTTGAAGCCGAGGCACTGACCGACTGCGAGTACGAGGTGGCGTATATCGATACGGGGCTTGAGCTGACCGCAGGCAAGGGTACGGCGACACAGGGTGAGAAATTCACGCTGAACAGAACAGAAAAATAAGACCCATGCGGTCATGAAAGGACGGTGACGGCGATATGCCGCCTGAAAAAAAGAATAGCCGACCGGACGGCAATCTCCGGCACAGTTTCAAGAGCGCCAGCAAGTAAAAAATTTGCTGGCGCTCTTTCTTTATGCCAACAATTTTACAGTGAGTCCTAGTTTTAATGAAATGATTCATAAACACACTCCGACCATATCGCTGCGGACGTTGCATCGTTCGCGGCAATTTTTTATTCCCCCATCCCTTGCGCAGACGGTGCAAGTTCGGTATGATAGAGCTACCGATATTTTCATTCTGGAGGAGAACGTATGAACATTGCTGTCATCACCGGCGCATCCGCCGGTATCGGCCGGGAGCTTGTCTACGCTGTGGACAAGGACGCGCGCTATGACGAGATCTGGGTCATTGCCCGCAGAAAAGAGCGGCTGGAGGAGCTGCGCGACAAGTGCACGAACCCCATCCGCCCGATCGCGCTCGATCTCTCGGATCTGAGTAGCATCGATGCCTATCAGGCCCTGCTCGAGCAGGAGCAGCCCGAGATCAAGATGCTGGTCAATGCGGCCGGCTGCGGCGTGTTCGGCCCCTTTGCCGAGGCGGACCGCAAGAAGCTGCTCGCCAGCGCGCAGCTCAATTCGCTCGCGCTCACTGGCATGTGCCACGCGAGCCTGCCGTATATGCACGCCGGCAGCAGCATCATCAACATGGGCTCGAACTCCGCCTGGCAGCCGGTGCCGTATCAGGCGGTGTACGGCGCGAGCAAGAGCTATGTCCTGAGCCTGTCGCGCGCGATCGGCCGCGAGCTGCGCCCGCAGGGCATCCATGTCATGTGCGTCTGCCCCGGCTGGATCAAGACCGAGTTCCAGCAGGTCGCGCACCATGACGAGTATATCCGCTATGTGGACAAGTGGTATGGCCCAGACGAGGTAGCGGCGCAGGCCATGCAGGATCTCAAGAAGAAAAAGAGCGTCTCCATTCTCGGCCACCCGGTGCGCCGTCAGGTGCGCCTGGTCAAGCTCCTGCCGGTGGACACCGTCATGGACATCTGGTGCAAACAGCAGGGCATCGAGTAAGCCATTTTCCCGCTTGACAATCCATCTTCCTTCTGGCATAACACCCTCGTTCGCTGGAGGGCGAGCTGTTCAGAGAAACGGCAGCCGGATAAGGCGCAGACTGAAATGTCTGTTCCTTGTCCGGCTTTTTTCTTTTTCGAGGAGGATGACCATGGATCTGCTCAGGGACAATGTGCGTGCGGGCTACCGCAAATACTTTCTGGCGGCGTTCGGCAGCGCGCTCATCTCGTGTATTTACGGCGTTGTGGACATGGCGATGGTCGGCCAGTATCAGGGGCCGGACGGTACGGCGGCGCTGGCGTGGGCCGGTGCCTGGCTGCTGGAGGAGCCGATACTGCGCTGTCTCGGCGCGGGCGCGCTGGCAATCTACGGGCCGGTCATCAACATCAGTACGTTTGTCCAGTGCTGTGCCGTGTCGGCCATGCGGCGCGCGACGCGGGCGCTGCCGTCGTGCTAAAACCGGGCCTGTCTGCATACACTCCTGTTATCGGGGGTGATGTGCATGAAGCGCTGGAAAGTTTATTTGTGCGCGGCGGTATTCCTGCTGCTGACGGCGGTGAAGATGATCGCCCCGGCGGCGGCCGCAGATGCGCGCGAGGTGCTGCTGCCGGCCATCAATGCAGACGATGATTACAAGTCCGTCTTTGCCGAGATCCGCAGCGTGTTTGCGCCCGCGCCGGTACAGACGCAGGACGAACAGCTGCGGCAGTATTTGCCCGCCGTGAACATGTCCGTCTGGTCGACGCCCGCACCGGAGCCGACGCCGACACCCACGCCGGAACCGACCCCGGAGCCGACACCGACGCCGACGCCCGAACCGACGCAGAGCCCGCAGCTGCAGGCGGCCCTTGCCGCGCGCGAGGCATTTCTCAACGAGCAGGCGGTCTATTCCGGCTATGCAGTGCCGACCAATGTCAGCTACGCGGTCAGCGAGCTGCCGTTTGCGCACACGTCACCGGTCGCGGGCTATACTTCGTCCGGCTTCGGCTACCGGCTGCATCCATTGGAAAACAAGGTGAAATTTCACTATGGCACAGATTTCGCGGCCAATTCCGGCACGGCGGTCTGTGCCTTTGCTGACGGCACGGTGCTTGCCGCCGGGCAGGACGACGGGTACGGCAACTATGTGAAGGTCCGTCACGCCGATGGTTACACGACGCTCTACGGCCACTGCAGCAAGCTGCTCGTGCGCGCCGGGGAGACGGTCACGGCGGGGCAGGAGATCGCGCTCGTCGGCGCGACCGGCAAGGCGACCGGGCCGCACCTCCACTTCGAGCTGATGCACGACGGGTATTACTGCAATCCGGAGTTTTACCTCGCCGCCGTATGAAGCGCCGTCGCTTTGCGCTCGATGTGCGCCCGGGCGCAGTCGCGCTGCTTGCCGGGCTGTATTTTCTGCTGCCGCTGCGCTGGTGCGCGCGGCTGGCGCTCGCCGTGGCGGTGCATGAGCTGGGCCATGTTGCGGCGCTGGTGCTGTGCGGCACGGAGATCTACGGCCTGCGCATCGAGGCCTGCGTCTTTTTCTTGCCACTGCACAAACGCTAGGCAACGTTCATCAGTCA
>ERZ791577.1920-NODE-1920-length-10404-cov-3.804715_pt1 | contig 10404 bp, 6 predicted proteins | sample MGYA00509969_ERZ791577 | MGnify/ENA primary metagenome ERZ791577 (study PRJEB30046, sample SAMN00791917) | human gut metagenome | study: EMG produced TPA metagenomics assembly of the A metagenome-wide association study of gut microbiota in type 2... | reverse complement strand
CCATCCCCAGAAGTTACAACCGGCAAAGTAACCGCCGGATGCATAAGACATTGCCCTACATGGAATTGCCAAAAGAGGACAATCCTTTTTTGGGGAAAAGAGCAATCAGGCTTTGTTTTGCGGAAAAAGAGTTATTTTTAACGCAACTGCGTGCGGCACTGCGTGCTTCTGCTTACGGACCTCTGCAAATCATGTTTCCGATGGTCGGGAGTCTGGAAGATATTCGCAAGGCAAAAGAGTACCTGAATCTGGCAAAAGAGCAGCTGAAAGAGAGAAAGCAGCAGTTTGATGAACAGATCCGAATCGGTATTATGATAGAGATTCCCGCGATTGCCTTGATTGCAGATCTGGCGGCGGAAGAGGTGGATTTTGCAAGCATAGGATCCAATGACCTGACGCAGTATTTGTCGGCTGCGGATCGGATGAATCCGGAGGTGGCGGCATATTACAGAAGTGATTCCACGGCAATGCTTAGGCTGCTGCGGTTTGTCTTTCAGGAATTTTCCAAACGTGGAAAAGAAATCTCCGTCTGCGGAGTAATGGCAGGGAATCCGGAGACCGCCCAATTGCTGGTGGGACTGGGAGCGAGAAAGCTGTCTATGAGCAGTGGAAATATCGCCGGTGTAAAGGCAAAACTGGCTGAATGTACATTACAGGAGCTGACAGCTTTGGCAGAGAAAAAACTATGATCCCTCTTGACAAAAAAATGAAATGTGTTTATATTCAACAGTGTTATATAACACTGTTATGAATATTTTTTTGGAGGAAAAAGTGACAAAACCAATCGAAGGAGTTTCAGAGAGAATTCTCGTCTGTGCCAGAGAAGAATTCCTGGAGAAGGGCTATTCCGAAGCGTCGCTTCGTACGATCGCAGCCAAGGCAGACACTACTACCGGATCCATCTATTCCCGGTTTGGGGACAAGGAAGGATTGTTTTGTGCGATCGTGGAACCGGCGGCGGAAGGGCTGACGCAGATATTCCTTAAGACCCAGGAGGCGTTTCATGCCAGAGAGGCAGAGGAACAGCCGAAGGTAATGGAGGATTATGTGGTAGGCGGTATGGATGAAATGCTTGACTATGTCTATGATCGGTTCGATGATTTCCGGTTACTGCTGGATGCCTCTTACGGTACCAAGTATCAGGATTTCGTGGAACATCTGGTGGACATTGAGACGGAGTATACCTACAAGTATATGGAAGCCACACAATTCCTACAGGAAGGCAGCATGATCACCGAGGAGTTCCTACATATCATGGCGAGAGCCATGTTTGACAGCATGTTCGAAGTCGTCAGACACCGCATGGACAGGGATACTGCCAGAAAATATCTGCATATGCTGGAGAAATATCACTATGGTGGATGGGGAGCCATCATCAAGCTGGGGTGAATCATAAGATAAGACTGCTATGGAAGATTACGGTAGCAGTCTATCTTAAAAACCGACGGTTAGTTGAAACTAATTCTCAATAAGCAGTGTTAGATAGGAAAGACAATAGAGCCTCAAATGTCCGGAAAAGAGAAATGATGAAAATCCGGGCGAAAGGAAAAGAAATTCTAGAAATTAAAGAGTTACATTAAATCCAAAAAATTAATTTAAATCAAAGGGAAAGAGGGAAAGATCACATGAAAAAAGAAAGCTCTATGCAGAAGCTGTTCGCTTATGCGGGCAACTACAAGTACCTGACCATAGCGTCATGGATTCTGTCCGCAGTCAGTGCCCTGATCGCATTATTGCCGTTCTATTACATATGGCGGATCATGCGGGAAGTGGTGATGGCAGCGCCGGATTACAGCAAGGCGCAGAATCTGTCGGTGTTAGGATGGAGTGCTGTGGGATATGCACTGCTTTCCATGATCATTTATATCTGCGCACTGTTGTGCTCCCACATTGCAGCCTTTCACGTACAGGCGAATATGCGGAGCACCCTGATGCGTCATATTCTGACGCTGCCCATGGGATTCATGGACAGTGAGGGCAGCGGTAAGATCCGTAAGATCGTCAACGAATCCACCGCAGCCACCGAGACTTATCTGGCACACCAGATGCCGGATAAGGCAGGGGCAATGGCAACGCCTGTGGGATTGTTGGTATTGCTGGTGGCATTTGACTGGAAACTGGGGCTGTTAAGTCTCGTGCCCGTCGTCTTTGCATTCCTCATTATGGGTGCCATGACCGGACAGCGCATGAAAGATAAAATGACAGAATACCAGAATGCGTTAGAGGAGATGTCCAGTGAAGCAGTGGAATATGTCCGCGGTATTCCGGTAGTGAAGACCTTCGGACAGTCGGTATTTTCTTTCAAGCGTTTCCAGACCTCTATTAAAAAATATGAAAAATGGACCATCGCTTATACCAAAGAACTGATGTGGCCCATGGTAGGCTTTACCACACTGATCAATGCGATCTTCGCCGTTCTGATCGGTGCCGCATATTGGTTCGGTGGAGCAGGCGGGGATCCTGAGGTGCTGATCAACCTTCTGTTCTACATCATTATCACTCCGGTACTGACCGTTACATTAGGCAAGATCATGTACGGCGGAGAGAATCAGATGATCGTGGAGGATGCTCTGAAAAGAACTGATGGTATCTTAAGCCGTAATCCTCTGCCGGAAGCAGAAAAAGAGCAGAACATCAAGGATCATTCCATTGCGTTACAAAATGTATCCTTCCGCTATGAAAATGCGGGAAGAGATGCTCTGCATCAGATCAATCTCGATATCAAAGAAGGAGAGCATGTGGCATTTGTCGGTCCCTCCGGCGGCGGTAAGACCACGCTGGCAAGTCTCATTGCCCGTTTCTATGATACCACAGAAGGTAAGGTATGCATCGGCGGCGTGGATGTGAAGGATATTCCTTCCGCACAGTTGATGAATATGGTGTCCTTCGTATTTCAGGACAGCAAATTGCTTAAGATGTCCATTTACGATAATGTCCGCATGGGCAAAAAGGATGCCACCAGAGAAGAAGTCATGGAAGCTCTGAAAAATGCCCAGTGTGAGGACATTATTGCAAAGCTGCCGGACGGTGTGGATACCGTCATCGGAAGCCAGGGTACTTATGTATCCGGAGGTGAGGCACAGCGCCTGTCCATTGCGAGAGCGATGTTAAAAAATGCACCGATCCTGATCCTGGATGAAGCTACCGCTTTTGCTGATCCGGATAATGAGGCGAAGGTACAGCAGGCATTTACGAAGCTTTCCGCAGGCAAGACCGTGATCATGATCGCACACAGATTGTCCTCGGTTGTGGATGCCGACCGCATCTGTGTGTTGAAGGATGGCGGAATTGTGGAACAGGGAAACCATGAAATATTGCTGGGACAAAACGGACTGTATGCCCATATGTGGGAAGAGTACAATAAATCCGTCAGCTGGAAAGTAGGAAAGGGGGAGAAATAGAATGAGTAGCTTACAGGCAAAATTGCAGCATAAATACGCGCTTTCCGAAAAAGGTGCGAAGGATATGATAAAGGCATTTGTATCCGTAACATGTTCCGATCTGGTGTTGATGTTCCCGGTATGGATGCTGTATTTTCTGGTAAGAGATTATTTACAGGGCACCATGGCAGGCAGAGGTGTTTTCTACATTGTGGGCTGCGTACTCTGTCTTCTTCTGATCGCGCTGACAACGTTGGTGCAGTATCGTGCCACGTTCCTGGCAACTTATGTGGAGAGCGGCGTGCGCAGAATTGCTCTGGCAGAGCAGCTGCGTAAGATCCCGTTATCCTTCTTCGGAAAAAAAGATCTGTCCGATCTGACAAGTACCATTATGGCGGACTGTGCCACCATGGAGACTGCATCCTCCCATTTCATTCCGGAACTGGTTGGTTCCTGTATCTCCACCACACTGATCGCTGTGGGTACCTTTTTCATGAACTGGAGAATGGCAATCGCAGCACTGTGGGTACTGCCTGTGTCTTTCCTCATTGTGGGATGTTCCGGCAGGGTACAGAAGAGCTTAAGTAAGAAGCAGATGAAATTGAAAATGGACTGTGCGGACGGCATTCAGGAATGCCTGGAGACCGTACGCGACCTCCGGGCCAACAATGCCCAGGCTGAGTACATGGAAGGCTTAGAGGGCAAGATCCGTGCCGTGGAAAAACATGCACTGGTGACGGAGCTTGGTACGGCAGTCTTTGTAGGCGGTGCCCAGATGATCTTAAAGCTTGGCATCGCCACCGTGGCATTGACCGGCGGTGTGTTGTTAGTAAAGGGAGAGATCGACATCCTGACCTTCTTCGTATTCCTCCTGTTGGTATCCAGAATGTACGATCCCCTACAGGTGGCACTGCAGAATCTGGCAGCTATTATCAGTACCGGCGTGCAGTGTGACCGTCTCGACGAGATCCTGTCCCATGAGATCCAGACCGGTGCCAGCACCATGGATCCTAAGGGGTATGACATCGAATTTTCCCATGTGGGATTCTCCTATGACAGTCAGGATACCGTACTTCGCGATGTCACTTTCACGGCAAAACAAGGCGAAGTGACCGCATTGATCGGACCTTCCGGCGGCGGTAAGACCACCGTGTCCAGACTGGCTTCCCGGTTCTGGGATATCCATAAAGGTAAGATCACCGTGGGTGGCATGGACATCTCCACCATCGATCCGGAGACACTGATGTCTCTGTACGCTATCGTATTCCAGGATGTGACACTGTTCAATAATACGGTGATGGAAAATATCCGTATCGGCAGGCAGAATGCTACGGATGAAGAAGTGCTGGCTGCGGCAAAACTGGCGCATTGCGATGAGTTCGCGGAGAAACTTCCGAACGGCTGGCAGACCATGATCGGTGAGAACGGTTCGGAACTGTCCGGCGGTGAGAGACAGCGGATCTCCATTGCCAGAGCCTTTTTAAAGGATGCTCCCATCATCCTCATGGATGAGGCAACCGCTTCTCTGGATGTAGATAACGAGACACTGATTCAGGAATCCCTTTCCAGGCTGATCCGCAATAAGACCGTTATGATCATTGCGCACCGCATGCGTACCGTGGCGGACGCAGACAAGATTGTTGTATTGAAGGATGGCGTGGTGGCAGAGCAGGGAACGCCTGCCGAACTGGAAGCAAAAGACGGCATTTACCGGCATATGAAAGCCACTCAGATGGAGGCTGCCGGCTGGACATTATAATCAAACAGCCTTTTTAAAAGGAGCGGTCCGCTTGTTTACAGGCGGATCGCTTTTAGCATATTGCGTAATTCCTGCGAACGACATATAATACAATCCAACGGCAGAAAATTATCCAATGGAGAGGAACACAGAGGAATACCATGCAGATAACAGCAATGAAAAAAGACGATTTTTACAGACAGATGTTCAAACTGACCATCCCGATCATTATACAGAATCTGCTCAGTGCAGCAGTGAATTCCGCGGATGTTATTATGCTAAACTATGTGGGACAGTCCGCAATATCCGCAGTATCCCTGGCGTCAAATTTTTCAAATGTCCTGTTTATGGTATATTACGGACTGGGGACGGGAGCCACTCTCTTGTGCGCCCAATATTATGGAAAGGGGAACCTGGAAGCAATTCATACTGTAGAAGGAATCACACTTCGTTTCTCTATGGCAATTTCAGGTATTGTTGCGCTGATTGCATTTTTCCTCCCTCAGAAGATGATGCTTCTCTTTACACCTGATCAGGAGCTGATCACTATCGGCGCCTCTTATCTGCGGATCATGGGCATCACATACCTGTGCTGGGGCATCACGGAAGTATATCTTGCCATCCTGCGAAGCGTAGGTCGTGTGACGGTCAGTATGGCGTTGAATATGCTGGCTTTCGTATTGAATGTCATTCTGAATGCCACATTTATCTTCGGACTGTTCGGCATGCCGAAGCTGGGAGCTACCGGTGTTGCCATTGCCACAGCCCTGTCCCGACTGGTGGAACTGGTGGCATGTTTCATTGTATCTTTCTTGAGCAAAAATGTAAAACTGCATCCGAAGTACCTGTTAGTTCACAGCAAGGTGCTGACAAAAGATTTCATGCGTCTGTCTCTGCCTGCACTGGGCAACGATGTGTCCTGGAGTGTGGCGTTTTCCATGTATTCCGTGATCCTGGGGCATCTGGGAACAGATGCGGTGGCCGCTAATTCACTGGTCGTCGTAGTGCGCAATATCGGTACGGTGTTCTGCTTTGCCATTGCCAGTGCAGGTGGCATATTGCTGGGAAATGTTATGGGACAAGGCGATCTGGAGAAGTCGAAGAGTTACGCTTCCCGGATGTTGAAGATGACGGTCATCGCCGGAGCCATAGGCGGTCTGATCATACTGGCAATTACACCCTTTGTGTTGCGGTTTGCTACACTGAATGACACTGCCATGCATTATCTGAAATATATGCTGCTTATCAATACTTATTATATTATGGGCGCTGCCGTGAATACAGCGCTGATCGCCGGAGTATTCCGTGCCGGCGGAGATACGAAGTTCGGCCTGATCTGCGATACGATCGATATGTGGTGCTATGCGATCCCTCTGGGATTCTTCGCCGCATTTGTACTGAAACTCCCGGTGCTGTGGGTCTATTTCCTGTTATGCACCGATGAATTCGTCAAATGGCCCTGGGTCATTAAGCATTACCGCGAGGGCAAATGGGCGAAGAATATTACCAGAGAAGAAGTATGATTCTAAGTTAAATTACATGGCCTTTTCCTGTTCTTCCTGAATCTCTGGGAAGACAGATAACATGGGCTTTACGTCTTCTTTTTTAATGATACGTGCCACGTAATTTTTCGTGATCTTCATTACTACGGGAGACAGGGCTATGACACCGATCAGGTTGGGGATCGCCATCAGACCGTTAAAGGTATCGGACAGATCCCAGGCAAGACCTAAGTTCATGGTGCAGCCGATGAAGATCATCAGTACGAATGCAATCTTGTAGACAATGGTGGATTTCGTACCGAATAAATATTCACATGCCTTGGATCCGTAGTGACTCCAGCCCAGTACAGTAGAGAAGGCGAACAGCAGGATCGCAATGGCGATGAAGGCGGGACCGAAGCTGCCGAATACGGTTGCAAAAGCCTGACCCACCAGAGCGGAACCGGACACATCCACCAGTACGGCACCGGTATCCAGGTCGATCAGTCCGGAGGACAGAACTGCGAAAGCAGTCAGTGTACATACGACCATGGTGTCGGCGAAGACTTCGAAGATGCCCCACATACCCTGACGCACGGGTTCTTTTACATTGGAACTGGAATGTACCATAACGGAGGAACCAAGGCCGGCTTCGTTGGAGAACACGCCGCGCTTCATGCCCCAGGTCAGAGCTAGCTTCACTCCGGAGCCTACGATACCGCCGCCTACAGCGCGCAGACCGAATGCACCTTTAAAAATAGCGGTGAATACGGCACCCACGTGACTGATATTTGCAAAAAAGATCACCAGTGCACCGATGACATAAGCGATGGCCATAAAGGGAACCAGCTTCTCGGTGACAGCTGCGATTCTTTTTAATCCGCCGACAATGACCAGCGCACCGATGATCACCAGAACAATGCCGGTGGCGGTAGCGGGAATGGAAAAGGCGGAGGTCATATTCGCTGCAATGGAATTGACCTGACTCATGTTGCCGATACCAAAGGAGGCTAACAGACAGAAAGCAGAGAACAGCACAGCCAGTACGGCACCGATCTGTTTGCAGCCCTTATAGGAGCCGAGACCGTCCTTCAGATAGTACATGGCACCTCCGCTCCATTCCCCTTTGAAGTTCTTGCGGCGGTAATAGATGCCCAGTACATTTTCTGAGTAGTTGGTCATCATGCCGAAGAAAGCTACAATCCACATCCAGAAGATGGCGCCGGGACCACCGGCTACCAGAGCACTTGCCACGCCGACGATATTACCGGTACCGATGGTGGCAGCCAGTGCGGTGCACAGCGACTGGAACTGGGAAATGGATTGATCTCCGGCCTCCGTATGTTTCGTTACATGCTCATCGTGAAAGATGCCGCCCACCGTGTTTTTGAACCAGTGCCCCAGATGGGATAACTGGAAAAATTTCGTCAGGATCGTCATCAGGATACCGGTGCCCACCAACAGCACCAGCATGGGAACACCCCATACGAATCCATTGACGGCACTGTTCACATTGGCTATGAGCTCTACCATATACATTCTCCTCCTTTGTTTTCAGGTAAAAGAAAAAGCGCAGACACCCGAAGATGTCCACGCTGACATAGTTACCTGATCTGTATTTCGTTTCTGATTTTCCTAGTATAACATATAGGAAAAGATGCCGCAAGAGAAAATTTTTCTCAAAACCCCTATTGGCCTAAAGTCAGCTTTAGGTATTATGATAAAACCATCCCGTCAGAAATGTCTCTAACGTGGAAAATCAAGCATATCGAAAGCTACGGCGCCAACAGCGGCTTCCCTGTATACGGCGGAAAACTGTAAGGCGAACCGTCAGTGTGACGAAAACAGGAAATGCGAGCGATTACGAAAAGTAATGGCTCGCATTTTTAGCTTTGTATTGTTTTGTACTATAAAGTTTCCCCGGGCTGTGTCGATATTATTCATATAGGAAAATACAGACACCATGGATGGAGAAAAAGCTACGGATGGCGGCCTTGAGAGAGGCAGCCATCCGCTTTTTGCGGCAGTAATCGCTGTCGGAGAGGGAGATATTATGGCAATTACAGGAATCAGCTATGGAAGGACTTTCGTGTATGAGACACAGAAGAGAGTGAATGAGGGAGTTTTGCAGAGTACGTCAGATGCGGAAAATCGTTTTGCGGAAAATCTGGAGGCTGCGGAGGAAAATGACAAGGCACTGGCGCCGGTGACGCGGGGGGTGCGGCTGAACCGTCGTATCGAAGGCAAGGATAAGGTGCCTTATGGGGAGATGGCGGAGAACGGTGTTATCGAATATGAAGGTGTGGTCTTTGTCTGTGACTATGATCATAACCGTCTGACTCTGGGGGATACTTCGAATGAGAAAAACTGTATCAACATTCCGTTGTCTGGCGGTGGAAGCCTGCTGGTTAACCGGAATAACATCGATGCCCTGTCCAAGGCCATCGGTATGTTCAGCCCGGAGGATGTGAACCGGATCCTGCGTGCACTGGCACAGGATAAGAAGATCCGGGAGATGGAGAAAGAACTGGATGATATGGAGAACGGTGACAATGTAGACAGCAACGAGGAAACTTCGGGGACGCCCGATGCGGACAAAGCAGCGGAAACGGACCCGGCCGGAACCGCCGGAGAACCGGAAAAAGAGGATCTGAGTCTCATGGAGCAGATCCGCGAGAAAATGCAGGAGATCTACGACAAGCTTCAGAACGGCGATACAGAGACGAAATTCCGGATCGGCAATCAGGAATTCAGCATCAAAGAATGGGACAGTTTTCTGGAGAAGTTCGACAACGTACAGGATGCAATCCGGGAGGCACTGGAAGAGAAAATCGAAAAACAGACGGAAGAACATTTCGAAGAGGAAGACTTAGAGGAGACTGCCGATAAGAAACCCGATGTCAATCAGGATTTTTCCGATATTCCCGAGGAGATTTTCCGTATACTTTTTTGAACAGGTCCTTAAAATAATTGCTGTCGTTGAAGCCGTATTCCAGAGCAATATCCGTAATGGAGCTGTCGGTGGTGAGAAGCGCTGTTTGGGCGTGTTTGAGCCGTACATAGTTTAAATATTCCTTGAAGCCCATGCCGGTGATCAATTTGAATTTCTTGCTGAAGTAAGTGGGGCTTAGGGAAGCCACGGAGGAGACCTCTTCCAGTGTCAGTGGCTTGCGGAAATTGTTGTAAATGTATTTCGTGGCAAGCAGGATGTCCGCATCCCGGGAGTTCAGCAGATCCGGTTCCTTTTCATTCATGACGGAATGCCGCATCAGCATGAGCAGAAGCTCTTCCAGATAGCAACGCTCAAAATGTTCGGAGTATTGGTCGAAGCGGGAATTCTCGGTGAGCATACGGGTCAGCAGAGAGTGCAGATATTCCTGGTATACCGTAGGAACGCTGCCCATGAAGGAATGCAGCTGCAGCCCCTGCCCGGATATGGAAGTGAGGCTGTCGGCAGACCGGTCCGATAAATGCAGATATTCTTCTTTGAAATAGATCATTACGATCTCGCAGACCTCTCCGGCGGAATACAGAGAGTGATGCAGTTCCCCCGGGGCAATGAAGACCAGATCTCCGGCTTCCATCTGATAGACAGTATCTTTTAACAGGAAACGGCAGCTTCCCGACCAGAGATAAAAAATTTCATAAAAGCTGTGATAATGATCGGGCTGCAGGGGAGAAAAATCACCTCTGCGGCCTTTTTCCACGATGATCCGGTCAATATCCTTTCTGCCGCGTCTGCCTTTTTTCGTTGTGATATCCATAGCAGCTCCTTCGCTTTTTAGAATGAGTATGATGGTGTCAC
>ERZ791577.1919-NODE-1919-length-10405-cov-5.379517_pt1 | contig 10405 bp, 9 predicted proteins | sample MGYA00509969_ERZ791577 | MGnify/ENA primary metagenome ERZ791577 (study PRJEB30046, sample SAMN00791917) | human gut metagenome | study: EMG produced TPA metagenomics assembly of the A metagenome-wide association study of gut microbiota in type 2... | reverse complement strand
ATCATGATAAAGTTGCTAAGATGGCAATTATCTATGATGGTCAGGTTAAGATGGCAAACTTAGCAATTTGTGCCGGCTATTCAGTAAACGGTGTTGCTAAGCTTCATACAGAAATTCTTGAAAAGCAGGAATTAAAGGACTTCTATGAAATGATGCCACAGAAGTTTAATAACAAAACAAATGGTATTACACAAAGAAGATTCTTGCTTCATGGAAACCCTCTTCTTGCTGAATGGGTTACAAACAAGGTTGGCGATGATTGGATTACAGACCTTCCAAAAATCAAAGGCATTGAAGTATACGCAGATGATAAGAAGGCTCAGGCTGAGTTCATGAACATTAAGTATCAGAACAAAGTTCGTCTTGCAAAATATATCAAAGAGCACAATGGAATTGATGTGGATCCGGATTCCATCTTTGATGTACAGGTAAAACGTCTTCATGAGTACAAACGTCAGCTGTTGAATATCCTTCATGTTATGTACCTTTACAACCAGTTAAAGGATAATCCAAACATGGATATGGTTCCAAGAACCTTTATCTTCGGCGCAAAGGCTGCCCCCGGCTACTATATGGCCAAGCAGATGATCCGCATGATCTGCAAGCTGGGCGACCTCATCAACAACGACCCCGCTGTCCGCGAGAAGCTGCGCGTGGTCTATCTGGAAGAGTACTGTGTCTCCCTGAGCGAGCACCTGATGCCCGCAGCCGAGGTCTCTGAGCAGATCTCTCTGGCAGGCACCGAGGCTTCCGGTACCGGCAACATGAAGTTCATGCTGAACGGTGCCATCACGCTGGGTACTCTGGACGGCGCAAACGTCGAGATCGCCGACGCCGCCGGCAAGGAGAATGAGCTCATCTTCGGTATGCTGACCCCCGAGGTCAACAACCTCAAGCAGGTGGGCTACCATCCCAACGCCTTCATCACGGGCGACGACGTTGCAAACGCCGCTCTGAACTTCCTGGAGCGCGGCTGGAACGGCGAGAACTTCCACGAAGTCACCGAGAACCTGCGCAGCAGCGACCCCTATATGGTCATGGCCGACTTCAAGGACTACCGCCGTGCTCAGGCCGACCTGCAGCGCCTGTACGCTGACCGTGAGCATTGGGCTAAGATGAGCCTGAAGAACATCGCCAACAGCGGCATCTTCAGCGCTGACCGTGCCGTTCTGGACTACGCACGCGACATCTGGCACGCTTCTGCTGTGAAATAAACCTCTCCGTCAGCGCTGACGCGCTGCCACCTCCCCTATCGAGGGGAGGCCTTGGCATATCGGAAAGCCTCACCTCTTCGCCAGAGGCTCCCCTCGGTAGGGGAGCTGTCGAGCGAATGCGAGACTGAGAGGTTATCCCTTTAATAATAACGCAACGCCCCGTGGCATCGCTGCCCGGGGCTTTTTTTGAGAAAGGACGATCCTTTTTGCCTTGTCTGTTCAATAGTTTCGACCCCTACTTCAAGCAGCCCTTCGGTGCGGTGCGCGCCGGTCAGAGTGTGCATTTGTCCCTCTGTATCCCGGAGGAGCTTGGCTATGTAGACCCTCATCTCGTCCTCCAGAAAGAGGGCAGGTACGATGTTCCCGTCCACTACCGGATGAAGTTTGACGGCCAGACGCCCCATCAGAACCACTTCTCGGTGGACGTCACCCTCAACGACGTGGGCCTCTACTTTTACTATTTCGACCTCTACACCGACTTCCGCCGCATCGTGCGCGGGCCGGACAACTGCGGCGTTGTGAGCTGGCAGGAGGGCGAGAGCTGGCAGATCACCGTGTATGAGGCCGATTTTGAGACGCCTGCCCCCATCAAGGGCAAGGTCTTCTACCAGATCTTCCCCGACCGCTTCTGCGAGGGCGTGGAGAACAAGCCCATGCCCTTCCCCGACCGGCTCTATCAGGCCGACAAGCACGCCGAGCCCTTCTGGCAGCCCAATGAGGTGGGCGGCCACCTGAACGAGGACTATTTCGGCGGCGACCTCAAGGGCATCCAGATGAAGCTGCCCTACCTCCGCGAGATGGGCGTGGATTACCTTTACCTGAACCCCATCTTTGAGGCCCACTCCAACCACCGCTACAACACCGCCGACTACCTCAATGTAGACCCCCTGCTGGGTACCAACGAGGATTTCGAGGCCCTCTGCGCCGAGGCCAGGAAGTACGGCATCGGCATCGTGCTGGACGGTGTGTTCAGCCACACCGGCTCCGACAGCCGCTATTTCAACCGCGAGGGCCGCTACGGCGAGGGCGGTGCCTATCGTGACCCCAACTCCCCCTACCGCAGCTGGTACGATTTCGATTCCAAGTATAAGGGCGGCTACCGCAGCTGGTGGGGCTTCGAGACCCTGCCCGAAGTCAACGAAGAAACGCCATCCTACGTCGAATTTATCACCGGCGAGGGCGGTGTCATCGACACCTGGCTCCGCCGGGGTGCAGCAGGCTTCCGTCTGGACGTGGCCGACGAGCTGCCCGACGAATTTATTGAAAAAGTGCGCACCGCCGTCAAGCGGGTCGGCCCGGATAAGTTCCTTCTGGGCGAAGTGTGGGAGGACGCCACCACCAAGTTCGGCTTCGACAAGCGCCGCACCTACCTGCTGGGCAAGGGCCTCGACAGCGTGATGAACTACCCCTTCAAGAACGCCGTCCTCGGCTTCGTCTGCGGACAGGACGCCGGCCAGACCATGACCGACATCCTCTCCATCTGCGAGCACTACCCCGCACCGGCCCTCGATACGGCCCTGAACTTCCTCTCCACCCACGATACCGAGCGCGCACTGACCGTCATTGCCGACGAGCCTGCCAATGGCCGGGGCCGCGAGTGGCAGAGCGGCCGCTGTGTCACCGGTGACGCCTACGAGGAAGGAATGCTCAAGCTGCGGATGGCTTACGCCATCATCTACACTCTGCCCGGCGTCCCCTGCCTCTACTACGGCGACGAGATCGGGATGCAGGGCTACCGCGACCCCTTCAACCGCGGCTTCTACTGCTGGGACAGCCACGAAGAGCGGCTGAAACCTGTTCTGGCACAGCTGGCACAGCTCCGCCACACCTGCGAGGCCTTCCGCACCGGAGAACTTCATGTCCTGCGGGCTGAGGGCGGCGTCCTCCACTACCAGCGCATCGGCGAGTTTGAGGCGGCAGAGATCATCGTCAACCGCACCGAGCATATCATCGTAGAGCCGCTGGCCTCCGGCAAGCACACCGAGGTGAACCCCATGGGCTTCACCATCGTGGTGGAAGAGGTCGGCCACAACCCGAACCACAGCTACTACGACTATAAGTGACCCCCACCCCCCTGCCCTGCCTGCGGCATCCCGCCCGGCGTGAGCAGGGGGGTTATTCATAATTTGTCTCTGTACTTTTCAGACGTTTTGCTCTATAATGGGGAAAAAGGAGGGAGAACTCATGTCTGTTGACCCCATTTTCTGGCTGCTGGCCGCCATCGGCTTCGTCGTTCTCGAGGCCATGACCCTGAATCTCGTCTCCATCTGGTTCGCTGTGGGCAGCGCCGCAGCCCTGCTGAGCTGTCTGGTCACCGGCTCCTTCCGGGTGCAGGCGGTGGTGTTCATCGCCGTCAGCACCCTCTGCCTGCTGGCCCTCAAGCCCCTGTGCAGCCGACTGCGCAAGCCGCCCACGGCAACGAACGGCGACCGCGCCCTTGGCCGGGAGGCCGTCGCGCTCCCCCCCGTCTCCGCCGAGGCCACCGGCCGCGTCCGGCTGGACGGCGTGGACTGGAGCGCCCGCTGCGCCACCCCCGGCGATACCCTGACCCCCGGGCAGGCCTGCCGGGTCACCGAGATCCACAGCACCCTGCTCATCGTGGAGCCTGTCCTGACCGAGACCGCCCGCCGGGCGGCTCACTGATATGAAAGGAGCGTCCCTATGCCTATCATGCTGTTCCTTATCCTCATCCTCATCTTTGTCATCCTGCTGGTGGTCGTCACCAACATCGTCATCGTGCCGCAGTCCATGGTCTACGTCGTGGAGCGTCTGGGCAGCTACTCCGAGACATGGAGCGCCGGTCTCCACGTCAAGATCCCGTTCCTCGAGCGGGTGGCGAAGAAAGTCAGCCTGAAAGAGCAGGTCGCCGACTTTCCCCCTCAGCCGGTCATCACCCGCGATAACGTCACCATGCAGATCGATACGGTGGTCTTCTTCCAGGTGATGGATGCCAAGCTCTACACTTACGGCGTCAACCAGCCCATCGCGGCCATCGAGAGCCTGTCGGCCACCACCCTGCGCAACATCATCGGCGAGATGGAGCTGGACCACACCCTCACCAGCCGCGACACCATCAACAGCAAGATCACGGCCATCCTTGATGAAGCCACCGACAAGTGGGGCATCAAGGTCAACCGTGTTGAGGTCAAGAACATCATCCCGCCGCGCGAGATCCAGGAGGCCATGGAAAAGCAGATGAAGGCAGAGCGCGAGAAGCGCGCCGTCATCCTGAAAGCAGACGGTGAAAAGCAGGCCGCCATTACTGCCGCCGAGGGCGAAAAGGAATCCGCCATCCTCCGTGCCGACGCCGTCAAACAGCAGCGCATCCTTGAGGCCGAGGGCGAGGCGCAGGCCATCCTCGCCGTCCAGAAGGCCAACGCCGACGCCATCCGCCTGCTGAACGAAGCCATGCCCACCGATAAGGTGCTGGCCCTGCGCAGTCTGGAAGCGCTGGCCAAGGTCGCCAACGGCAAGGCCACCAAGATCATCATTCCTTCGGACTTGCAGAATCTGGGCGGCGTCGTCCCCAGCATCAAAGAGCTGATGACCGACCCCAAAGACGCAGAATAAGAGGTTTCTCCTATGATTTACGATACCCTGAACAATCTCCCCAACTATCTCGGCATGAGCGACAACCTCGACGCTGTCATCGAGTTCGTCATGGCCCGGGACATCAACAATCTGCCCGCCGGAAAGACCCGCATCAGCGGCGACAAGGCCGTGGTCACGGTGTGTACCGTCACGCCGCAGACCTCGGACAAAGCGCTCTTCCAGCGCCGGGACGATCACCTGACCCTCGAGACCGACCTTGAGGGCAGCGAGCTGTTTGAAGTCTCGCTGGGTGAGCTGACCCCCACCAAGCCCACCGACGAGGCTGCCGACCTGACCGTCGGCACCGCCGGCACCAGCATCGCCGGAATGCTCTGCGAGGGGCGCTTTGCCCTCTATCTGGCCGGTGAACCCTATAAGTCCGGCCTGAAAGCTCAGGGCTGCGGCAAGCTGAAAAAGGCCGTGTTCAGCATCGAGCTGGACGAGGACGAAGAAGCCGAGTAATTTCAAAAAGCAAAGCTCCACGCAGCGTAGGTTGTGTGGAGCTTTTTGTTATGGTATCCTTTGGACAGAGAGAAACAATCACAAAGGAGAGTTTTTATGGATTCTTACGTTACCGGCACTGCCATCCGGCAGCTGCGGGAAGCCAAACACCTGACGCAGGCAGAGCTGGCCGAAAAGCTGGCCGTCAGCGCAAAGGCCATCTCCAAGTGGGAGACAGCCCGCGGCCTACCCGATATTTCCCTGCTGGAGCCGCTGGCGGCGGCTCTGGGCGTCAGCGTGCTCGAGCTGATGCAGGGCGAACCCGTCGTCAACCGGAACCGTTCTGCCAACCTGCTTCGCTCCAAGCTCTATGTCTGCCCCCTGTGCGGCAATGTGCTCCACGCCACCGGGCAGGCTGTCGTGAGCTGCTGCGGCATCACCCTGCCGCCGCTGGACATCTCTGAGGCGGACGACGCCGACGAACACCATCAGCTGACGCTCGAGCGGGTGGAAGATGAGCTTTTCGTCACCATCCACCACCCCATGACCAAAGACCACTACATTTCCTTCATTGCCTGCCTCACCGGCGACAAATTGCAGCTGGTCAAACTTTACCCTGAGGGAGACGCCAGCTGCCGTTTCAAAATCACCGGTGCGGGCGTACTCTACTTCTACTGCAACCGCCACGGCCTGATGAAAGCACCGGACTTCCGCGCCGCAGCTCGCCATACGCCGTCCCAGAAACTCCATCTGCGGGAGCCGGACGAGGGCGACCGGGAGCAGGTCATGGCCTACCGGGAGGAGTTTCTGGCCATCAGCTCCCGGATGGACGGCACCTCAGCGCTGGACAAATACGACGACTACGACCAGTGGCTGGCTAACATCCGCAGGCTGAAAGACCCGGCCACCACCCCGGCGGGCTTTGTACCCGCCACCCAGTACCTGGCCCTGGACGAGCAGGACCATCTTGTAGGGATGACCAACCTGCGCCACTACCTCAACGATTATCTGCTGAACTATGGCGGGCGCATCGGCTACAGCGTCCGCCCGGCTGAGCGGAAAAACGGCTATGCCACCCAGATGCTCCGGCTGACGCTGGACAAAGCCCGCGAGCGGGGCATCGGCAAGGTGCGCATCTGCTGCGACCACTACAATGTCGCCTCTGCCCGGACCATCCGCGCCAACGGCGGCGTGCTGGAGGACGAGCAGTTCGATTCCTCCGATGGAACGCTGACACAGCGGTATTGGATCCAGAACCGTTGATACGAAAAACGCCCCGGCATCTGCCGGAGCGTTTTTTCTGTATTCTTCTTGTTTAACCGAGGTGGAACATATCGATCAGCACCACGGCGGCCAGGCCATAGTAGACCACCACCGCCACCAGATCATTGATGGTGGTGATGAGCGGACCGGACGCCACGGCGGGGTCGATATGGATCTTATGGAACAGCATGGGGATGACCGTACCCACCAGGCTGGAAATGACCATCGCCACGATGAGGGAAACACCGACGCAGCCGGAAAGCAGGAACGCCTGCCCCCACGCATAGGCTTTGAAGAAGTGGATATAGCAGCCGAGGAAGCCCAGCGCCATAACGGCCAGCAGTGCGCCGTTGACCAGACCTACCCGCATCTCCTTCCAGAGCAGATGCAGCTTTTTGGAGGTGGTCAGGTTCTCGTCCACCAGCACGCGGATGGTGACGGCCAGCGACTGGGTGCCGACATTGCCCGCCATATCCAGCACCATGGACTGGAAGCAGATGACGATGGGCAGGACAGCCACCACCGACTCAAAGGCACCCACCACCGAGGACACCAGCATCCCGAGGAAGAGCAGAGCGATCAGCCAGGGCAGGCGCTTCTTGACACTCTCGAAGACGCCCTCGTTCAAATCTTCTTCGCTGGTCAAGCCGCCCAGCTTTGCGTAATCGTCGCCCATCTCGTCATCGACCAGTTCGACGACATCCGCCGAGGTGATGATGCCCACCAGCTCGCCGGCATCGTTCAGGACAGGCAGAGAGCGCTCGGCGTAGTCTACGATGCGGTCGATGCAGTCGCTGATCTTTTCGTGGTCGGTCACATAGGGGTAGGACCGGGCAATGAGTTTTTCGAGGCGGTCCTCCGCCCGGGCGATGATGAGGTCTTTCAGGTCGATGGCGCCGTAGAACTTGTCGTTCTCGTCCACGACGTAGAGGGTAGAGATGTTGTCGTTCTCGCCCGCCTGCTTCACCAGCTCACTCATGGCCTGCCGGATGGTCATATCCTTCCGGATGCAGATGTAGTTGGTGGTCATGCTGCTGCCAATCTCGTCCTCGCCGTAGGAGAGCAGCATCTTCACATCTTCGGCGGAGTCTTTGTCCAGCTGGCCGACGATCTTGGCTTTATCCTCTTCCTCGAGGTCGTCCAGAGCGTCCACGGCGTCGTCCGAGTCCATGTGGGAAACGACATTGGCGGCCTTCTCGCTGGGCAGTTCTTTCAGGTAAGGTTCTGCGTCGTCCAGATAGGAGAAGATCTCGGCCACGGTATCCACGCCCAGAACGGCATAGAGCTTCTGGCGCTCGTCGGGCGTCAGGGCTGCGAGGGCGTCGGCAAGGTCGTTCTCGTGGTAATCAGAGAGCTTTTCGGCCAGCTCTGCCTGCGGCAGGCCGCTGTGGATGAGGGCGAGTATTTCCTGCTGGTAGTTCTTCTGCTGCATCTTAGGTTCCTCCTCCCCTTTTGGGGGCATAAAAATACACCGCGTCGTCTTTTGGTCAGACTCCTGCGGTGTATCATGGGCAGATGCATTCAGGACGCGGCAGATTCAATCCATACTGCCCGCATCGCAGGAGGAGCGTTGTTTGGGGTTGTCTAAATGGTCGCCGGACATCGTGTTCGCTTCCTCCTGTAAAGTATTTGCCTTTTTCAGCCCCGTCATCATACTACGGCTGGACGATTTTTTCAACCCCTTTTACAAAATTTTTACCAGATCATTGCCAGCTTGCACAAAAGAGCAGCCGCTCTCCCGTGAGGAAAGCGGCTGCTCTCAGTTGTCTTGCAAAAGTTTCGCTTAGTATGCGATGCCCCAGTAGACCATGGTCTTGGCGGGCTTGCCGCAGCAGGGGCAGACATCGCTCAGGTGCTCCTGCTCGAAGGGCATGCAGCGGCTGGACAGGCCGACTTCTTCCTTCATCTTCATCTCGCAGGCCAGGTCGCCGCACCACATGGTCTTGATGTAGCCGGTGCCCGCCTTGGCCAGCTCCTTGACCTCGTCCATGGTGGTGGCAGCCCAGGTGCGCTTCTCACGGTTGGCAAGAGCGCGCTCATACAGGTCCTTGCGCAGAGCCTCCAGCTGGGCCGGGATCGCGGTCTCCAGCTCGTCCAGAGAGACGAACACCTTCTCGCGGGTGTCGCGGCGGACGAGGACGCACTGGTTCTTTTCCAGGTCCTTGGGGCCGATCTCGAGGCGCAGAGGCACGCCCTTCATCTCCCACTGAGAGAACTTCCAGCCGGGAGCGTTGTCGCTGTCGTCCAGCTTGACGCGGGCGTACTTCGAGATCTTCTCGGCCAGCTCAGCAGCTTTCTCGGAGACGCCGGGCTTGTGGGCAGCGATAGGCACCACCACGACCTGGATGGGGGCGACAGCCGGGGGCAGGATGAGGCCGTCGTCGTCGCCGTGGGTCATGATGATAGCGCCCACCAGACGGGTGGAAACGCCCCAGCTGGTCTGGAACGGATGATGCAGCTGGTTGTCGCGGCCGGTAAAGGTCACGTCGTAAGCCTTGCTGAACTTATCGCCGAAGTAGTGGCTGGTGCCGCTCTGCAGGGCCTTGCCGTCCTTCATCATGGCTTCGATGGTATAGGTAGCCTCCGCACCGGCGAACTTTTCCTTATCGGTCTTGCGGCCCTTGACAACAGGGATGGCCAGATCCTGCTCGCAGACGTCTGCGTAGCAGTTCAGCTGCTGCTGGGTCTCAGCCTCAGCCTCGGCGGCAGTCTCGTGGATGGTGTGGCCCTCCTGCCACCAGAACTCGCGGCTGCGCAGGAAGGGACGGGTGGTCTTCTCCCAGCGCACGACGCTGCACCACTGGTTGTACTTCATGGGCAGCTCGCGGTAGCTGTGCAGCACGCGGGACCAGTGGTCGCAGAACATGGTCTCGCTGGTGGGGCGGACAGCCAGACGCTCTTCCAGCTTGTCGGAGCCGCCCATCGTGACCCACGCCACCTCCGGCGCGAAGCCATTGACCAGCTCGCCTTCCTTCTGCAGCAGGCTCTCAGGGATCAGCACGGGCATTGCCACGTTCTCATGGCCGGTAGCCTTGAAGCGGGCATCCATATCCTTCTGGATGAGCTCCCAGATCGCCTGACCATAGGGGCGCAGGATGATGAAACCCTTCACGCTGGAATACTCGACCAGTTCTGCCTTGACGCAGATGTCGGTATACCACTGTGCGAAGTTCTCCTCCTGACTGGTGATCGCCTGTACGAGCTTTTTGTTGTCTTTTGCCATTTTAATCTTATCCTCCCAAGGCCGTGCGCCAAACGCTCATCGTTCCGCACGAACCCATATATAAAGCCCCGCCGCCTACTCTGCCGTGTGCAGAGGCGCGGATGCGGGGCTTTTTTGCTTGTTGGTCGCTCAGCCCTTGTGGCTGTCCACAAACTTCACCACATCACCCACCGTGCGCAGGTTCTCGATGGCGTCGTCCGGCACCTCGATGCCAAACTCATCCTCCAGCGTCATCACCATATCCACGATGTCGAGGCTGTCGGCCTCAAAATCGCCCATAATGTCACTGTCCATCGTGATCTTAGCGGGGTCGATGTCCAGCTGTTCTGCCAGCAGTGCGCGGATCTTCTCAAACGTATCCATGATAGCGGTCTCCTTTTGCTTTAATTTCGCATCTTCACGCTGCGCAGAGCATGGCAGCCTTTCCCTCCTCCCCTTTGGCGGGCAGACTGTCTCCCTGCGCAGAACGCTCTCTTTCTTTATATCCCATGATATGCTTATTGTCAAGCCCCGTTTTGCATCCGGCAAGGTTTTCCGGGCAAAAATTCCGTTCAAAATCTCTCTGCCGCCCCTTTTCTGCTTGACAGAACTGCCGTTCATTCTTATAGTAATAGTAGCCCTCTCAGGCGCTTGCGCGCCAGATTCCCCTTTTTGTCGCTTGCGCGACATCTTC
>ERZ791577.1910-NODE-1910-length-10457-cov-4.730244_pt1 | contig 10457 bp, 9 predicted proteins | sample MGYA00509969_ERZ791577 | MGnify/ENA primary metagenome ERZ791577 (study PRJEB30046, sample SAMN00791917) | human gut metagenome | study: EMG produced TPA metagenomics assembly of the A metagenome-wide association study of gut microbiota in type 2... | reverse complement strand
AGCAGGATTTGGAATAAAGGGTATCATGGAAGCATGGGGGAATCAAGATTGTTTTGCAAAATTTATTGCGGTAAAGCGGCAGTAGTAGTACTTATTCGGCTTCAAAGTAAACGGATAAAGCTCATCATTCCTTGCCATTCAGTACTATCTTCCCCGTCACCGGGTTCGGGATGCCCAGCAACGCCAGAATGATGGCCATGCGGATGTAGACGCCGTTGTGTACCTGATCGAAGTAGGCGGCGCGGGGGTCGTTGTCCACGTCCAGCTTGATCTCGTCGATGCGGGGCAGCGGATGGAGCACCGGCATATCCAGCGGGGCGAGCTTCAGCATATCTTCGTCCAACTGATAGCAGCCTTTCAGACGCAGATACTCTTCCTCGCTGAAGAAACGTTCCTGCTGGATGCGGGTCATGTACAGCACATCCAGACCGGGCAACTCGGTTTCCAGATCGTCCGTTTCTTTATAGACCTGATGGGTCGGCTCCAGCGATTCGGTCTTGACATACCGGGGCAAACGCAAGTCTTCCGGTGAGATGAACACAAACCGATTGCCCTCAAATTGGCTCAGAGCGGCGGTCAGGGAGTGGACCGTCCGGCCAAATTTGAGGTCACCACAGAAACCGATGGTCAGATGGTCCAGCCGCCCCTTACGCTGGCGAATGGTCATCAGGTCGATCATGGTCTGGCTGGGGTGGGCGTGTCCGCCGTCCCCTGCATTGATGACGGGCACGCGCGCATACATGGACGCCCGCAGCGGCGCACCCTCTTTGGGGTGGCGCATGGCGATGATGTCAGCATAGTTGCTCACGACACGGACAGTGTCCTCCACCGTCTCGCCCTTGCTGGCGCTGGAAAGCTGCGCTCCGGCAAAGCCCAGCGTCTTGCCGCCCAGCCGCAGCATGGCCGACTCAAACGAAAGCCGGGTGCGGGTGGATGGTTCATAGAACAGCGTCGCAAGGATGCGTCCATCACAGAGGTGGGCATATGGGGCCGGGTCTTTTTCCATTCGGTCAGCAAGGTCGAGCAGTGCCAACTGCTCGTTCAGAGAAAAGCTGTTCGGCTCAATAAAATGTCTCACAGCCATTCTCCCTTCAGCACGAACTTCTCGCGCTCGGCACCGGTGGAAACGAACTGGATCGTATGACCCAGCTGCTTTTCCAGAAATTCCACGTAAGCTCTGGCTTCCCGGGGCAGCTCGTCCCAGCTCTTGCAGCCGGAGATGTCCTTCTGCCAGCCGGGCAGCATGGTGACGACGGGCTCCACCCGGTCCAGGTCGGACAGCGGGTCGAAACGGAGGACTTCAACGCCATCCAGCTTGTAACCGGTGATGACCGGGATCTCTTTCATACAGCCAAGGACATCCAGCTTGGTCAGGGCAATTCTGTCCGCCCCCTGACAGGCCAGACCGTAGCGGCTGGCTACGCAGTCGAAGGGGCCGACCCGGCGGGGACGGCCGGTGGCAGCACCGTATTCACCGCCTGCCTTGCGCAGCTGCTCGTTCCAGTCCTCGTCCATGGCGTTCTCGGCAGCGAAGGGGCCTGCACCCACACAGGTAGAATATGCTTTCAGCACACCCACCACATGGTCGAGCTTGCAGTTGGGGATACCAGCACCCAGCGGCGCATAGGCCGCCAGCGTGTTGGAACTGGAGGTGAACGGGAAGATGCCGTAGTCAATATCGCGCATGGCTCCCAGTTGAGCTTCCAGCACGATGCGCTTGCCGCTGTCGTGCGCCTGCTGTAAGAATGCACCCACATCGCAGATGAACGGCGCAAAGCGTTCTGCCTGCTGTTTGCACCAGTTCAGCAGGGCATCATAGGACATCTTTTCCTGATGATAGCAGCCCGCCAGCTCCATATTTTTGGAATCAAGCACCATCCGCAGACGGTTCTGGGTGCGCTCCTCGTCCAGATGGAGCAGGTCACCCAGACGCAGTGTCTTTTTGCGGTACTTGTCGCTGTAAGCGTAGGCAATGCCGCGCCGGGTGGAACCGAAGGCCGTGCCGTTCTTGGCCAAGCGGTCTTCTTCCAGCCCATCCTGCACCTTATGCCACGGCATCGAGATCGTGGCCTTATCCGAAAGTTTCAGGTTTTCGGGGCCGATTTTCACGCTGCGCGCTTCGATGGCCTGCATCTCACCGGCCAGATGGTCAAGGTCGATGACCATGCCGGTACCCAGCACACAGGTCACATCCGGGTGCAGTATGCCGGAGGGCAGCAGGTTCAGGATGAACTTGCCCTGCTCCGTAACGACCGTGTGCCCGGCGTTGTTTCCTCCCTGATAGCGGGCCACCACATCGGCGTTTTCGGCCAGCAGGTCGATGACACGGCCCTTGCCCTCATCGCCCCAGTTGATTCCAGTAACAGCAGTCAGCATAATTCCTTATTTACCTTCTTTTTCGTTCTTCACAATGGCCTGAACTTTTGTGGGCAGGCCGTAGATGCTGATGAAACCGGTAGCATCTCTCTGCTTGTAGTCACCGCCTGCGGCAAAGGTAGCGATGTCCTCACGATACAGCGAATACGGCGACCAGACGCCGGCATTGATGAGGTTGCCCTTGTACAGTTCCAGACGCACCTTGCCGGTGACATTCTCCTGCGTGGAGGTCACAAAGGCACTCAGAGCTTTGCGTAGAGGACTGAACCACTGACCATCGTAGACCAGCTCACCAAAGGTGATGGCCAGCTCGCGCTTTTTGTGGGCGGTCAGCTTATCCAGCGTCAGAGTCTCCAGCACCTCATGGGCCTTGTACAGGATGGTGCCGCCGGGAGTCTCGTATACGCCGCGGCTCTTCATACCCACCAGACGGTTCTCCACCACATCATATAGGCCGATGCCGTTCCGCCCGCCGATCTCGTTCAGCTTGGCAATGATGGCGGCAGGCTTGAGCTTTTCACCGTTCAGACTGACGGGCACGCCCTTCTCAAATTCCAGCTCCACGAATTCGGACTTGTCCAGCGCGGTCTTGGGGCTGACGCCCAGTTCCAGAAATCCCGGCTTGTCGTACTGCGGCTCGTTGCCCGGATCTTCGAGGTCAAGACCTTCGTGGCTCAGATGCCACAGGTTCTTGTCCTTGGAGTAGTTCGTCTCACGGCTGAGCTTCAGCGGGATGTGATGGGCCTCGGCATAGTCGATCTCCTCATCGCGGCTCTGGATGTCCCACTCACGCCACGGAGTGATGATCTTCAGATCGGGTGCAAAGTGCATGATGGCCAGCTCAAATCGCACCTGATCGTTGCCCTTGCCGGTGCTACCGTGGCAGACGGCATCCGCACCTTCGGCGCGGGCAATCTCCACGACACGTTTTGCCAGGATGGGGCGGGCAAAGCTGGTGCCCAGCAGATAACCCTCATAGTCGGCACCTGCCTGCATGGTGGGGATGACGTAATCCTCCACGAACTCGTCGGTCAGGTCCTCAATATACAGCTTGGAAGCGCCGCTTGCCTTTGCACGCTCTTCCAGCCCTTCCAGTTCACCCTTCTGGCCCACATTGCCGCATACTGCAATGACCTCGCAGTTGTTGTAGTGCTCTTTCAGCCACGGGATGATGATAGAAGTATCCAGACCACCGGAATATGCCAGCACGACCTTTTTGACCTCGGACATAAAAACCACCTCCGTTCAAACCAACTTTAATACTTTCAAAATTCCCTCTTGCAATTTCAAATTGCAGTGCTATTATACGAGCAGAAAGAGAATGTGTAAAAAGTATCCTGCGCATGATTGCCATGTGATTCTGGTATGAAAGAAAGGGCGCCTACTCCTGTATGTGGATTGGGAATAAAAGCGCGCTGGCCCTCTTCTTCATATCGAAATAAGATACCCTCGATACAAAAGCAATATTTTACACAGCATCCTCCGAAACATATAATGAGGTGCGGAAGTTCAGAGAAAGAAGGTTTGCTTCATGGCAACAATATTTCCGAGAGAAGAAAAGGCGGAAGCACTGTTCGGGGAGATTTTGAAAAACCCAGAAGCCTGCCACCGCCTGATGGACACTTTCAACGATTCGCTGGACATGGCCGATGTTCTGGACGCACCGGAGATCAGTGCGCAGCAGTTTACGACTGCACTGTTCAATGCTTATGCAAACAAGGATCTGTCGGCCTTCCTGATGGCGATCTGCCAGCACAGCATGTTTGATCTGCTGCGCAACGCAGCCCTGATCCCCTTCAAGTTCAACGCAGATGGTGAGCCGAACCCCGTCATCCTGACCGATGATGCTGGTGTTCTGCTGCCGGGCAACAAGTTTGCCGTCAGCACCAGGGAATACGACCGGTTCGTCCGGGTGTTCAAAAAGCAGGCAAAAGTCAAAATGTACCTTGCCACCGGCTATTGCAAGTATCACGGCTATGATGAGGATTCCATGGATGTGGTGGAGTACCACTACAACCAGCACCTTGGTGTGCTCCTGATCTACGAGTTGCCGGATACTGTCAAGCAGAAAGTGACCGAGGCCGAAGCATACTCCACCGTCTGGGACATCCAGATGAAGTTGCAGCATGCGCTGCCGCGCTCGGTGGTCTACTACGGGCAGGATTCGCTGGAGGAGGGCGACACCCGCTACGATGAGCTTGGCGTATTCCTGCCGCTGGAGCACTTTGCTGATCGGCTGGAACGCCACATTGACACTGCCACCCAAATCGTTTACGGGGAAGCATGATTCCACCCCGTAAACGGGTTTTCCTTTCATAAATACACCAAAAGCAAAACGCAGGGAGCCGGAAACGGTTCCCTGCGTTTTGCTTGAAAAAGGAAAGATAGGGAGATAAACACGCACATCAGGTGCAATACCGGAATGTACGGTCTGTGATGATACGGGCGAAGATCAGCCCCAGCGGCAGCGCTACGATGATGAGGATGGCGTCCGCGAACCATGTGGCGGAATCTGTCAGGGACATAATGCCCAAATTGTAGATGGCACGGTAGAAGTACAGTCCCGGAACCATGATGACGATGGACGGGACGGTAACAGAGATGCGCGGGTATCCGGCTGCATTTTTCAAGCAGGTGGCCAGCAGACCGGACAGCAGCGCCCCCAGAAAGGCTGCAACGGCCGGCGGGAAGCCCGCCAGACTGACCAGTTCCAGCCGGAAGGTGTTCGTCACCGCACCGATCAAAGCCGCACAGACGGCCAGATTCCGCGGGCTGTTAAACATCAGCGAGAAACCGAATACCCCACCGAAACTTGCCAGCAGCCGCAGCACGATCTCCTCCGGGATCGTCAGCGACAGCGGCGGGAACTGCACCGGCTGCAGATGCAGCAGCATGGCCATGATCCACGCCGTCAGTGTCGCCACCAGAATGATGAGGATGGCGTAGGCCAGACGTTCCAGCCCGGAGCGCATATCCAGCTTGGCAAGGTCGATGCCGCTGGTGATGAACGGAAAACCCGGGATGATAAAGAGCATCGAGCAGATATATCCGGCCTCGTGCTGCGCCGAGACGGCAAACAGCACCTCGGCAGCTTTCAGGAGAACGGCATAGACCACACTGGCCGAACAGACCGAGGCAGTGATGCCCAGAAACAGGGTGAAGTGATGTTTTGTCAACTTGCACCGCACAAAGTTGCCGATGCCCGCCCCACAGAACGCGCAGAGCATCTCCACGATGCCGCCGCCCAGCAGGAAGGTGAAACAGCTGCACGCCAGTGCTGCCGCAAAGCCCAGTGCTGCCGGAGAATAAAGGCCGTGGATACGCTCGATCTCATCCAGATGGGAGTGAAGTTCTTCACCGGTCATGAACTTTCCTTCCCGGTCGAAGTCGTTGACGAAATGTTCCAGCCGGTTCAGCCGGGAGGTGTTCACCCCTGTATTGGTCAGACACAGCGCCTGAGTATAGCACTGGTCGCCGTCGAAGCAGGTGAATTCGATGGACAACAGCCCGATGTCCGCCGTGGTCGTGACCCCCAGCTCCCGCGACAGGGTGTTCATGGAGCTTCGGACACGCCACGCACCCGTGCCGCATTCCAGCAGCATCAGCCCGGTGCGCCCGATGATGGATGCCTTTTCGATCAGGCCCGCCTCTGTAATGGACACACCCTTGCTGGTCGAGGCGTAGTCATGCCAGTAGACTTCCATGTGGTTTTTGATGATCTCACTTTGGGTTTGTCCCATACCGGAAAACCTCCCTTGTTTGATATGGGAAATATGACAGCCCATTTTCAAGGCTGCGGTGTCATTATACCCGGAATCCGCAGAAGGGTAAAACGTATCTTTGATATGCTGGCAATATCCGCTGCACATTTCAGGATGCAGACGAGAGCCTTGTTTTTCACTGTATTCTGCGATAAACTAAGAAAAAACGAGCCGAAAGGAAACAGTATGACCCTCCAACAACTTCGCTATGTAACGGCTGTGGCCGATGCCAGAACCATCAGCAAGGCCGCACAGAAATTCTATATCTCCCAACCCAGCCTGACCAATTCCATCCATGAACTGGAACAGGAACTCGGCCTGACTATCTTTCACCGCACCAACCGGGGCGTCGTGCTGACCCCGGAGGGGGATGTCTTTCTGGGGTATGCACGGCAGGTGCTGGCGCAGGTGGGGCTCATCGAGGAAAAATATCTGGGCACTGCCCCGGTCCGGCATCAGTTCTGCGTTTCTGCCCAGCACTATTCCTTTGCCGTGGAAGCTTTTGTACAGCTGCTGAAAGAGTACGGCGGCGAGGAATACGATTTCCGCATCCGGGAGACCCAGACCTACGAGATCATCGAGGATGTTGCCCATCTCCGCAGCGAGGTCGGCATCCTCTACCTGAACCACGACAACGAGACCATTCTGCGCAAGGTCATCCGGGAGCATGACCTGAACTTTACGCTGTTGTTTACCGCAAAGCCCCATGTGTTCGTCAGCACCTCCAGCCCGCTGGCACAGAAAGCGGCCCTGACGCTGGAGGACCTGAAACCCTATCCACGCCTTTCCTATGAGCAGGGCGAACACAATTCCTTTTACTTCTCCGAGGAGATCCTCAGCACGCTGGACAGCAAAAAGGACATTCAGGTACGTGACCGTGCCACTCTGTTCAATTTGCTCATCGGGCTGGACGGATATACCATTTGCAGCGGTGTCATCAGCGAAGCGCTCAACGGCCCGAATATCCGTGCCATTCCTTTGCAGGTAGACGATTCCATGGAGATCGGTTATCTGACCCACAAGCAGGTTCAGCCCGGACTGTTCGGGAAGCGGTATATTGAGATCCTGAAAAGCTGCGTTCAACAGATATAGCTTCAAGCTATTGCAAACTGCCTGTTTTTTGTATTTTACACAAGCCCACTCTGGCGGTATACTGTTGCCATCGAACAACAGACATTTCAAAAACAACGATAGAGAGGGTTTTATCTTATGTCAGAATTGAAGTCTCCGTTCCGTTACGACTTTGTGGGCAGCTTCCTGCGTCCCCACGCACTGAAGGAGGCCCGCGCACAGTACAAGGCCGGTGCGATCGACCGCGCCGCACTGACCGCTGTGGAAAACGAAGAGATCACCCGGCTGATCGAAAAGCAGAAGCGCGCCGGCTTCCACGCCATCACAGACGGCGAGTTCCGCCGCAGCTACTGGCATCTGGATTTCATGTGGGGCTTCCATGGCATCGACGAGGTAGAGCTGGATCATGGCTATTACTTCCATGGCGAAGAGACCACCCACGGTTCCCTCCGTGTCAGCGGCAAGATCAGCGGCGAAAATCACCCGTTTGTGGAGCATTTCAAATTCGTCAAGCAGTTCGAGGATGAGAATTGCATCGCCCGCCAGACGATGCCTGCACCGGCACAGCTGTTGGCAGAGCTGTACCGTGAGGACAATGGCAAAAACACCGATGCCGTCTATCCCGACCACGAACAGCTGCTGCAGGACATCGCTGCGGCATATCCAGACGACACCACCGTCCCTGCGCAGGATGCGGTATTCGGTATGCACCGGGATGTTGCTTGCGAGGCTGGAACGGAACGCGCCGAGCAGGTGTGCCCGGTCGTCGGGGTGCACCACAAGCAGGGCTTCGTCGTGCACGTCCTGCTCATATTCCGCGTGGCTTCTCCCGGCAAGCGCGTAAAAACCGGCGTTTGCCCAGAGCACACGGAGGTTGTCCGTGAGTTCGAGCCGCGCCACCCCGCCTCTGACGCCGTTGATGACGGCTTCAAGCTCCTGCGAGGTTTCAGTCGCCCGGGCGCTGGCCTCTTCGGCCTCCCGTGCCCGTTCTTCCGCTATGCTGAAGCTTGCCTTGAGCCGCTGGACCATCGTGTTGAGGGCGCGGGCCAGCTTGCCGAGCTCATCCTCGCGCCGGATGTTTAGGGAACGATCGAGATCGCCCGAGGCTACGCGCTCGGCGAACTCCACCCCCTCTTGAAGGACACCGGTGACTTTACGCAGGATGAGGTAGATGAGCAGGGTGACGAGCAGCAGCGCGCCCACGCAGCTCAGGATGATGTCGCTGCGGAGGTTGCGTATCCCGGCGAGCATGGCTTCCTTGGATGCGGCGGCCACAATGATCCACCCGTTGGGCAGGGCCGTATAGGCGCTGTACATGATCTGCCCCTGCGGGTTCCTGTATTCCAGAAACCGATCTTTGTCCGCGGTGGCTTCCTTGATGAAGCGCTGTTCGGAGACATTGTCGGCGAACATCTTGTTACGGTCCCTGTGCATGATGACCGAGCCGCCCGGCGTGCAGACGAAAACGTACCCCATGCCGTTGAGGGTGACGGGATCGACGATAAGGCGCGTGAGGTGCTCCATGTTGATCGCGCCGACGAGCACGCCGGATACTTTGCCCCTGTCATAGATGGGGGTGGAGATGATGAACGCCTTTTCCTGCGTATAGGGAAGGACAAGCGGACCGTCGAGGGTTTGTGCGCCTTGCAGCGCCTTGTGGAAATAGGAGGAGGTTTTCCGGCTGGTGGCGTTCTCGCCCGGATTGACGCTGGCGATCACGGTCCCCCTGCTATTGAGGACGGCCAGCCCGTCGATGCTTGGGAAGTCGAGCACGGCCCGCCGCAAATGACGGGTAAGGAGCTTGCTCCGTTCGCCCTCGGGGGATTCATCAGGGTTGCGGAGCAGCTCGATGATGGCGATGCGATCCGCCACTGTGAGCAAATGCTGGCGGGTGAGGTTCATGACGGTGGTGAGTTCGCGCCCCACGGCGTCGAGCGTGGAAATTTCAAGGATGCGGGTAGCCTCGGCCACGGAATCCCGGGCGTCGCTGTATGCCTTCCATCCGATGAAGGACGTGGCGAGCGTCACAATGACGCTGATGGGAATGATCATGCGCGCGATAAGTGACATCGTATCTTTCTCGTGTTCAAAACCAGTAGGGGGGAGGAGCCCTGAAGGGCGAAGAGGGGGTTCGAGAGAAGATACGCGGGGAAAAGGAAATGTAAACTATAATCCGGGCTGAAGCGTTGCGGGGGCGAGGGATGGCCGCCGGATCGGAGCGGCTAGGGGCGGAGAGGCCGTTTTGCTGAAAGGCGGTGTCCGGGCACCGGGATCGCCCCGCAGGGGAGCGGGTGAAACGAAAGCCCCGAAAGCCGGGCTTTCGGGGCGAACCTATCCGCGCGTCTTGCGCCAGCCGTCAAAACGTTCCTGAAATATTTTTGAATCTTGCCTGGTCCGTGTGGACACCATCCAGAGGAAGACGCAGATTGTGAGGGCCACAAGGCCCACAAGGGCGAGCAGGATGTATACGATAACCGTCAGAATGGCAAAAATCGTTTCCATAGGGTTGCCTCCATGTCCAATCTTAGCAGAGAACGGCTCCGCGTCAAAGAGGGCACAAGGGTGCGGGCGGGGAAGGCGTAAGGGGGAAGGTTCCGGACATGCAGCCGACGGGATGGGGGACGGCCCGCCATACTGCGGCGTGCCCCAACATCCTTGACTTTAGCGTGTTCAGAGCTATTGTGGAGACAGAGGAAAAGGCGTTTCCTATCACTTCATTACGGAGGCATCATCTATGGAAGTGAAGAAGATTCTCTGTGCGGTGGACTTGGAAGACACAATTGCCCCTTCCGTTGAATATGCGAAGATGATGGCGTCCATGACCGGGGCCTCCATTTTGGTTGCCTATGTCATCCCGGCTCACACGCCGTATGAGGATGTGTATCTTTCCGTCAACAACCAGCCGAATGAAGTGAACAATCCCAACGAAACCATCCAGAAGTCCATGAACGCCCTCTTGGCGGAACAGTTCGCCGGGATGGATGCCACGGGCGTCATTCTTGTGGGGCGGCCTTCCGAAGAGCTGGTAAAGCTGGCTGAAGAGAAGGGAGCCAACCTCATCGTCATGGGCACGCACGGGCGGGCGGGGTTTGACCGCCTGCTGTTCGGGTCCGTCGCCCATGAAGTGGTGCGGGCAGCGCCATGCCCTGTGATGACCGTCCGGCCCCTCATGCCGAAGAAGTAAGCGATAAGGGTGCCCTTCCGTTGAGGAGGGCCTTTCGTTGTATAAAAAGAAAACCTCCCGCTAGG
>ERZ791577.1908-NODE-1908-length-10462-cov-2.656962_pt1 | contig 10462 bp, 5 predicted proteins | sample MGYA00509969_ERZ791577 | MGnify/ENA primary metagenome ERZ791577 (study PRJEB30046, sample SAMN00791917) | human gut metagenome | study: EMG produced TPA metagenomics assembly of the A metagenome-wide association study of gut microbiota in type 2... | reverse complement strand
AAATAATCAGAAGGCCCCAGCAATGGAAGGTATATCCAATAAAATTCAGGAAGGAGAAGGACGCCGGAACTCCAGCCACGCTGGTCGCTACGCCTGTGATCACCATAGCAGGATTGCCGTGAGGGATCAGTCCGTTCGTTCCGCAGGCAACACCGTCCAAAATGTTGGCGCTTCGGCAGGGATCTGCCTCGTCCTTATAATCGCTCATCAGCTGCTTGACGAAGGGACCAAAGAATACAATGGTATTCGTGGAGCTGTGGGTGGCAATACAGCCGGACATGGCCAGGAAATATGCCACCAGCTCCGCGCTGCGAATGCTCTTGCACCGGGATACAATCCATCCCGCAAAGGCATCCAGGGCGCCGCTCTTATCGGGGATCTGGATCAGCATCAGGATCAGGAAGGAAACAATGGCCACATTTGCCATGCCGATCATACCAGAGGCAACGGGGCTGTCATCACTGAACAGGACAGAAGGCTCAATGACACCCAGCACAACGCTGAACAGCAGGGCCAGCGCATTGGAAAGGAGCAGGGCGGAGACCAGGCCCCAACCTCTGCGCATCATATAGACCAGCACAATGGGGAGAACCAGGAAAATCAGGGACTTGGCTTTGGTGGGATCGCCCTCGATCACCGCGCTTCCACCGCTGGACTGCTGAAGGCCGATCACCACATACAGCACGGCGGAAATGGCGCCCACAATAATCGCATAGGGCATACGAGTACGCACCACATCATTGACGCTGGCTCCCTGGGTCTGGGAAGATGCAATGGTGGTATCAGAAATGGGAGCCAGGTTATCGCCAAAAATGGAGCCGCTGATGATCGCGCCGCACATAAGGCCCATATCGATCCCCAGCTCACCGGCCAAGGGGCACATTACGGCAGAAACTGCAGTGACGGTTCCGGTGGAGGTTCCGCAGGCTGTGGAAATCAGCACACAGACCAAAAAGGCAATTACCGGAATAAAGCCTGTATTCACGTTCATCTGAGCCACAACCCAGGTCAGGGCTTCAATCAATCCGCTGGTTTTCAGCAGGGCAGACAGCAGTCCCGCCATAAAGAACGCCACGCAGATCACGCAGACCATAGATTCCCGCAGGCCTTTTAACATTTCGTCGCCGTAGGCCTTACGATCTTTTGCCAAAATCAGTCCAAGCACCAGGGAGAGGAACAAAACCACCATCATGCTCTTTGTTCCGCCGCCCCGGATCAGCAGCATATACATGATCCCGGCTACCGCCAGAGCAACACACAGCCAAGCTCCCACATGACCGCCATAGTAGCTGACTGGGTACGATTTTTTCGCCTCCATCATAATCTCCTTTCTTCCAATGCAATACCAGTTCGTTTATACTTCTCAGCTCAATTGCTTCAGTGCCTGTTCCATACGGTCCAGCGCCTTCTCCAGATTTTCCATGGAGTTGGAGTAGGAGATGCGGATCTTCCCGGGAACATTGTACGCCTCACCGGGCACCGTGGAGATCAGTGCCTCATCCAGCAGATACTGGCACAGGTCTACGGCATTCTCAATCACCTTATCCCCAAACCGCTTGCCAAGATAGGGCTGCACATCCGGATACACATAGAACGCGCCCTTCACATCCGGACATACAATTCCTTCCATGGCATTGAGCCGCTGCACCACGTAGTCTTTTCTCCGCTTGAACTCTTCCACCATAACCTGCATGTCATGCTGAGAGCCCTGCAAAGCCGCCAGAGCCGCCTTCTGGGAAATCGCGCTGGTGGCAGAGGTAGTCTGGCTCTGCACCGCCATGATCCCCTTGATCACATCGGCCCGGGCGGCGGCATAGCCGATCCTCCAGCCGGTCATGGCGTAGGCCTTGGAGAAGCCGTTCACTGTAACGGTCCGGTCCCTGACCTCCTGAGAGATAGAGGCTACACTGAAGTGCTCCGCTCCATCATAGACCAGCTTCTCATAGATCTCATCGGAGACCACGATCAGGTCGTGGCGGATCGCGATATCCGCCAGGCCCTTCAGGGTCTCATAGGACTGCACCACACCGGTGGGGTTGCCGGGGGTGTTGATGACCAGCATGCGGGTCTTGTCGGTGATGAGGCTCTCCAGCTCCTTGAGGTCGATCTGGAAGTCGTTCTCCTCCCGCAGCTTGTAGCTGACAGGAACAGCGCCGAAGAAGTTGGGCACGTGGATGTAGTTGAGCCACACGGGATCGGGAACCAGAACCTCGTCGCCGGGGTTGAGGAAGGCGGCTACCGCGGCGTAGGTGCCCTCGCCCACGCCGATGGTCACCAGGATCTCGTCGGCGGTGTAGTCCACGTTGTTGTCCCGCTTGAGCTTTTCGGCAATGGCCTTGCGCAGCTCAGGGGTACCATAGTTAGAGGTGTAGAACACGTTGCCCCGGCGGATGCTGTCATAGGCGGCATCCTTAATGACCTGGGGGGTATCGAAGTCGGGGCGGCCGATACTGAAAATGACCACCTTCTTGCCTTCACGCCGGTAGGCTTCAGCCTTCTGGGTGGCGGCATGGATGCTGGAACTGGGGATTTGGCGCGTCATGGCGTTCAAAAAGGATGGCATGACTTTACTCCGCGGTAACGAGGTTGTCGGGCGTGGCGCCGTCCACGTATTGGAACAACTGGTCAACGGACATGCGGGACATGGCGTTGAGCGCATCCGTAGTGAAGGCCCCGGCGTGCGGGGACAGGATCACGTTGTCCAGCGAGAACAGCGGGGAAGCGGTGAGCGGCTCCTGCGAATAGGCGTCGATGATCGCGCCGGAGATGACCTTGCCGCGCAGGGCTTCGTACAGGGCGTCCTCGTCCACGATGCCGCCGCGGGCCATGTTGACCAGCAGCGCGGAGGGCTTCATGAGCGCCAGTTCCGCCTTGCCGATGAACCCGGCGGTGGTTTCGTCGAGGGGGCAATGCACGCACACGATGTCCGACTCGGCGAGCAGCTCGTTCAGTTCCCGGCGCTCGATGCCGTACTTGGCGGCAAGGGCTTCGGGCCAGCAGGGATCGGTCCCGAGGAGGCGGGCTTCGAACCCGGCCATCCGGGAAGCCACGCGGCTCCCTATGTTGCCGAGGCCGATGATGCCCACGGTCTTGCCGCAGATTTCACCGCCCATGGTCCGGGCCTTTTCCCACTGCCCGGTCCGCACGGCGTTGTCGCACTGCGGCACGTTGCGCAGGTAGCCGAGCAGCAACGCGAAGGTATGTTCCGCCACGGCCACGCTGTTCGCGCCGGGCGTATTGCAAAGCAGGATGCCGCGCCGGAGCACGGCTGGGATGTCGATCATGTCCAGCCCGGTGCCGAGCTTGGCGATCAGCTTGAGGTTGGGGAGCTTTTCCAGCAGCTCGTCGGTGATGGTCAGGCTGTTGCCGGTGACGGCGATGTCGGCGGTGGCCAGCGCTTCAACGAAGCCGGGCGTGTTCACGCGCTTCCCGCGCCAGTCCAGCACTTCCAGACGTTCGTCATCAAGCAGGCGGCGCATCTCGGCGTCGGAGAACTTGGCGAACGGCGGGGCTTCCACAAAAACGGTATGCTTGCTCATGTCCGCTCCGCCTAAACGAGGGTGTATAAGGGGAATTCAAAGGAAACGGCCTGATGGGGGCAGCTGATGCGGCAGTTGCCGCAATGCCAGCACTCGCGCTTGTATGCTTCGATGACGTGAGGCGTTTCGTCGTGTTCCTTATCCAGTTCCAGAATGTAGCCGGGGCAATCCTTCACGCAGCGGCCACACTTGACGCATTTCTTGGAATCAAAAACCGGAGGCATGTCGTTTCTCCTTGTGAAAGATGCGGGATCACTCCGTCCAGCCGAACTGGAACGCGCCGTCCTTGCGGGTGAGCACCAGCCCCTTGGCGAGTTCGGGGTCCTTTTCGGGATAATCGGAGAGCTGGTACATGCCCCGCCCGCTTTCCTTGCGCTGGAGACAGGCTTCCAGATGGGCCCGGCACAGTTCGAGCAGGTCGAACGCCTCGTGCAGGCGCATCAGCTCGTGGTTGTTGGTGGCTACGACGCGATCCGTGTAGCTCTCCACAAGGGCGAGCTTTTCGAGAGCGAGACGCATACCGGCCATGTTCCGGCGGTACTTGGCGTAGTAGTCCATGATCTGACGGATGGGATCTTCAAAGTCGTTGTACTTCAGAAGGTTGGTTCCCTTGCGCTCCCAAGGGGCGAGGATTCGGTCGTGTTCGGCCTGCGCTTCCGCGTCGTCGATGACGCCCATCTCGGTGGACGCCGCATCGTTCGCGGCATGGAACGCCGCCACGTAGCCGCAGCACATCGCGCCGGAGAAACTCGTAAAGTTGCTGCCCGCGAACAGGCCCTTCACCGTGGTTTCCAAGCGATCGTCGGCGAGGAGCATCCCGGAAACCGTCATTTCGGAAACTTCCACTTCCAACGGAGCCTTCTTGAACTCGATGCCGCGGGCCGCGCAGTAATCAAGGTAGGTTTCCTTGTCCGCGGGCATGAGCACGTACTGGAGGTGATGCACGTCCTCGTCGCTGAAGTGGGTCATATCCATATAGAACGGCGGACCGTTGCCCTCGACCTGTTCCTGCCACGTGCCCATGACCTGATTGCGGCGCTTGCCGTTTTCGCCCATCGGGTCATACTTGAACATGAACCGTTCGCCGAGCGCGTTGATTTCCTTGCCGCCCATGTTGTTGATGCCGTTCATGCCGGGCGCGCCCCAACCCTTGGGGATGAGCGTCGCGCGGCCGCTGATGTCGATATTGACCAGCGACGCGCCGATCTGCATGGGCAGGACGAAATAGCTGCCGGTGTTGTACGGCATATGCCAGCAGTTGTAGGGGTTGCCGGTGGAGTTGTTGGTCAGGCGCTGGGGGTGCCAGCCGAGGGAACAGATGGCGGTTTTGCATTCGATGGCGTACACTTCGCGGGTCAGGACGTTGAAGCCCATGCACCCCATGATGTGCCCGCCGCGCTCGAACAGGCGGGTGATGTGGAAGTCGTCGAGGATGTTGACGCCGGACTTGCGCACGCGGCGGGCCAGATGCCGCTTGATGGTCGTGCCGTTGGTGATGTGCAGCCACCACGCGCCGGGCTGGCCGAAGCCGACGGAACGATACCGCTTGCCGTCCTTGATCAGGAATTCCGTATCGACTTCCTCAAGGATTTTCACGCAAGGCTTGATGGCGTCGAACCACTGGTTGAGCTGGGCTTCGCGGTAGCCGAAAGCGGACTTCATGAAGAAGCCGACAAAGGCTTCGCGGGTGTCGTTGGGTTCGTCGGTGCCGAGCGCCGCCATGAAATGGTCGTTGCCGCCGCCGAGGCAGCCGGAGCTTTCCAGCCGCCCCTGCCCCACCATGAGCACGTCGGCCTTAAGTTCCGCCGCGCGCAGGGCTGCACCGACACCTGAAGCGCCGGTTCCGAGGATGAGCACGTCGGTCTTGATGCGCTTTCCCCAAGCTGTTTCTGTAACAAGCATGGTTTCTCCTTGGCTTCACTGAATAAAAAGGAAAGAAAAGGCCACTTATTCAACCGGAGTATCCGGTGTTTTCCTATTTCTTGTTCAGCAAAGGACATGCCAACGCATTATATTCGACTAGAGCTGATATTCTAATATGTTAGAGGAGAACACTCCACACAAAACGTCAATGAACAGAAAAATACATGATTCTGTCAGAATATTTTCTGAATACAGAAATATTTCTGAAAAAATCCACCATCCGATAACCAAACACCATGCTCAAATGGCCTGCTCTCCCGCCACAAGCACGCTGAAGCCGCAAAAAAGATTCCATTCGGGCAAAGCGAATCTTTCTCTCTTGCGAAAAAACACCCAAACAAAAAGGGGAGCACGGCCAATCAATCGCCTGAACGAAAGGGAATCCGGCAATCCAGCTGCCCCTCCCGCCTCTTCTGCCCACTGAAGGCCCCTTCCCCACCCCACCGCACAACGCTGTGCGCGGACTGCAAAAAGGGCCATCCGCGCACAAAAACGTACGGGCACAAATAAAAAAGCCGCCTCCCAAACGGGAAACGGCTTTTCCTCGCCCTCAACAGACGTTCTTAAAACAATGTGCCCTGCCCCAAGGCAAGAAATTAAGTCACAGAAGAAACCACGTTACGCTCTCAAGAAACGCCTTACGGAAGAGTGACCGCGAAAGGGCACCCCTTCCGGGGCCTTCTCCCCCGCATTCCTCAATCATACCGCAGAACGCTCATCCCCTGCAGCCGGGAAAGAATCAGATTCTCGCGGCGGACGTTGGGAAGTTCAGCTCCGGGCTGGAGGGAGGTGACGACGGCCCGCCCGATAATGTGCCGGCCTTCGCCGTTCCCGTCATTGGTACGAACGCCCCAGACGTTGTGGAACATAACGGGCTCGCCCTTGTACTCCCCTATATATAAGGTAATGTGCCCGCGCAGCCAGAGCAGCGTGGCGAACGGAACCCCTTCGTCCTTGATGATGCTTTCCTTACCCGAGGGGGACGCCTTCACGAAGCTGATGAACTGCCATGCCTTGGCCTGCGCCGATGAGTTGCGTGGCAGCCACACCCCAAAAGGGACGAAAAGATCCCTCATCGCCAGCGAGCAGTCCCGGTTGAACAGGTATCCGCCCCAGCCGTAGGGCTGCCCCATCATGCGGTTGCCGATCTCGGCCGCCGCCCTTGCCGTCAGGGGAATGGGCTTGCGCACCACATCGGAGGGAGACACCCGCACGGGTACGGCCACGGCACGGCCCTGCGGATCACGCACAGGGACCAGCAGCCTCAGCGAGGATCCCGATCCGCCGGACAGAGGCAACATGGTCCCGAGGCTCCCCGTGGTAACATAACGCCCCAGCTCATCCACCAGCGGGACGTCGTCACGGACGATGACCGCATACGTCCCGTTCTCGTAGCGCGAGCGGAACGGCGCGTCCGTCACAGCCGTATCCTCCGTGGGAACCCAGCCGGATACGAGCCCCGTCTCCACAAACACCCATGCGCCATCGGCGGAGGTATGCACGACAAGCAGCGGCATCCCCACCGGAAGCGTGGAGTACATGAACATATCGAAGGGATACCCCTCCCCGGCCTCGGCAGGGTTCCCGAACCGGGGCTTATGGGTGGGCGCTTCGCGCAGCACCGTGGGCCGCACGGTAATCGCCTTGTCGAACCGGGACGGATACGCATCCCGAGCGGCGTTCGCCGTCAGCTTGTCCCAATTCTCCTGCGTCCACGGCAACAGGTTTTCCGCCCATCCCCGCGCCTTGCTCCGCTTCTTCTGGCCGCCGAAAATGGCGAACGCCTCGGAGGCGGAAACGGAGGAGCGTACAGCCTCCCACGGGCCAAAGAACAGGCTGTTGAACCGGGCGTCCTGCCGGGCCTGCTCCGCAGCCGACATGAGGGGCTTGTCCGGATTGCCCTGCCGGGCATAGACCAGCAGGTCCTGCGGCAACCGCCGCAAATCCGCAATGCTCCCTTTCGGGCCTTCAAAGCTGCCGGACTCGGCCGGAGGCAGGCTCCCGCCCTTGCGTCCGCCGCCGCAGCCGCCGAGCGCGAGGGCGCAGCACAGCAATACGCCGAGAGCAATCAGACGGAGGCTTCTCCCTTTCACCATTTGGGGGACAGAGACAACGCCCCGCCCCCCGAGCCTTTCATACGGCGGCACACCCCAAAAGCCCTTGCGGGCACCAGAAACCATCATGTGCGTTCACCCTCAGTTTGCGGACCGACGGCCTCCGGGGCCGCCCCCAAACGTCGGGCCAGCCACGTATACCGCTTCTGCATCCGGTTGTTTTTAACGGCCATCGCCAAAGCGCGGGGCTCTCCCACCAGTACGACGAGACGCTTGCCCCGCGTCACCCCCGTATAGATGAGATTCCGCTGCAGCAGCATATAGTGCTGCGTCATCAACGGAATGACGACAGCAGGATATTCCGAACCCTGTGATTTGTGAATGGAAATCGCGTAGGCCGCCACTATTTCGTCGAGTTCTTCCCAATCGTACCCGACATAACGGTCATCATACCGGACAACAAGGCATTTTTCCTGTACGTCCACACTGGAAACCCGCCCGATATCGCCGTTGTACACATCTTTCTCATAGTTGTTGCGGATCTGCATGACCTTGTCGCCGAGCCGGTAGAGCCGCTCTCCGCGCTGCAGGGCCTCCCCTTCGGGATTGAGCGCCTGCTGAAGCCGCAGGTTGAGGTTCGCCGCGCCCACGGTGCCCTTGTGCATGGGCGAAAGCACCTGGATTTCATCGAAAGGATCAAGCTGGAAACGACGGGGGATGTGATTCTTGACCAAATCCACGATGATGTCCGCCGCGCGATCGGGATCGTCCTGCCGCATGAAATAGAAATCGGAAAGACGATCCTTTGAGGATTCGAGGCGTGGCAGCTCGCCCCGGTTGATCAGGTGGGCGTTGCACACGATTTCGCTTTCCGCCGCCTGCCGGAACACCTCCACCAGCTCGACCACGGGCATGGCCCCGGAAGCGATGAGATCCCCGAGCACATTGCCCGGCCCCACGGACGGGAGCTGATGCACGTCGCCCACGAACACGATGGTCGCGCCGAGCGGAGCCGCCTTGAGCAGGTGGTAAGCCAGCATGGTGTCCATCATGGACGCCTCGTCCACCACGAGCAGCCCGCAGGCCAGCGGGTTATCCTCGTTGCGGGCGAACCCGTCGTCCTTGGGCGTGTATTCGAGCAGGCGGTGGATCGTGCGGGCTTCCCGGCCGATGGCCTCGGACATGCGCTTCGCCGCCCGGCCCGTGGGCGCGGCCAGCAAAATCTTGGCCTTGTTTTCCGCGAAAACCTGAATGATCGCGTTCAGGATGGTGGTCTTGCCCGTACCGGGGCCGCCGGTCAGGACCATTACTTTGGACGTCGCCGATGTGCGCACGGCCTCAAGCTGTTCCTCGGCCAGCGTAATGCCGAGCCGGGACACGACTTTCTCCACCACCTCGTCGGCCTTGGGGAACCGCACCGACTTCGGCGAGGCGAGGATACGCCGCAGGTAATAGGCAATCTTCGATTCGTAATGATGGAACCGGGTCAGGTACACGCCGATCTCGTCGTCGAGCTCCTCCAGCACCACCCGCTCCTCACGGGCGAGGCAGTCCACGGCCTCCTCGACGAACTCTTCCGCAATGCCGAGCTGGGAACAGGTCTGTTCCACCAAGGCCCGGCGGGGATAATAGACGTGCCCGTCGTCGATCTGCTTCATCAGCGTGTACAGCGTGCCCGCCTGAATCCGCAAAGGGTGCTCGCTTTCAAAGCCGAGCTTGGCCGCCAGCGCATCCGCCGTCAGGAAGCCGATGCCCCGGATGTCCATCGCCAGCCGGTAGGGGTTCTCCTGCACGATGGACAGCGCCTGCGGGCCGTAATGCTTATAGATACGGACGGCGAAAGAAGCGCCGATATCGTGCGGCTGGAGGAACTGCACCAGATTGCGCACGCCCTGATGCTCGGTCCAGCACTCGACGATGGTCACCAGCTTCTTCTGGGTGATGCCGGAAATTTCCAGCAGACGCTGCGGCTCCTCATCGAAAATCCTGAGCGTGTCTTCGCCGAACGCCTTGACGATGCGCGCCGCGATGCTCTTGCCGATGCCCTTGATCAGCCCGGAGGCCAGATACAGCTTGATGCCCTCGGCGGTGGCGGGGAGCAGGCTTTCAAAGGAATCCATCTGCACCTGCCTGCCGAAGCGGGCGTTGTTCACCCACCGGCCCTTGATGCGCAGGGACGCGCCCGCCTGCGGGCTGCCCATATGCCCGACCACGGTGACGAGATCCACCTCGTCCTTGCCTTCCGGCCTGACCCGGAACACCGTGTAGCCGTTTTCCTCATTATGGAAGACCACACGCTCCAGCGTGCCCTGCAATTCCACCGTATCGTTGAGGGATGAAAGAGAAAGCTGCGTCATGCCCTACCCCATCCGCCGCTGCAGCAGCAGGGCGTCGGCCACGGTCAAGGCGGCCATCGCCTCAAGCACGGGATTGACGCGCGGAATGGCGCAGATGTCGTGCCGTCCGCCCACACGCAAGGATACGGGGCTGCCTTCGGCGTTCACGCTTTGCTGTTCCTTGGCGATGGAGGGGATGGGTTTGATCGCCACGGTCATCACCAGCGGCTGGCCGGTCGAAATGCCGCCGAGGATACCGCCGCAATGGTTGGTCGCGGGATTGCCCGGCGTCGATCCGGCCCCGGCCGGACGGTAGGCGTCGTTATTGAAGCTCCCCCGGCTGCGGGCCGCGGCGAAACCGTCGCCGATCTCCACACCCTTGAACGCCTGAATGCCCATGATCGCGGAGGCCAGAGCCGCGTCCAGTCGGCGGTCGGACTCCACATACGTGCCGATGCCGGCAGGCACACCGTAAGCCAGCACTTCAATCACGCCGCCCAACGTATCGGAGGCCTTCTTGGCCTCGTTGATGCGTTCGATGATGCGGGCTTCGGCCTCTTTGTCCAGCGTACGGACAGGCGAGGCATCAAGCGCTTCCAGATCGTCGGGG
>ERZ791577.1905-NODE-1905-length-10466-cov-3.341658_pt1 | contig 10466 bp, 7 predicted proteins | sample MGYA00509969_ERZ791577 | MGnify/ENA primary metagenome ERZ791577 (study PRJEB30046, sample SAMN00791917) | human gut metagenome | study: EMG produced TPA metagenomics assembly of the A metagenome-wide association study of gut microbiota in type 2... | reverse complement strand
GAGGCGAGGGTGTTTCTATCCTCGCCTTGTTTAGTCTATACTGTATTTGATTTTCATTAAATAAAGCCATCCCGTTGTATACGGCAATAAATTATTGGAACACCTATTTTACTTTTTGTATAAAAACAACATATTTCTTTTATCCGTTATCAAAAACACTTTTTGTTAATAAGGTAAAAAAAAAAGATCATAAAAAAACATAATTCAAGTCAACGATTAACACAAAACATACTAGTTTTGTTAAAGTATACTTGCTCAGAGAATAAAAACATTACTTATCGCCATATTGGAGTTGTTTCCATTCTTCCTCTTCAGCCTTCAGCTACCAGCTGGAACAAAGTTTTTATCTATCAAAAGAATAAATATCTTTTATCCTGACAGAATCGTATGAGAGAAAAAATATTTTTAAAAAATATATTACCTATATTCATGGTTTTTATAAATCTTGCACTATCTGTCTCGGTAGTCTTTCTCATGCGTTATGTCCAAAATTTGCTGAATTCGGACGTAAAAATCAATTTGGTGGAGATTGTGACCCAGAACAAGGACGCCATCACCAGCAGGTTGATGATGAACGTCAACTCGCTGGATATCACCGCAAACAAACTTTCCGATAGGTTGAAGGCCGAGGAATCTTCCGGCAAGCTCAAGACACAGGACCTCATCGAACAATACGCCAAAGAAAACAACACGGATGATCTGTTCACTGCGAACAGGGACGGCATGGCCTTGTTTGATGGCGGCCGGAAGCTGGATATCTCGGGGCGGCATTATTTCCGCCTCGCCATCGACGGCATCCCCAATATTTCAGACAAGCTTATTTCACGCATCAACGGGGATGAGGTTTTCGTCATCAGCGTGCCGCTCTCGTATAACGGGGAAATCGTGGGGACCATACAAAAGGTCATTACATTCGAGGAAATGTACAAGATATGTTCCCTCTCCATCTTTTCCTCGCAGGGCTATATGTATGTAATCAACCGTGAAGGATACGTTATCCTTCACTCGGCGCATCCCAAGTGTGAGCAGAAGTCCGACAATTACTTCCGCGATCTCTATGGGGCGGGCAACCCTAAAGCTTCAGAGCAGATGAAACGGGATATCCGGAACAACCGCAACGGGTTCATCGAGACGACGATAGCCGGGAGGGAAATCTTCTCGGCATATACTCCCATAGAAAAAATCCACGACTGGTATTTGATTACAAGCGTACCGAACAATGCCGTTTCTCCCAACGGCAATACCGTCATCAGTATTTTCTATTTCATTCTGTTCGTCATCGTAGTTATCTTTACCTCAAGCCTTACGTATTTCTTGTGGTACAAGAATAAGCAGCGCGCGCAATTGGAAAAAATTGCCTTTGTCGATACGGTTACTCTGGGTGACACATACAATAAATTTCTTGTCGATGCGCAAGGGATACTGACCCAATGTCCCCATAAGAAATTCCATATTATCAAATTTGATATCGACAATTTCAAATACATAAACAATTTTTACGGATTTGAATTCGGCGATCGCATTTTACGCAAAATCAATGAAAGCATCAGCCAGCAGCTGAATGTCCATGAACTGATCGCAAGGATTTACAGCGACCATTTTGTGATCCTGCTTGAAAACGCCGCGGAAGGACGGCTGAACGCCCTGCTCTCTTCCATCGAGAATGAAGAGATAACCCTCTATTTTTCAGCGGGTATTTATTCCGTCACGGACAGCACCGAAAGCATCAACCTCATGGTGGATAAGGCAGGGACGGCCGCCCGCTCAATCAAGGGTGTGCTGAATAAAAAATTCGCCTATTACACAAACAAATTCGAACAGATAACGATCCATAACGAGCAGTTGAAACGCGCCGTGAAGCAAGCGCTGAAGAACGATGAATTCATCCCGTACTATCAGCCCAAGGTGGACATCAACAGCGGCATCCTCGTGGGCGGCGAAGCGCTGGTGCGCTGGAAGACCCGCGAGGGCAAATTCATCTTCCCCAACGAATTCATTCCCATGTGCGAACAGACGGGCCTTATCGTCGAACTCGACATGATCATGTACGAAAAGGTCCTCAAGTTCCTGAAATCCTTCCTTGAGGAGGGCCTGGCGTGTGTTCCCATCTCGGTGAACTTCTCGCGCCTCCACCTGATGGACAGCGACTTCCTCAGCAAAATCGTCAAAAAACAATGTGAATACGGCGTGCCCGCTCATCTTATTGAAATAGAACTGACTGAAAGCGCCATATTCGACAATATCGACACCATCTATGCCTTTACACGGAAAATGCACGCCAACGGATTTGCAATCGCTATGGACGATTTCGGTTCCGGCTATTCCTCGCTTAATATGCTCAAGGACATCCCCATCGATGTCCTCAAAATCGACAAAGGCTTCCTGAGCGAAGCGGCGGACAACAACAGGCGAAACATCATCTTCTCGTCGATTGCCGATATGGCGAGAAAACTGAATATCAAGGTTGTCGTCGAGGGCGTGGAGCACCTTGAGAACGTGCGCTTGATGAAGGAGTGCGGCTGCTCCATCGCACAGGGCTACTACTTCGCAAAGCCTATGGATGAGGAAAGCTTCCGTAACGTATTCAAAGAAGGTCGGATATGCTGAAGAAATGGCTGTCCTGCATATGTGCGGCGATTCTGCTTTTAGGCTTGGGCGGTTGCGAGGACAACAGCCGCAAGGTGAAAATCGGCGTTTCCATCGGTGCCGGAGGCGCGGCGCGCTGGCAGAAGGACATGGCGTTCATGCAGGAACGCGCCAAAGCGCTCGGGGCGGACATCGAACTGCGGCTCAATCTGCCGGACAGCTCCAAGACGCAGGCCGAAGACTGCCTTGAAATGCTCTCCGACGGCATCGACGTTTTGATCATCACGCCGAACAACACCCGCAAGGTCGACGATGTCCTGATGTACGCCAAACAGAAGAACACCAAAGTGGTTTCCTACGCGCGGGCCGTCATGGGGGGCAGCGTCGACCTTTTCGTCGGGTACGACTGCTATAAGATCGGGCAGAACATGGGGCAGCACCTGACTGAAAAAGTCTACCACGGGGACATCATTGTCCTCAAAGGCGACGTGAACGACTTCAACACGCCGTTTTTGTATTATGGAGCCATGAAATACATCAAGCCTCTGATCGAAAACGGCAAACTCAATATGGTTCTGGATGCGTACGTGCCCAAATGGTCCCCTGCTGAAGCCAAGAAGCTGGTCAAGGAGGCCGTCGCCGCAAACGGCAACCGTATCGATGCGATCTTCGCCTCCAATGATCGCCTCGCCGGGGCCGCCGCCGAAGCGCTCGAGGAGCTCCACGTCACCAACCATGCCGTCATCACCGGCATGGACGCTGAACTCGCCGCCATCAAAAGAATCCTCGCGGGCACGCAGGACGCGACCATCTACATGGACCTGAGGGAACTGGCGTATGCCGCCGTGGACGAGGCCTACAACCTTGCCACGAAGAAAAAGGTCAACGTCAATTCTGAACTGGGCAACGACGGTAGCAATAAAATCAACGCGTTCCTGATCAACGGTAAAGTCGTGACCAGAGAAAACATCAATAAGGTGCTGATCGAACCCGGCCATTTTACGAAGGAAGACATTTACTCGGAGTAAAAAACGCCTCCCGGTGCGGTGCGCCTATCCAGAACCGTCCTTTCTCTTTTGCACGAGAGCGGAAACTCTTGTAGGCCTATTCCTCCGTGCACCTATAAAAGGGGCGGGCCCAGGAGCGAACCCGCCCCTTTCACACATGTTTCCCTCCGCGTATTCACCGATACGTTTCCGTCAGGAAGCGGGGATGCCGCCGGCGAACGGCCTTCCTCCCCTGACAGCGTGCCGACACGGTTTTCATGCCCTGCTTCCGAGGGCATTGGGGAGGATTGTGAGTATCCCCTGATGATAAACCATACGGGAATATCCACCCCCAATGGTGCATCGCCTCATCATCGCTCAAGACGATTTCCCGCCTCAACATGTCCCACACGCTTGACCAAGAGGCCGTGGGCGAGCGACAACGGAAACCGCCGAAGCGCCGCATAGGTTAACCTGCGGCAGCGCACAGCCGTAAGAAGGAACCCGCTTTCCCGTATACGCCCTCATATGGCGAGGCTTGCGGCTTTTCCGGTGGACATTGCAAGGAGTTTTTGATGCAGCTTTCCGCGTTCCCTTTCTCGACCATTCTCTTTGACCTTGACGGCACGCTTGTGGATAGCGCGCCGGACGTTCTCGAAGCCATTGCCGCCGTCCTGCGTGACGCGGGCGATCCGGTCCCTCGGATGGCGCTCTCCATCATCGGCCCTCCGCTGGAAGGTATTTTCCGTGAAGTCTGCCCGGACGCCGACGAAGCGAAAATCGCCCGGCATGTGGCCGCATTCCGTGACCTCTATTTTGGCGGCACCTTCCCCCAAAGCACTCCTTACCCCGGCATCTTCGCGTTGCTTGAGCGTTTGCGGGCCAAAGGCTGCCGCCTGTTCGTCGCCACGCATAAACCGGAGGCCGCCGCGCAAAGGATGCTTACGCTCAAGGGGTTCATGCCCTTCCTCGAAGGCGTCGGCTGCACGGATTCCCTGCCGGACCGGCAACTCTGCAAAAAGGATATCATCCGTCTCCTTATGGAGCGCCATGCCCTCGATCCCGCTTCAATGGTCATGGTGGGAGACACGGCCCTCGATATCAGAGGCGGCAACGAACAGGGCATAGCCACCATCGCGGCCCTGTACGGCTATGGCGACAAGGCAAAGCTCCTCGCTGAGCGCCCGCGCTATCTGACCGACGATCCAGAATGGCGCACGCTCCGCAAGGCGGAGTAGCCCATACAAAATAAAGAAGCCGTCCTTTTTCCGTTCAGAGAAAGGACGGCTTTTCGTTGTTACGATGTATGACCCTGCCCTGTTCCAGCGGGCGTCGGTTTTGGAGGAGGAGAGGGATTTTCCGTGCAAGGATATGATACCCGGAGCCACTACCGGCCCTTCGGCATCCTCTGCTACCGATGCAACACCCCCGCATGGAACGCTACATGTAGGGGAAGCTCGTCAAGCCAATACGTCCAGTCGTGGAGGCCGGGCGCCTCGCGGTACTGATAGGAGAACCCGCCCCGGCGGAGCGTATCCCGAAAGGCGCGGTTCTCAGGCACGACATACGCGTCCTGCTGCCCTGTGGTGATGAGCATGGCGGGCATCCCGGCGGCCTTCGACCGTTTCAGCAGATCTTCGGCGGAATACGACTGCCACAACGCCTTGTTGGCGTTCATAGGGCCGAGCACGTCGCGGATCTTCCATTGATCGGGATGCCGGGTAATGTCCATAACGCCGCTCATGGAGCTGACCGAGGCAAAGGAGCCGGGATGCCGCAGCGCAAGGACAAAGGAACCGTGCCCCCCCATCGACATGCCCATGACGCCGCGTTTCGGCAGCACAGGGAAAGCCCGCTCCACATACGGCATCAACTCGCGCGCGAAAAAGCTCTCAATGCGGCTTTTCTTCAAATAGGGGCTGTCCGCATACCAGCCGGTGCGGCCGCATGACGGCGCGATGAACACCAGCTGCTCGCGGGTCGCCAGCTTCGACAGCAGCGCTCCGGCCCGCGTGTTCCAGACGCCCGCATCCTCGAATGCACCATGCAGCAGATACACGACGGGGAAACGCTCGCCCGGCTTGCGGTCGGCGGGAAGGAACGCGTAGCAAGGAATCTTCCCTCCACGGAACATGGAGTTCACAGTGAACGGAATGCCGCCCTGCTCCGCGGAGGCCTCAGCGACGGCGGGCAAAGGGGACTCCGCCGGTAGGGGAGAAGAAGATGCGGAGGAAGGCAGAGCCTGAGGCGCGGGACGTTCCGCCGCCTTGTTCCTGCCAAGAAGAAGTTCCTTTTCGACAACAGGTTCCACTGCGGCGGACAGCATGACTCCACCGTCCTCGGTCACATGCACCATATCCTTATACCGCAGCCGGATGTGGCGTCCCTTGTCGTCGACCTTGAATGTCGTGTAGTTGCCCTGAGCGTCGGCCAGCACCTTGACCGTATCCACGAAGGCGGCATGATACGTCTCGCAGGCTTCCTTTTGCAGCTCGCTCAAGCGGCGGACGCGGGTCGAATACGGTTCCTTGCCCATGACGGGCAGGCCGACCCATACGGCCTTGGCACCCTTGGCCGTGGCCACGGCAAGCAGGCGTTCGGCGCGGCTCCGGTAAATCGTCTTCCACGATTCACTGTCGGCGTGATGGCGCTTGCGGTTCTCGTCGATGATGTCCTGCGGGTCATTGGCCCCCATGCAGATCACGACCATATCCGGGTTGTACTTCCCCACCAGCTTCTCAAGCTGCGCGGGCCAATCGAAATAGTCCTGACGGCTGAGACCGGTCGAATATTTGCCTTCGCGCACCACTTCCAGATCCGGGCGCTTGCGCAGAGTACGCTGGAGCACGGGCCCGAACCCTTCCATCATCATGGAGTCGCCCACGAGCAGCACCAGCGGCTTGCGTTCCGTTTCCGCCCGAACCGGAGGCGGCGGAATCCCTGTTTCCGGCTGCGCCCCGGGAGTCCGCACGGCCTGTTCAGGTACGGCGGCGGGAGGGACGGAAGCGGGAACCTCTTCGACTGGGGGCTCCGGCTGTGCGGGAGAAGCCGCCTCACGGGAAAAATCCGCCAGCGCATCGGCTACGGGCCGCTGCGGGGCCGTGCTTGGAGCAGCGGCTACGGACGGCCCTTCGACGGTCCCAAGAGTTTTATCCGTGTTGAACGCGGTCACCAATCGGGTTTCCGCCTCCGAAAAGGCGGCGAGGCCCGTCGCTTCGGCTACGCCCTTCACAGTCTGCCCTACCACGGCGGCGGGCGGAAAATCGATGCCGGCCCGGTCCAGAAAGCTGGAGAAACGCGTCGCGTCCAGAAAAAGCATCAAGACGAAGGCCAGCGCGTATACGGCGCAGGCACGACCGGACGTGAGCGTTCTCCGCTCGGATCGGAAAGGGTTCTTCATGCACGGCCCCTCATGAAATCAAAATTGGAAATAAATGAAAGGCATGACGCCATCCGGACCCATCTTCAGGATAAAACCGCCCACGAGCGCAAGGACCACGGCCTGCACGGCCCACGGCAGGCGCTCCTGCGCATCCACGAACGCCGCGAACAGCCTCGCCCCGAAAAACTGCAGCGCCAGACCTATGAGCACCGCGGGGATCACCAGCAACGGGAAACCTTCGCCGGGCTGCCCGAAGACAAAGACGCGGCGCAGGATTTCAAGGCTCCGCTCCATGTCTTCCGCCCGGAAAAATACCCACAGGAAGGACACGAAGTGGAACGTCAGCAGCCATGCCGCGCCCACGCCGCACCAGTGCAAAGCCGGGCTGGGCGTGAACCCATCCGGCCAGAAACGCTTTTTCAGTTCATGGAAGGCATGGACGACGGCCAGCCCCACCCCATGCATGACTCCCCAGACCAGAAAACGGATATTCGAGCCGTGCCACAGCCCGCCGAGCGCCATCGTGATGATCAGGTTCAGGTAGCGGTTCCCCCGGCGGCTCCCGCCAAGCGGGATATACAGGTAGTCGCGGAGCCATAGGGACAGGGTGATATGCCAGCGCCGCCAGAAATCCTGTATGTTCAACGCAAGGTACGGTGAACGGAAGTTCTCCGGCAGGCGGAACCCCATGAGCCGCCCCACGCCGATCGCCATGTCCGAATATCCTGAAAAATCACAGAAGATCTGTATGGAGTAGGCATACACGGCGGCGAGGATCGTCCACGAGGAGTAAAATTCCGGCGATTCGAACACGTCGCGCACGATATGCTCGGACAGGTAGCTGGCGATCACGACCTTCTTGAACAGCCCGCTGAGGATAAGCGCGAACCCTTCCTGCAAGTCGCGGGAATCCCATGTCCGGTGCCCGAGCTGCGGCAGGAACTGCCGGGCGCGCATGATCGGCCCCGCCATGATCGTGGGGAAGAAGGACACGAACAGCAGCACGTCCAGAAACGCGCGCGGCGGCTCGTCCGGGCAGCGGTAATGATCGATGGCGTAGGACAACCCCTGGAACGTGTAAAAAGACAGCCCTACGGGGAACAGGATCTCCATCGAGGGCAACGCATGGCGCAGGATGCCGGTGTCGAGCCCGGCGGCGCTTGCCAGCGATTCCAAGCCCAGAATGAGGAATTCATAATACTTGAAGAACGCCAGCAGGGCCACATGCAGGGCCACGTCCAGCGCGATGACGCCTTTCCGTTTGCGCGGCTGCCCCGAAAAACGGGACATCAGGTGGACGGCACCCCAGTTGAGCACCGCCACGGCCAGCAGCAATGGGACAAAGGCCATGCCCGCGAGCGCATAAAAAAAGAGATTGCAGACGAGCAGAAACGCCCTGTATTCCCCGCCCCTCTCACGCAGCAGCCAGCCCGCGACAAGGACGAACAGGAAAAAGGTTGCGAACTCCAGCGTAACGAAATTCATCTGTGCCTATCCGGGCAAAAGGTCATGCGCAAGGGCGCGCGATCTCCGCACGATAGCGAAAACGCACGCCCCTTGCAAGCAAACCGCCTCGGCGTTCTCACCTATCCGGCGAGAAACGCTGGCGTTTTCAAAATCCTATCGAGGAAGCAGCAGAAACACCGCTCCCCGGTTGTCCAGATAACTGGCCGTGTGCGTCGCCGTTTCGCCGTTGCCGCAGAACAGATCCACGCGGTTGCGCTTGATCGCCCCGCCCGTATCCTGCGGCAACGTCAGCGCGTTGAACGGGACACTGTGTTCGCCCCCCTCGTCGGGCAGCGTGACGTTCATCAGCGTCAGCAGGCCGTTAACGACCAGGTAAATAATCCCTGCCGCACCGAACACCATTACATCGTAGGTGCGTCCGTACAACAACTGGCTGTATCCCATCACTTCCATCAGCGTAATGGTGTAAGCCAGAGAGGTACTTTTGAACACCAGCACCACTTCGTTGGAATAAGAAGAGAGCGAGCGTTTAAAGGCATACGGCAGCAGGATCGCCAGCGTATCTTTTTTGCTCATTCCCAGGGCGCTACAGGACTGCCACTGACCTTCTGGGATCGCACGAATTGCACCGTAAAACAGCTGCGTGGTATACGCCGCACTGTTCAGCGATAACGCAATCAGCGCACATAACCACGGTTCTGACAACAAATGCCACAGTGCCGGATACTCCTGCAACGTCGGAAACTGGCCCGGCCCGTAATAAATCAGGAAGATCTGCACCAGCAGCGGCGTACCGGTAAACAGCGTGATATAACCCCGCACCAGCCACACCAGCACCGGCGTTTTCAGCGTCAGGATGATGGTAAAAATCAATGCCAGAATCAGTGCCACAATCAGCGAGGCAACGGTTAGCGTCAGGCTGGTGTGTAGCCCTTTCATCAGTTCGGGTAAATACTCAAACATTAGCTGGGCCTCCGCTCAAAACGTGTCGCGCGCAGGTCAATGCGTTTGAGAATGTACTGACTGAGCAGGGTGATCACCAGGTAAATCGCCGCCGCCACAATGTACCAGGTAAATGGTTCCTGGGTACGAGTAGCGATGCTTTTTGTTTGCAGCATTAAATCATTCACACTAATCAAACTGACCAGCGCGGTATCTTTCAGCAGCACCAGCCACTGGTTACCGAGGCCAGGCAGCGCATGACGCCACATCTGCGGCATCACCAGACGGAAAAAGATAGCCGATTTCGACAGCCCCAGCGCCTGACCAGACTCCCACTGACCCACCGGCACCGCTTTCAACGCGCCCCGAAGCGTTTGCGAGGCATAGGCGGCATACAGCAGTGACAGAGCGATGACACCACAAAGGAACGGGCTAACGTCGAAGTTCTCAATGTCCATCTGCACTGGGATCTGCACGAACCCAAGATTGATAGTGAAGCCATCCGAAAGCGTCAGCAGCAGCTGCGAGGAGCCAAAATAGATAAACAGCACCACCAGAATTTCTGGCAGGCCACGCAGAATGGTTACCAGCGCTGAACCTGCCCACGCGACAGGACGCCATTTTGCCGACTCCCATACCGCAAAGAACATCGCCAGCGCCAGCCCGACAATCAATGCACAAACGGCAAGGCCGACGGTCATCCCGGCGGCGCTTGCTAAAGGAAAAAATTCATTCATCAGGAATTACTTCTGGAACCATTTGTTGTAGATGGTTTCGTAAGTGCCATCTTTCTTCACTTTTTCCAGCGCAGTGTTGAGTTTCTGCTGCAGCTCAGTGTTGCCCTGACGTACCGCGATGCCGAGGCCAGTGCCGAAGTAATCTTTATCGGTCACTTTGTCGCCCACCGCCGCCAGTTTCGGGTTATCTTTCAGCCACTCAGTGACCACTGCGGTGTCACCGAAGACGCCGTCGATACGCCCGTTTTGCAGATCCAGTTTTGCGTTCTGGTAGCTGTCATACGGAACGGTAGTGATTTCCGGGTGCTTATCCATAATGAATTTCTGGTGTGTCGTCCCGTTCTGAACGCCGACTTTTTTGCCTTT
>ERZ791577.1902-NODE-1902-length-10479-cov-52.636416_pt1 | contig 10479 bp, 4 predicted proteins | sample MGYA00509969_ERZ791577 | MGnify/ENA primary metagenome ERZ791577 (study PRJEB30046, sample SAMN00791917) | human gut metagenome | study: EMG produced TPA metagenomics assembly of the A metagenome-wide association study of gut microbiota in type 2... | reverse complement strand
CTGCTGATTTTATGCTTTCTGTAAGCAAAACTCAGAAGATTTGCCATAAAAACAGGTAATAATTGGCAATTCCTTGCAGATTTACAGATATTTTTAGTAAATTTGCAAGCTAGTAATAAACAGCAGGAGATTTTACTCCCAAACATCATAGAATAATAATAAAAAATAAATATACAATGAACTTTAACAAAATTCTCCAGTCATTGTTTGGCAACAAGTCAACTCGCGATATGAAGTTGATCCAGCCAATCGTAGAAAAGATCAAGGCAGAGTATCCTAAGATGCAGGCCTTAAGCAATGACGAACTTCGTGCAAAAACAAAAGAACTTCAGAAGTACGTACAGGAGTACGCCAAGGAAGAGAAGGCTAAGATTGCTGAACTCAAGGCTAAAATTGAAGACACTCCTATCGATGAGCGTGAAGGTATCTTCAACCAGATCGACAAGTTAGAGCAGGAAGCACTCGACAAGTATGAGGAAGCCCTCAACGAGGTTTTGCCTCAGGTTTTCGCTATCGTTAAGGATACTGCTCGCCGTTTCGCTGAGAACGAGGAAACAATAGTTACTGCTACCGACTTCGACCGCGAGTTGGCTTCTAATCCAGCTAACGACTTCGTTACCATCGATGGCGACAAGGCTATCTATCACAACCACTGGACAGCCGGCGGTAATGATATGAAGTGGGAAATGATTCACTACGATGTACAGCTCTTCGGTGGTGTTGTTCTCCATCAGGGTAAGATTGCCGAGATGGCTACCGGTGAGGGTAAGACCCTTGTAGGTACAACACCTATCTTCCTGAATGCCTTGACTGGCAATGGTGTTCACGTCGTTACCGTGAACGACTATTTGGCTAAGCGTGACTCTGAGTGGATGGGACCTCTCTATATGTTCCACGGTCTCTCTGTAGATTGTATCGACAAGCACCGTCCAAATTCCGATGAGCGTCGCAAGGCATACCTGGCAGATATCACCTTCGGTACCAACAACGAGTTCGGTTTCGATTATCTTCGTGATAACATGGCTACCAACCCAGCCGATCTGGTACAGCGCCAGCACAACTACGCCATCGTCGATGAGGTCGACTCAGTGTTGATTGATGATGCCCGTACCCCATTGATCATCTCTGGTCCTATTCCTAAGGGCGACGACCAGATGTTTGAGCAGTATCAGCCATTGGTTGAGAAACTTTATGAGGTACAGCGCAAGCAGGCTACAGAATTGCTCGCCGAGGCTAAGCAGAAGATTAACGAAGGTACAAAAGCTAAGAATCAGGAACTCCTTGACGAAGGCTTCCTCGCACTCTTCCGTTCTTACAAGGCATTGCCTAAGAACAAGCCATTGATCAAGTATCTTTCTGAGGAAGGTATCAAGGCTGGTCTGCTGAAGACCGAGGAGTACTACATGGCAAACAACAACCGTGAGATGCCTAAGGCTACTGAGCCATTGTACTTCGTAGTAGACGAGAAAATGAATTCTGCCGACCTTACCGATAAGGGAACCGACTGGTTGGCTAAGCAGGTAAACGACAAGGAACTCTTCGTATTGCCTGATATCACAACAGAAATGAGTGAACTCGAGGCACGTACAGACCTTACCGACCAGGAGCGTCTTGACAAGAAAGACGAGATGCTGGCTCACTATGGTGTACAGAGCGAACGTGTTCACACCTTGCAGCAGCTCCTGAAGGGTTACACCATGTTCAATAAGGACGACGAATATGTTGTCATGGACGGACAGGTGAAGATTGTGGATGAGCAGACAGGACGTATCATGGAAGGCCGTCGCTGGAGCGATGGTTTGCACCAGGCTATTGAAGCTAAGGAGCACGTAAAGGTAGAGGCTGCTACACAGACCTTTGCTACCATCACACTTCAGAACTACTTCCGTATGTACCACAAACTCGCAGGTATGACCGGTACAGCAAGTACAGAGTCAGGTGAGTTCTGGGATATCTACAAACTCGATGTTGTTGAGATTCCAACCAACCGCCCTATCCAGCGTAAGGACTTGGATGACCGTGTATACAAGACTGCCCGCGAGAAATATCGTGCAGTTATCGACGAAATCGAGGAAACACGTAATGCTGGCCGCCCAGTCTTGGTAGGTACAACATCTGTCGAGATTTCTGAGTTGTTGAGCAAGATGTTGAAGATGCGCAACATTCCTCATAATGTATTGAACGCTAAGCTGCACCAGCAGGAGGCTCAGATTGTAGCCGAGGCAGGTCGCTCAGTAAACGGTAAGGGTGCCGTAACCATCGCTACCAACATGGCAGGTCGTGGTACCGATATCAAGCTGACTCCAGAGGTAAAGGCTGCAGGTGGTCTTGCCATCATCGGTACAGAACGTCATGAGAGCCGCCGTGTAGACCGTCAGCTCCGTGGTCGTGCCGGTCGTCAGGGTGACCCAGGTTCTTCTGTATTCTATGTATCATTGGAGGATAAGCTGATGCGTCTGTTCGCTTCAGAGCGTATCGCCAAGGTAATGGACCGTCTCGGTTTCGAGGATGGCGAGCGTATCGAGAGCCCAATGATCAGCAAGAGCATCGAGCGTGCTCAGCGCAAGGTTGAGGAAAACAACTTCGGTATCCGTAAACACCTCTTGGAGTATGATGACGTGATGAACCGTCAGCGTACCGTTATCTACGAGAAGCGTCGCCACGCCCTCATGGGTGAGCGTATCGGTATGGATATTGCCAACATCATCTGGGACCGCGTATTGAACATCGTTAACAACAACGACTTCTTCGGTGCCAAGGAAGAGTTCCTGAAAGTTCTCGCTATGGAGATTCCATTCAACGAGGATGAGTATGAGAACGGCAGACGTGAGGATTTGGCAGAACGTGCTTTCCAGGAGGCTATGGCTACATTCAAGCGTAAGACAGACCGCATCCAGGCTACAGCTATGCCTATCATCAAGCAGGTATACGAAAACCAGGGTGCTATGTACGAGCGCATCATGGTGCCTATCACAGACGGCAAGCGCATGTACAATATTCCTTGCAACCTCAAGGAGGCATACGAGAGCGAGGCTAAGAACGTAGTGAAGGAGTTTGAGAAGAGCGTTGTTCTCCAGATTATAGATGACGACTGGAAGGAGAACCTCCGCAAGCTCGACGAACTGAAGCACTCTGTACAGAATGCAAGCTACGAGCAGAAGGATCCTCTCCTCATCTTTAAGTTGGAGAGTGCCAAGGTTTGGGATGCCATGATCAATGACATGTACGACCGTATTGCAAGTATCCTGATGCGTGGTCAGATTCCAGTAATGGAGCAAGAGCAGCCAGTTCAGGAGGCAGCTCCTGAGCAGCACACTCAGCAGAACTATGTAGAGAGCAAGGTAGATTTGGATGCAGAGCGTGAGGCACAGGAGGCAGCTGCTAACCAGGATACCCGAGAGGGCGCACAGGTAAACCGCACTCCTTACCGTGCAGAGCACATGCCACGTCCTAACGACCCATGTCCATGCGGAAGCGGCAAGAAGTTTAAGAACTGCCACGGCAGAAACCTGTAATCACAATAAATGATGATGCTCTTATATATATAATAAGGTATAAGAACATTCATCATCAGAAATAATGATAAGAATACCTAGATTTGATGATACTCTCATCATTTCTAGGTATTTTTGTTTTAAAACTACATTATTGCTACCAAGTTGCAAAAAATTATTAGTATTTTTGCAGTCGAAAAGAAAAAAGAGCTGACAATGAGGTCATGCCCCAAAGAAAAGAACAAGATTAAAACAAGGAAAGATATATGAAATTATCAGAACTTAAAACAGGTGAAAGCGCCGTTATCGTCAAGGTTTCCGGTCACGGTGGCTTCAGAAAGAGAGTCATCGAGATGGGATTCATCAAGGGCAAGAAGGTAGATGTACTCCTTAACGCCCCACTCCAGGACCCAGTGAAATACAAGATTATGGGTTACGAGGTGTCTCTCCGCCACAGCGAAGCCGACCATATCGAGGTGGTTTCCATTGATGAAGCCAAGAACGATGCAAAGCTCAGCAAGGCGGAAGAAGAAGACCGCCAGCAGGTAATTGACTCAAAAGTAGTAGATTCCAACGATAGCGACGAGCAGGCGCTCGGCGACAAGATGCTCGTGGCTGAAAGAAAAGACAATGCCAGCAACGAAGCCCTGGCTGAACAGGAAGCAGAACGACTCCACCGCGTCATCAATGTGGCACTGGTAGGTAACCCAAACTGCGGTAAGACTTCCCTCTTCAACTTCGCATCGGGTGCTCACGAACGTGTTGGAAATTATAGTGGTGTAACCGTGGATGCAAAGGTGGGCGAAGCCGATTTCAACGGCTATCACTTCAATCTGGTAGATTTACCGGGCACCTATTCGCTTTCAGCCTATTCTCCAGAAGAACTCTATGTGCGCAAGCAGCTCATCGAGCATACGCCGGATATCGTCATCAACGTCATCGACACCAGCAACCTGGAGCGCAATCTCTATCTCACCACACAATTGATAGATATGCACATCCGCATGGTCTGCGCCCTCAATATGTTTGATGAAACCGAGAAGCGTGGCGATAACATCGACTACGACAAACTGGGCGAACTCTTCGGTATCTCGATGATTCCTACCGTCTTCACCAATGGCCGAGGCGTGGACAAGCTCTTCGAGACCATCATCGAACTCTACGAAGGCAAGGAAGATTCCAACGCTCACTATCGCCATATCCACATCAACCACGGACATGAGATAGAACATGGTATCGAGCATATCCAGAAGTATCTGAAGGCAGATGATTCCATCCGCCAGCGCTACTCTACCCGATATCTTTCTATCAAGTTGTTGGAGAATGATAAGCACGCCGAGGAATACGTAAGTCATCTGAAATCGGCCAAGGAAATTTTCGCAGCCCGTGACGAGGCAGCCAAGCGTGTGAAGGAAGAGACCCAGGAGGATAGCGAAACCGCCATCATGGATGCCAAATACGGTTTCATTCATGGCGCATTGCAGGAAGCGGGCTATGAACCGGGCAAGGCAAAGGATACCTATCAGGTAACCCACCTCATCGACAGAATCCTGACCAATAAATATGTAGGATTCCCTATCTTCATCCTCCTGCTGTTCATCATGTTCTCAGCCACCTTCGTTCTGGGCGAGATTCCTAAGGGATGGATTGAGGACGGCGTGGCATGGCTGGGCGAGTTCATCAGCAATACGATGCCGGACGGACCAGTGAAGGATATGCTGGTAGATGGTGTGATTGGTGGTGTAGGTGCCGTGATCGTGTTCCTGCCACAGATTCTGATTCTCTATTTCTTCATCTCTTATATGGAGGATTCGGGATATATGGCTCGTGCAGCCTTCATCATGGATAAGCTGATGCACAAGATGGGACTGCATGGCAAATCATTCATCCCGCTGATTATGGGATTCGGATGTAACGTACCTGCCGTAATGGCAACAAGAACCATCGAGAGTCACCGTTCCCGTCTGATTACGATGCTGATATTGCCATTGATGAGCTGTTCTGCTCGTCTGCCAATCTACATCATGGTCATCGGAACGTTCTTTGCCATCCAATACCGTTCGCTCATCATGGTATCGCTCTATCTCATCGGCATCTTCCTTGCCGTGATATTGAGCCGCATCTTTGCCAGTTTCGTGGTGAAGGGCGAAGATACCCCGTTCGTAATGGAGTTGCCTCCTTACCGCTTCCCTACCTGGAAGGCGATAGGCCGCCATACCTGGGAAAAGGGTAAGCAGTACTTAAAGAAGATGGGTGGTATCATCCTCGTGGCAAGTATCATCGTATGGGCTTTGGGTTACTTTCCTCATAATGAAGAACTTGATACCCAGGCACAGCAGGAACAGAGCTATATCGGAAGAATCGGTAAGACCATCGAGCCTATCTTCACCCCACAGGGTTTCGACTGGAAACTGGATGTGGGCTTGGTTTCCGGTGTGGGTGCCAAGGAGATTGTAGCCTCAACAATGGGCGTGCTCTACAGCAACAACGACAGTTTCTCTGATGATCAGGATTACAACGATGAAGACGGAAAATACGAAGTCTTGAAGAAGCAGATGACTTCAGACCTGAAGAAGACCTACGGTTACAGCGATGCCGAGGCAGCAGCGAAGGCAACGCTCACCGCCTACTGTTTCCTCCTCTTCGTATTGCTCTACTTCCCTTGCATTGCCACGATAGCTGCCATCAAGGGCGAGACGGGCAGTTGGAAATGGGCAGGCTTCGCCGCCGGCTACACCACGCTCCTGTCAGGATTTCCTGCAGCCGCGCATCTGTATGCAGGAGTTCCTTCGCGCGATCCCTATATTGCTGCTCATGCAGATAAGTATAGCGGAACGGTTTGATCGACGGTGCCAGATCAACTGCTTTCTCAAAATCCTCCCGCCGAAGATCCAGTGTTTTTACATAATCCCAGAACCCCGTCTGCGTAAAAATCGTGTCTACCCTCCGGTAACGATGATCCTGCACAACACTCATCAGATATGTCGCAATGCCGACCTGAATCCCATGAAGCTGCGGATGCTCAAGCATCTTGTCCAGCGCATGGGAAATCAGATGTTCGCTGCCGCTCGTTGGCGCACTGCTGCCCGCAATCTCATTTGCAATTCCGCTCATCGCAAGAGAATCCAGAAGTTCCTTTAAAAACAGATCATCCTGTATCGAAGTAAACGGTGTGCGCACAAAACTGTTGACTGCTTTCTTTGCAATCATGACAGCAAAATCGTTGACTTTTCCGTACCCATGTTCTTCCTCAAAAATCCAGTCATACAGTGCCGTAATTTTTGACACCATATCGCCGATGCCGGAATATAAAAATTTCTCTGGTGCACTGCGGATAATCCTTGTATCCACCACAATCCCATATGCAAGTTTCGCCGGAACGGACTTGCGCCGCCCCTCCACCAGAAGGGAAGCACTGGCACTCGAAAAACCATCGCTCGATGCCGAAGTCGGAATGCTGATAAACGGCAGATTTCGCAGAAATCCACAATATTTCGCACCATCAATCACTTTTCCGCCACCGATGCCGATGACTGCCTGCGTCTTCGCCGGCATGGAAAATGCAAGGCTGGTCAGATCTTCCAACCGCACGGTATCAAGTTCCTGATATTCTAAAATATCAATGTCCTCCTGCTGCAATGCTTCCATAACGGTAGAACCAAACATTTCTACAAGACCGTTTCCAAACAATACAACTACTTTCTGTAACTGTAACTCTTTTAAGTAAATCCCCAGATTGTCCAATGCACCCGCACCGATCTTTAAAAGTGCCGGAATGGAAATGTGTTTTCCTGCCATAATAAATGTTCTCCTTCTCATTCTCTTTTCTATTGATTTTAGTATAAACAAAGGTTCCTGAAATTACAATCAATTCCCCCGAAAAAACGCACACGCTTCTCTTTACAATTATGGGTAAGAAAAAAGACGATTTCCTGCGAAACCGTCTTTTTCTTATTAAAATTCTGACGAAACTCCTGTAAATTTACTTTGTCACTTTGATCGTCATCTTTACAGTCTTTGTCTTTCCGTTCTTTAAAGTGATTTTTACTTTCACCACTGCTTTGCCAGCTTTCTTTGCGACAATTGTACCATTTTTATTCACGGTTACAACCGACTTTTTGGAAGATGTATAAGTGATCTTCTTTACATTTTCCATGTTCAGGTTCTTATCAAAAGTAACTTTTGCCTTCTTTCCGTTTGCAACCGTTTTCTTGGTATCCTTTAATGCAATACTCTTTAAGATTTTACTGCTCAGGGCTTTTGCATCCTTCTCATTCAGCAGTACATAATCACCGGCATCTTTGGTATCCGCTGTCACAGTTCCGTCTTTGGAAACCTTATAAGTCCTGCTGCTGATCAGGACTTTTTCTCCTGTCTTTTTATCAACTTTTACAAGTGTCAGCTTTTTGCCTGCCTGCAGATCCTTCGCATTGACAGATACGCTGTTCATCACTTTGCCGGAAGCGTTCTTTGTTGTCTGGGTAATCGTGATGTCGCTGGTTCCTGCCTCTTGGACTAATTTTGCAACCACATCTGCTGAAATTGTAGTCTTCTTTGTCTCGGAAGCGTTCTTTACTGTTTTTTCCAGCTTTGCCCGGGCACCTGTCACTTCTCCCTTATCGTTCTTTTCAACGGTAAGTGTCGCATTTGTATCTTTTGCAATATTCTCAAATGTTTTGTCCGTTTTCCGGGTTTCCGATGGTTTTGTATCCGGTGTTGTTGTGCTGCCGGAATTTCCACCAGAGGTGCTGCTGCCGGAGGAAGAATTTCCGCCATTATTTCCACTCTGGCTGGTCTGTTTTACCGCAATCAGGCCATCGGCATCTGCTTTTGCAGCTTCTGCATCACTGATCGTTGTTCCTATGAATGCATCAAAGTAAAGTACCGATTCCACATCTACCGCGGAACCTGCCGGGTTGGAATTACACCAGAGTCCGAATGCCTGCACATCTTTTAAAGCATCCCCACTAAGTTTTCCACCCGTCTTCCCTTTAAAAGCGGAGAATGGAACGGTTACTTCATAGGCATCTTCTGTCTTCGCAAGATTGGTCAGATATACTTCATACTCTTCTCCTCCTGCCTTGATCTGTACAACAACCTTCTGCCCTTTTCCATCAAGTTTTGTCCAGAATTTCAATGCATTATAGGCTGAAAAATCTGTATTGCCCAGAGTTGCATTTACCAGACCCGTCCAGACTTCCGAACCGGTTGTTTTTAATTTGTAATTAAATGCAGCACCATATGTACCATCTGCCTTATGCTCCTGATCCAGCGTAAAGGACGAACTGCATCCAGCGGCAGAATTTCCACCGTAAGCTGCATCCAGAAGTCCATTACTCCCGACATAATAGTCAAAATTTTCCAGCACACCTGCCGGAGCTTTTTCCTTTTCTTTTCCGATACTCAGATTTGTGATCGTGGACAGTTCTTTTCCATCTGCAACGAGCGTAATGGATGCAACATCTGTTTTTCCGATCTGATCCATTTCCTCTTGTGTCAGCTGTGCCGTATAGCATCCATCGGAGCCTTTCGCAGCCGGCAATGTCAACTGTTTGCCTTTTGCCGTATCCTTTACAACAAACGATACCTCACCGGCATTGGAAACGCTTGCTTTTAATGCAGTTGGCTTTAAAATCGTATCCATATCAAACGGTGCTACCATGTATCCGCTGACATCTTTGTAATTATCCGTCTTTACTCCTGCGTACTTATCGATATTTCCATAGAAATTCGTACCGTTTCCAAATACTGAATCCTCATTGTTGTAGTAATCAATAAACTCATTGATCATTTCCTGACCCATGGTATCACTGTATTTATACGGCACATAGAAATTGGTATCGCTGAAATTTGCCCATACCATATAATATGGCATGTCGTTTTTCTTTGCGATATCATTCACTTTCTGATACCAGTTCACACCCGACTTTGCCTCACTGACCGGATTATTTTTTACAAGAAGCCCTTCGTTATCACTTCCATCCTTCTTCATCACACGTACACCGGTCTCCGAAATTGCAGCCAGCTTGTTATGCTGTTTTGCAAGTGATGATACAACCTGACAGGTCTGATCCAGATGATCAAAGAACGACGTATCTGCTTCAGCCGGATAGGTATTAAAATCGTTGTAATAGTCAAATGCCAGAATATCTACATAGGCATCTCCCGGATAACGCGACATATACTCTGCCTCGGTCTCCAGCGGTCCGTTTGGTGAATACACATAAAGCATATTATGTACCCCTTTGGATTCCAGATACTCTCTGGTATATGCATACAGACTCTTATAACTTTCCGCCGTGTTTCCAGTTCCCCACCAGAACCATCCGCCGGTATTCTCATGCAGTGGACGGAAGATGACCGGGATATTCTCTTGTTCCAATGCATTGGCATAGAATGCAATCGTATCAAGATATGCCTTAAATACCTCATTCTTCTCTCCACCAGGCAAAATCTTCTTTAACGAATCACCGGATAAATCTTTTGCTTCATTAAAATCACAGTTATAGAAATCGTAGGTTCCATCTGCATTCTTTTTAATCTTTGCGTTGGTGAAATTCGGCATATGGGTGGATAAGGTAACGATTGCACCGTTTTGGGCCGCCTTTTTGCTGTAGTCAATGGAATTCTGCAGTGCAGATGCCGCATCCGTACCACCAGCCTCGCTTCCAAACAGTGCAAGGGAATCGATTCCAAAAATACCGCTGACAGAACCGGTCACATCATGGACATCTCCTAACGCATCCTTTGTTCCAACCGAACGGCTCACATCATTCTGATGTCCAAACAGTACCTGATCACTTTCGGTCAGTCCCTGCAGATATGCATACAATGCCTTTGCGCTATTGCTGGCATCCGGATCTGTCATGGTCAGGGTTTTATCTGTTGCTTCTGTTTTTGCCTGTGTTCCGTCTGTATTCGGTGTTGCGGCTTGCAAAGTTACAGATAAGACTCGAATAAACAATATTTGTCAAACGCATTTAGA
>ERZ791577.1896-NODE-1896-length-10507-cov-3.457233_pt1 | contig 10507 bp, 10 predicted proteins | sample MGYA00509969_ERZ791577 | MGnify/ENA primary metagenome ERZ791577 (study PRJEB30046, sample SAMN00791917) | human gut metagenome | study: EMG produced TPA metagenomics assembly of the A metagenome-wide association study of gut microbiota in type 2... | reverse complement strand
CAAGTTCATTTTAAAGCCAAAGCGCTGCCCAACTTTTATCCTCAATACCACATCGTCAGCAGGAAATAACCTAATCCCTGTGTTGGGATCTTATAATCGCTAATGATAATTATTTACATTTTATAGCTTCTGCTATAAAACATAGTAGTTGCTATGTTTATTCTAATTTTGCTCACTATAGGTACTAAATCATGCTCTCAATAAAAAAAGTAACCATGCTCTTGGGGTGCCTCGCCCTCACCTGCTCGATCGCATTTCAGGCGAGTGCAACTGAAAAATTCAAGGTCATTACAACATTTACCATCATCGCAGATATGGCCAAAAACGTGGCTGGAGATGCTGCAGAAGTCTCATCCATAACCAAGCCCGGTGCAGAAATTCATGAGTATCAGCCTACCCCTGGCGATATTAAACGTGCGCAGGGGGCACAACTGATTCTCGCCAATGGTATGAATCTGGAATTGTGGTTCCAACGCTTTTACCAGCATCTCAATGGGGTTCCAGAAGTAATTGTCTCTTCGGGTGTGACGCCAGTAGGGATCACCGAAGGGCCCTATGAGGGCAAACCTAACCCCCATGCCTGGATGTCGCCAGATAATGCTCTGATTTACGTCGATAATATTCGTGATGCGTTTATAAAATACGATCCGGCAAATGCACAAACCTACCAACGTAATGCCGATACTTATAAAGCCAAGATTACCCAAACCCTTGCCCCCCTGCGTAAGCAGATTGCGGAACTCCCTGAGAATCAGCGATGGATGGTCACCAGTGAAGGGGCTTTTTCTTATCTCGCACGCGATTTGGGGCTAAAAGAGCTTTATCTGTGGCCGATTAATGCCGATCAACAAGGAACACCGCAGCAGGTACGTAAGGTTGTTGATATAGTTAAGAAAAATCATATCCCGGCAGTCTTTAGCGAGAGTACGATTTCCGATAAACCAGCGCGTCAGGTTGCGCGTGAAACCGGCGCGCACTACGGTGGTGTGCTCTATGTCGATTCCCTGAGCACAGAAAACGGCCCGGTACCTACGTATATCGACCTTCTGAAGGTTACTACCAGTACGCTGGTACAGGGAATTAAAGCCGGAAAAAGGGAGAAATAATGATGCAATCTGCAGGCATTGTCGTTAATGATGTTACTGTCACCTGGCGTAACGGGCACACAGCACTGCGCGATGCATCCTTCACAGTACCAGGCGGATCTATTGCCGCTCTGGTTGGGGTAAACGGTTCCGGAAAATCGACGTTGTTTAAAGCGATTATGGGATTTGTGCGTCTGACCAGCGGGAAGATATCTGTTCTGGGTATTCCCACACGACAGGCGCTACAGAAAAACCTGGTTGCCTACGTCCCTCAGTCAGAAGAGGTTGACTGGTCATTTCCTGTACTGGTGGAAGATGTGGTGATGATGGGCCGCTATGGGCATATGGGTATGTTGCGTATCGCCAAAAAGAGGGATCGTCAGATTGTCACCGATGCGCTGGAACGTGTCGATATGGTGGATTTTCGCCATCGACAAATCGGCGAGCTTTCCGGTGGACAAAAGAAACGCGTCTTTCTGGCGAGAGCGATTGCACAGCAGGGTGATGTGATCCTGCTGGATGAACCTTTTACCGGCGTTGATGTGAAAACCGAAGCGAAAATCATCAGCCTGTTGAGGGAGTTACGCGCGGAAGGCAAAACGATGCTTGTCTCAACGCACAATCTCGGATCCGTCACGACATTTTGCGATTATACGGTCATGGTCAAAGGCACCGTCCTGGCAAGCGGGCCGACAGACACCACTTTTACAGCCGAGAACCTGGAGCTGGCTTTTAGCGGCGTACTGCGCCATGTCACACTTAACGGCTCGGAAGAAAGCATTATTACTGACGATGAACGCCCTTTTGTGGCACATCGACCGTCAGCGGTGCAGAGGGAAGAAAGATGAACGTGCTACTGGAACCCTTCAGCTATGAATATATGCTCAATGCGATGTGGGTCTCGGCGATGGTCGGCGGTCTCTGCGCTTTCCTGTCATGCTATCTGATGCTAAAAGGCTGGTCGCTGATTGGCGATGCGCTGTCGCACTCTATTGTCCCGGGTGTTGCGGGGGCATATATGCTGGGGCTTCCGTTTTCTCTGGGAGCCTTCTTTTCCGGCGGACTGGCAGCGGGCAGCATGCTGTTTCTTAACCAACTCACTCGCTTAAAAGAAGATGCCATCATCGGCCTGATCTTCTCGTCCTTTTTTGGCCTGGGGCTGTTTATGGTGTCATTGAACCCGACATCCGTGAACATTCAGACCATCGTCCTGGGCAATATTCTGGCAATCGATCCGGCGGATATCCTGCAACTCACTATCATTGGCATTCTCTCGATCATCGTGCTTTTTTTCAAATGGAAAGATCTTATGGTGACCTTTTTCGACGAGAATCACGCCCGTGCTATTGGATTGCATCCGGGCAGATTAAAAATCCTCTTCTTCACCCTGCTGTCGGTTTCGACCGTTGCGGCGCTGCAAACGGTTGGTGCCTTTCTGGTGATCTGTCTGGTGGTGACTCCCGGTGCAACAGCATGGTTGTTAACCGATCGTTTTCCCCGCCTGCTCATGATTGCTGTAACTATTGGCAGTGTGACCAGTTTCCTCGGCGCGTGGGTCAGTTACTTTCTGGACGGCGCGACAGGTGGAATCATCGTGGTGGCGCAGACACTGCTGTTTCTTTTAGCATTTGTCTTTGCGCCCACCCATGGGCTTTTGGCAAATCGTCGGCGTGCGCATAAAGCGCTGGAGGATCGCTCATGATGGCATTATTACTGGAGCCACTGCAGTTCACCTTTATGAGTCACGCACTGCTGATTTCACTGGTAGTTTCCATACCCTGTGCGCTGCTGTCGGTCTTTCTGGTCCTGAAAAGTTGGGCACTGATGGGTGACGCGATGAGTCATGCGGTTTTTCCTGGCATCGTGCTTGCCTGGATTCTGGGGTTACCTCTGGCTACAGGGGCATTCGTCGCCGGAGTATTCTGAGAGTTCATGACCACACTGGGATGATTGTAGTTTTTGATGACCATAGCTGTGAGATCCTGCTGCCACCATGCGCGGAAATCCCGGTCCGCATAGTCGTAGGGGTTTTTATGTACCAGCCAGTTGTCGCAGAATTCATCCATGACATACAGACCCAGCCGGTCACAGGCATCCAACAGCGCCTTGGAGGCAGGGTTGTGGGCGGAACGTATCGCGTTGAAGCCAGCCTCCTTGAGCAGACGGACACGGCGGAACTCGGCATCCTCAAAAGAGCATGCGCCCAGAATACCATTGTCGTGGTGGACGCAGGCGCCACGGAGCAGCGTTTTCTTGCCGTTTACAAAAAATCCTCTGGTGCTCCAGCTAAGGGTACGGAATCCAAACCAGGCGTCCGCCTCATCCACCATCTCACCATTTTTCAGCAGTTCCGCTCTGCATCGGTACAGTTCGGGATGTTCCGCGTCCCAAAGCCGTGGCTGGGAAACGGGAATGTCTGCCGACGCAGTGCCTTCCTTGACCGCAGCTTCGGCCTGCGCTACCACCTTTTCACCATCCAGAATAGAGACCCTGACCGTATCACCGCCGGTGACAGAAACCTTCACATGGGCCGCATCGTTTCCGGAGGTGGAGACGAGCAGTCCATCCGGGCGGATATGACTCTTATCACCCAGGAAGAGGTTTACGTTGCGATAAATTCCGCTGCCGGAATACCAACGGGAATTGGGTACCGACGAGTTGTCCGCGATCACTTTGATTTCATTTTCTTCGCCATACTTCAGTTGTGGGTCCAGCACCACAAAGAAGTTGGTATACCCGTACCGCTGTTCAGCAACAAGCGCATCGTTCACGAACACCTGTGCGTTTTGATAAACTGCCTCAAATTCCAGCACGGCGGACTGTGTCCGCCACGTTTCAGGCACAAGAAACCGTTTGACGTAGACATAGGCCCCGCCGGGAAAGTATCCGCACGCTCCCGCTGTTGCCGCATCCTTCGAGCGTTTCTCGTACAGCATGGCATCGTGGGGAAGCGTGACCGGCTGCATAGACGGTTCCTTTCCCACGGCGCCAAATAGCCAACCTCGGTTAAAATCTTTCTTTTTCACTTTCCTGCTCTCCTTAAATATGCGCGAACGCTTCGCTGTTTGTGCAATATACGATATCGCTTCGGCCTGCGATCGATTCAAAAAGCCGTTCCAAAGCATACCAACTGGCGTTTCCCTTGTCGTAGTCCATTTCATAACTGTGCGCCCACAGGAACAACAGCAGATCCTTTTCTCCGGGTTCCTCACATTTGAAACGCTCCACCAGCTTTGCGGCATCTTTCAGAATCAGCGAGGAGGAAGGCCGAAAGTTCATCGGATCCTCCGGGAACGCAAAGCCGCCGGAGGGAAAGACCACTCTGGCATATTGATACCCCTGCGCCTTCAGATACGCCCGGGCAGCCGGCGAGGTTGAACCCTGCGCATAGGCGTGCCCCACGACCGTGGTGCCGAAGATTTTTTCCAGCGCGGTCTTGTCCGCATCCACCGATGCGCGCATTTCATCCTCGCTGACAGCCCCCAGCGGTTCATGCCGGAAACCATGGGTGGCAATCTCCATTCCTTCATAGACCTGGCACACCTCGTCCTGTGGGATTCGGTTGTGCTGCACATAGGAAAATGGCCACTTGTGCTTTACGCCTTCGGGGCAATCCTGAAAAGAGAAGGTTCCAAGCCCCTTCACCTCGCCGCGGGTGCCAAACAGACCGGCATTGAGGTTGAAGGTTCCTTTGAGCCCGTATTGCCTCATGAGGCGGATCACCCGTTTGTCCTGTTCCAGTCCATCATCAAAGCTGAGCGTGAAATACTTTTTTCCCATGCCTACGCCTCCCCCGTCAGCTTTTGCAAATCATACGCCTGCGCCATCAGCATTCCTCCGGCCTGATTCGGGTGCAGGTGATCCCCCTGGTGATAACGTTCGTCGGTGAACGAAGGATTCTTCGGATCGCGCAGCAGTGCATCCGCATCAACCATATAATCGAACAGCGCGCTATCTCGGATCCATTCATTGATGCTGACTCTCAGCGCCTCCATCTCCGGGGTGTACCCTTTTTTCACAAAACCGCTGCGGGGCGGAAGCGTCTGGGCAATCACCCGGACACCGGCCTTATGAAGCCGATCCACAATATCGGTTACGGCCGAAGCATATTGTTCCAGCGAGATGACCGCCCCTGTCTTTTGGGAATAGTAGGCTACATCATTGACCCCCAACGCCAAAATCACGCCGCAGAGTTCTGAAAAATGGAGTACATCACGCTCAAAGCGAGACACTCCTTTTTCCCCGTAGGAAGCTCCCATCAGGCCCGGGATATCATAAAGCAGACAATTCCCGCTGATTCCGGCGTTCATCAGTGCGTAGTCACCGCCATACGCATCGAACAGACGCCTTTGCAACGGTTTTACCCAGCGGTTCATAGCCGTTATACTGTCCCCGAACGCCACGATGATTTTGGAAGGCTGACCGGTAAACACCTCGATCTGATCCATCCCGGGAATCGCTTCATAAAGGCCGTACTGTTCCATATACTTTTCCCGCCGGGGTGGGGGCAGTTCCTTGTCCGTCGTATGATTTCCCGGGTAGCTTACCGCATTTTCCTCGATCATATTGCTGTCCATGACCTTGGATGCATAGTAGAGTCTGATTTCCAGCTCTTCCCCCATCGTCACCGGGAGCGTCAACGCATCCGAATAGCAGCATTCCCCCGCGGGAACCGTGAAAACACAGCTGCCGTCCCGCGTGACGGTATGCATCTCTCCCTGTGCCCACACGGTCAGTCCCCCAATGGTGTAGGGTTTCTTTCCATAGTGGTTGGAGAAGCGAACCCGAAGTTTCTCGCCCGAAACCTGGGATATCACAGAATACACCACTGTTTTTTTCTTGCCTGCCAAAAAGCCCATCGCGAAGGCAGGGGCCGCAGCTTGATGCCAGATTGGTGTCCAGTCCATTGTTATCCTCCTTTATGCCAACGTAATACTCAAGATGTCAAGCGTTCCCTTTCCCTTATACCGGAAATACAGCGGGCAGGAATCCAGGGGGCGCCCGCTCTCCAACGCCAGACGTCCGGCATCGAATTTTACTCCGGCGGTTGTCCAGTCGGCCGTCCCGGCAAGGGGAATGGATGCTATGACAGGATCTTTTTCCCCGGGTAAGAGTTCCAGCACGCCGCCTGCGCCGCGAACCGTTACAGCAATGTGGGTGCTTTCAGTCAGATCAAAATATCGGAAGCCGGCAATACTGCCATTCTTCATTTTGGAAATATACGCCTTTGGTGCCGCGCTCTCTGTCTCTATGGTCACTTCCCGTTCCGCAGGCTCCGGTGGCTCGTAGTCCGGACCATCCTGGGTGATCTCGGGTCCGCCCATCGGGTTGCGCAGACCAAACATTCCGGCATGGTGCAGGACGCAGGCAATGTAGGCCGGATAGGTCCCGGTTCCCTTCAAAGGACCGCCATTCAATCCGCAGCTTGTGGATTCCACCATGCGGATGGTCCCGTCCTCACGGATCTCAATGGGCTCAGCTACCGCCTGCCGGTTTCGTTTGGCGCCATTGGTCGTTCGGTGATCAAATATATACCATTGCCCGTGGACGCATACCATACCGCCGTGGCTGTTTCCCATCGGATATGCCGCATTCATGAGCTTTCTGCCCTCCAGACCGATATCACTTGAGGAATGGATCGGTCCCTTGTGGATAAATCCCTTGTCGGGGAACAGGCTCATCGCGTAATTGAGACCGGTGATGTCCGTGGCCGGATAGACCAGATAATACCACTCACCGATGTGACGGATAGAGGGTCCTTCCCAATAGTTCGGCTTCTTGGGATCAAAATCCGCCGGCATGATGATGGTGGGTTCGCTGATGATGGTCAGCATATCAGAGCTGAGTTCCATCACAAACAGTCCCTTGATCTCGTGGCCGAATTGTCCGTTGGATTTCTGCCCGCTGCCCACGTAGAGAAACACCCGCCCGTCATCATCCACCAGAACGGCTGGGTCAAACATAAACCAATCCTCCGGCTTTGAGCCGTAGACTCGCCCGTCCGGGAAGTGAACATCGCCCAGATATTGATATTTTCCCGCAGGTTTGTCACACACAGCGACCGATGTGATCGACGTATTGGCCACCGAATAGTAAAGGTAGTACCGTCCGTCTGTGCCGCGCACCACATCCGGTGCATAGTAGGACAGGTTCTCTTTATTCCACGGCGTATCTTGCTTTTTGAAGATTACGCCTTCATACCGCCAGTCGGAAAGATCCTCTACCGGGGTCGACCAGCATACATAATCGCCCTCACAGTATTCCTTGGCACCAAAGAGATCATGGCTCCCATAAATGTACAGCCGCTGACCAAACACCCTCGGTTCAGCATCGGGGATGTATTCCCAACTGGGAAGATAGGGGTTATAACATTGCCGTTTCACAGATATTTCCTCCTTCAAAAACACTCAATTCTATGTTATACTATACTCAATTCCATGCTATACTGCCGTAAAAAGGGGGGATGCTCGCATGGAACACCTGTTTTTTGACAGCATTGATGAAATGCGGAACCAGACCGGCAGCCATGGTCCGAACTATCTTCGCAACCATACGGCCGAACGGGACTATTTTTCTCCGTTGTCCATTGTAACCAGCATCCAGAAACCTCAGGAGTATCTGTTTTCCAACTATATGGATGCATGGTCCTTTTGCGTTCACACCCCGAACAAACACGAATTCTTTCATGAGACCTACATGCACAAGCATAATTTTTTTGAGCTGATGTATGTGCAGCGGGGCAACGTCCGGGTGATGATCGAGGGGGCCGAGACCACCTATACGCAGGGGAACCTTTGTCTCCTCAATCGAAACACCATGCATCGCGAAACAGATATGTCGAATGCGGATATCGTTTACATCGGCATCGATGCCTCTCTGCTGACACAGTGGCCCAAATCATTTCCGCCGCCGTTTCAGTACAAAAGCATTCTCAATCAGTTTTTCAGCGACAATCTGTCGGAACGTGCCGACTATAAAAAGGACTACCTGGACTTTACCCTTTTAGGCGAAGATACGATCCCGCAGCTCACTCAGGAATTGATCCGCGCCTTTACGGTCAAGCGGATCGGATACCAGTTTGACGTTTATTCCTCTCTGCTCCGGCTGTTTGCCGCCTTGGAGAATCCTGACATATACAAAGCAACACACATTTCGCTGAGGAACAGTCAAGAACTGCTGACGGCGGAACAGGTCAAGAAACTGATTGAAACTCACCACGGGGCTATCCAGCGGACCAATCTGGCGGAGGCACTTAACTACTCCTGCGAGCATATATCCCGCATCATCAAGACAAACACCGGATACACTCTGAAAGCGTACTGTCAAAAGGTACAGATGGCCGAGGCGGCGCGGCTTCTGAGAACCACAGAGCTGCCGGTCTGCCAGATCGCGGCATCCATGGGCTATGAGAACAGAACGCAATTCTACAAAGTGTTTCGGCGTGAGTACGGCCTCACCCCCTTGGAATACCGCCGCCATATTGCGGAGGAATGATCCTTACCCGGCATTACGGCGATCCAGGCATTCCCGGATTTTTCGGCGCTCATCGTCCTTGATCGGGTATGTCCGCAGGATCAAAGCCGACAATGCACCGAGGATGGCAGGAACAAGACCCATGATAACGATAAACCAATTGAGCATGGTCGGAATCTGCGACAGTTCCCCCATGTATTCGGAGGTGACGGGATCCACGTTGTAGCCGATTGACATGAGCACAGCGCCAATAATTGCAGCCGAAAGCGCTGCCTGGGCTTTGACAATGAAACCGCCGGCAACCATTGTCAAGGCGGAACGATCCTTGCCGGTTTTATAAATGTTGTAGTCCATAATCTCCATTTCCACCATGGATTGCGGGACAAAGTCAGTTCCCACCCCCACTGCCATGATGAACAGGGTAACGAAGAACAGCGCAGGAACATTCGTAAGCAGACCCGCCATCTGGGTAGTAAACAGGACCACCCCGCCGACAGACTGCACAACCAGAAGGAAACAAGTCATTCTGATCGGGTTGTTCTTAAAGAGCTTCAAGAGCGGACGACCAATAACTGCACCAACCAGGAGCGGTATGAGCATCATCATGGAAGAAATGCCGTTGAGGACACCATACTGCTCCATGTTTGTGACGCCGGTGGTCAAATCCGTGCAGAATCCCCATTTTATGTAATACGCAGGCGTGGCAAAAATAAGGGACCAGATAAAACCAGAAAAGATGCATTTCAAATAGTAGATCACCATCGGCTTGTTTTCTTTGAACAGAAGAAAGAAGTCCTTGAACTTTACCGGCTCTGCCTTTTCTTCCTGCACACAGTGCTTTTCCTTGACAAGGAACCAGCCAATAAGGGAGAGCACCATCGCTGCACCAACAATACCGGTGATCAGGATGGCAAACGAGTCGTGATAGTTGCCCACGTGTTCGTTGACCGCAACCAGCACAGCTGTAAAGGCGGACGTAACGACGCCCAGGATCATGGTCCAAACCCGCGGTCCGATAACCAGCTTGGAACGTTCGTTGGGATCATTGGTCATCGTTCGGAACAAAAGATTATCCTTATAAAAGGATGTTCCCACATCAAACAAAAAGTAGAAAACGATAACCCACACAACAACCAGTACGGGCTTGGACGCCAACTCGGACGGGAACGAGTAGAGACATACACAGCCAATGCCGGTCAGCAGTATGCTGAGGAGAAAAAAGGGTTTGTACTTTCCGATTTTGGTTCGTTTTCCGCGATCCATCAAAAATCCCTGAATGGGATCATCCACGGCATCAAAGATTCGCGCAAACAGAAGAAGCGATGTGGCCAAGGTCGCCCCCATAGCGCCCAGCCCGGCGTAGTCGGTCATATACTGCATAAACATACTGGACATAAACACGGTACACAGACCATTTACAGTAGACAGCGCCGTTGCGCCGAAACAGTCTCGCAGCGTAATTGCGTCCGGATTTTTCACACGGACAGACTTGAGCATCATTATCCTCCTTATCATTTCATCAGTTATTCTCAACAAACAAAGCCAGAATTCGTGCAATTCCAACAATTCAATGATAGATTATTCCTTTGTATTCCACAATGACAAAAGGTCGCCCTTTTTCAATTTATTGTATCATTTTGTTTCTTTGCACCGAAGCGAGAAAGAATGATCACATTTTGTTACAACGCGGTATGTGCCTTTCACAAAAATGGTCCACTGCACCGTTTTTGCCCGCCGGTACACAGGGCAGCGAGGCCTTACGGGTTATGCGTATTGTATGACACCGCCGCACGTGTATCAAAAATTTGCAATCTTCGCATAGAAGATGTCCGATTTGAGAACCCGCCACACATTCGCATAATGGGGAACGGAATGAAAGTGCGGGCAGTTCCCATTTGGCCAGCAACTGCAAAAAACGGAAAAACCCCGCAGCCAATGGGAAATTGGCT
>ERZ791577.1888-NODE-1888-length-10527-cov-2.877578_pt1 | contig 10527 bp, 7 predicted proteins | sample MGYA00509969_ERZ791577 | MGnify/ENA primary metagenome ERZ791577 (study PRJEB30046, sample SAMN00791917) | human gut metagenome | study: EMG produced TPA metagenomics assembly of the A metagenome-wide association study of gut microbiota in type 2... | reverse complement strand
GGCTGACGTAGCCGCCCAGCAGCTTCGGGATCGCAAGGCTGATGTCAGGCACATACTGTATTAGACATCAAATTTTATCCGCACACCGTCCGCTGGTATCGACGGAAAAAATCAAAGCAGGACAGCACACAGGTGTCTTGCTTTGACGGCTTTGCTCATATTGAAACCGCAGACGGGATGCGCACAGCGCACGTCCGGGTCATCTGTGACCCGATGGAAAAGCCAGATAAAATCTGCACCGTACATATGGCACGCGCATACGATGTGGGCCAGTTATCTGCGCAGGATGTGCAGATGGCGGCCTACGAGTGCGTGTTGCAGGAGATGCAGCAATACATCTGCGCTGAACTGCATCGTTGAGAATCCCAAGGGGGCGGGAACGGCGGGAAGACGTTCCGATTGGGGCCGCAGCCCCCACTGACGGCAAGCGGGTCTTGTCGGCAGCGGGGAGTCCAGAGGGGTCACGCCCCTTTGGCAAGGTAAGCCCGCAAGGGCGGTGGGAGTTTCCGGGGAAACTGCCATACCTTGTATTGCAGATTACAACTGCAATGCAGCCCCGTCCGCAAGCCCCGACAGTTAAAAAGGGTGCGCGGCGAGCGCGAGAAAGGAGCAACGCGACGTGGCGAGCGTAACAAAATTTACGGCGGGCGCAGTCTACAATCAACTGCGCCACAACCTGCGGCAAATCGCTCACTCCGGAAACCCGGACATTGACCCGGCGCGGCTGCGGCAGGACTATGTCCTGTCGCCCGACAGGGGAATGAGCGATTACGACTATTTCCGGGAGCGGTTAAGCCAGTTGTACGTCTATGGCCGGAACGACGTTAAGGTCATGGCGGGCTGGGTTGTAACCGCACCACAGGATTTGGAGCAAGAGCAGTACGACGATTTTTTCTTGGCCGTTTATGATTTTTTGGAAAATCGCTACGGTGAGGAAAACGTCGTACAGGCCGTCGTCCACGATGATGAGGGTGGACAACCGCACCTGCATTTTTGCTTTGTACCTGTGGTCGAGGACAAAAAACACGAGGAGGGGTATAAGGTGTGCGCCAATGACGTATTAGACCGTCGAGAGCTTCGCAATTTCCATCCAGACCTGCAACGCTACTTGGATGAACACGGCTTAGAGGATGCCTGCGTTATGACGGGTGTGACCCGCGCACAGGGCGGAAATCGAACCGTCGCAGAACTCAAAGCCGAGCGTGAGCAGGAATACGAGCAGGAAAACGAGCGCCCAGAACTCAACTTCGGCGGGCCAAGCGTTGAGGTCGAACAAGAATTACATTTTTGAGGTACACGCCATGAAACAGGCTGTATTACTAATCGACTGCTATCTGTACGGCACAATAGCGATTCTGGCCGTTGTGCTGCTGGTGCTGGTTTACCTGCACGGACAGGCCAACCACCTGCCCAATCCATTTGCGCGAAAAAATATTGTCTATCGCCCAGCCCCCAAAGCACGGGGCGTGTTGCTGGGCAAAAAATATGGTCTGTTGGCGTACTCGCCGGAGCAGGACGAGGGGCACATTATTGTGATGGGCCCGTCCGGCACTGGCAAGACAAGTGCCCTGCTGATTCCGACGCTGCGGAGTTGGCAGGGCACTGCCCTTGTTGTGGATATATCCGGCGACATATCCGCCAACGTGGACACGCCCAACAAAATCATTTTTGACCCAACGGCGGCCAACTGTGTGCCTTATGATGTGTTCGCATCCATTGACGCTGCCCCAGACGAGAGCGAACGCCAAGAGCGGCTGGAGCAGCTTGCCTATTTGCTGCTGCCCGACAAAGCTACTGATAGCGAAGCAGGCATATTTTTTGCAAAAAATGGCCGCAAAATGATAACGGCGGCGCTGATTTGTTACTACGGTATGGGTTGGGGCTTTGTGGAAATATGCGAGCATTTCCTAGGCAACGACTGGCGCGGGCTTCTGAATGATATTGCAAAGCAAAAGAACAAAATTGCCAATATGTATATCAGTTCTTTTGTTGGAGCAAGTGAACAAAACACGGCAGGCTGCAAACAGGCGGCAGACGATGCGCTGAAATTGTTTGCGACGAACGAAAAAATTAAAAATGCACTCCGAAAAGCCGCCAGCTATGAGCCATCCATTAGTCCGGCCACGCTGGAAAACAACAGCGTCTATATCTACATCCCGGACGAAAAGCTGAAAATCTACGGCGACCTGCTGCGCATTATCACGGCGCAATCAATGGAGTATTTTTCTTCAAGACCAAAAGAGCATACGCAGATGATTCTGTTCTGCTTGGACGAGTTCGCGTCTTTTGGCAAGTTGCAAATCACTGAGGCATTGCGTAAGCTGCGCAAACGCCATATCCGTATAATGGTGCTGACGCAATCGCTGGCCGACCTTGATATGATTTACGGAAAGGACGAGCGTAAAGCAATGCTCGGCAATTTCAAATTTACGGTTCTTTTGGGCTGTAAGGACACCGAAACACAGGAGTACGTTTCAAAAATGATAGGCGACAAGCGGTCTCCACTGGAAACGGATTCCAGCGCCAAGCCCCAGCCGATAATCAAGCCCGCCGACCTTGCACATTTGGAGCAGGATTTGTTTGTGATTTGCGATGATGGTGCAATCCGTTTGCGTAAAAATTTCTATTTCCAATAGGGGCACGGGGGAGTTGCCGTCTCCCCATTAGTGGATCACTACCGGGAGGCCCGCGCCCTCACCCAAACGCCTTGTCCTTTGCGATAAAAATATTGCTGCCACTCAAAACGGTAGTCTTTTTGGAGTAAAATCAAACCGCAATTTTCTTGCGTCAATGTCTCAAAAGTGTTGCAAAACTGGCAAGAGTATGATATATTTCTTATAAGTTGCTATGTTATGGCAATAAAAAAGAAAATCGCGGAAGAGGCGCCTCTTCCCTTACGGAGTGTACACTCCGTAAGGATAAGCTTTGTCTCCCGCCGAAAATTCAAAGGAGTATGTCAACGATGCGAAGAAAGTCTTATGCCAAGAGCGTTGTCGCTGTGGCTATGGCGGCAACCGTCGCGTTGAGCGCAACTGCCTGTGGGTCAAAATCCACGGCGGACACAGCCGACACATCCACCAGTCAGAGCGAGGCGGCCAGCTCGGAGGCTGAAACGCCTACCGCTACGCCAGCACCGACTGCAACCCCGTCCCCTACGGCCACGCCCGCTCCGGCGGAATCGACAGCAGAATCCACCGACAGCAAGAGCGAGCAGGGCAGCACCGATAACGGCGGCTTGTCTTCCGGCTCGCAGAGCGGCAATGCCAACAGCGGCAAAAACAATTCCGGCTCCAACAAGGGCAGTCAGTCCGGTAAAACGACCAATACGGCCAAAGCACCTGCACAGGCTGCTGCTCCTGCACCCACGGCTACGCCGAAGCCCATCACCTACACTTACGTCGTCCGCAAGCACCCCGCAAGCTGCACGACGGCGGGCTACGACGAGCACATCTGCCAAGAGTGGGGCGGTATGAACTACAACGACAACTACGTTGCCCCCAACGGCCACGACTGGGGCACGGGCGTTGTCACCAAGCAAGCCACCTACTACGAAAAGGGTGCAATTACGTACACTTGCAAAAACTGCGGCGAGACCCGCACCGAGGAAACGCCGGAGCTGGATAAAACCTACCATATCAAAGAGGTCGTTGCGCCGACCTGCACATCCGAGGGCTACACGATTTACGAGTGCAACGAGGTTCCCGGCCTGACCTACAAGGGCGAGTACACCGCCAAGCTACCCCACAGCTGGGATGGCGGTGTTGTCACCAAGGCCGCAACGATTTACGAGAAGGGCGTCAAGACCTTTACCTGCACGGTTTGCGGTGAGACCCGCACCGAGGACATTCCGGTGCTGGCTAAGACATGGCACAAGGGCCAGACCGTCGCTCCGACCTGCACCGAGCAGGGCTACACCGTCTACATCTGCGACCAGGACAAGAACCTGACCGAGAAGCGCGACTACACTGCTGCCCTCGGCCATGATTATGACAACGGCGTTGTTACCACCCCGGCGACCTGCACGACAGAGGGCGTGTTGACCTACACCTGCACCCGCGACGGCGCAACGAAGACCGAAACCATCCCCGCGCTGGGTCACAAGTGGGATGACGGCACAATCACCACCGCGCCGACCTGTGAGACCGAGGGTGAAAAGACCTACAAATGCACAAACGACGGTTGCACCGAGACCAAGACGGAGGCCGTTGCTGCGTTGGGCCACGACTGGGATAATGGCACGGTCACGACCCCGGCGACCTGTACCGCAGAGGGCGTGTTGACTTACATTTGCAAGCGTGATGCCAGCCACAGCAAGACCGAAGCCATCCCTGCGCTGGGTCACAAGTGGGATGACGGTACGATTACTACTGCGCCGACCTGCGAGGCCGAGGGCGAGAAGACCTATAAATGCACCAACGACGGTTGCACGGAAACCAAGACGGAATCTGTTGCTGCGCTCGGCCATGACTGGGATGACGGTGTTGTCACGACACCCGCAACTTGCGAGGCAGATGGCGTGAAGACCTTCACCTGCAAGAACGATGGCAGCCACACCAAGACCGAGAGCATCCCCGCGCTGGGCCACGACTGGAACGACGGCGAGGTCACTACCCCGGCAACCTGCGAGACGGACGGTGTTAAAACCTACACTTGTAAAAATGATGCCAGCCACACCAAGACCGAGACTATTGCCAAGCTCGGCCACAAGTGGGATGCGGGTAAAATCACCAAAGAGCCGACCTACGAGAGCGATGGCGAAATGACCTTTACCTGCGAAAACGACCCGACCCACACCTACACCGAGACCATCCCGGCGAAGAAGTACACATTTACGGTGACTGTGGTTGACCCCACCTGCACCGAGCAGGGCTACACGCTGCACACCTGCAACGAGAACGCCGAAAAATCCTACAAGGACAACTACACCGACGCGCTGGGCCACGACTATAAAGAAGTCATCACCCCGGCGACCTGCAAGGACGCAGGCAAGGTGGAAAATGTCTGCCAGCGCTGCAACGATACCCAGCTTGTCAAAGAACTGCCTGTTACCGAAGACCACCAGTGGAACGACGGCGTTGTGACTAAAGCAGCTACCTGCACCGAGGCAGGGGAGAAGCTGTACACCTGCACCGTCTGCAACAAGACCAAGGCGGAGACCATCGAGGCCACGGGCCACGATTGGAACGAGACCACCACCCCGGCCACCTGCGGCAAGGCGGGCAGCGTTGACCGCACCTGCAAGACCTGCGGCACGACGGAACACATCAAAGAACTGCCCGCAACCGGCAACCACGCATGGGATGCCGGAAAGATTACCACCGAAGCCACCTGCGACGGCAAGGGCGTCAAGACCTTTACCTGCACTGTCTGCAACGAGACCAAGACCGAGGAAATTGCCGCGCTGGGGCATGATTTCGCTTACGGTTATTGCAGCCGCTGCGACCTGAATGCCAACTACAACCAGAAAGAGTGGGAGCAGGACATCTTTGCGCAGACCAACGGCCTGCGCGCGAAAAATAATCTTGGCACGCTTACCTACCGCAACGATTTGCAGTATGCGGCAGATATTCGCGTTGAAGAACTTGTGCAGAACTATATTACTTACGGAGACTACGGCGGAAAGTGGGGTAACCCGCACGTTCGCCCGGACGGAAGCGGCGCAGCTACGGCTCTTGGCGATAAGCAAGATTTGGCGTGGGGCGAGAATGCCGCAAATGACGCAGGTATTTTCGGCAAGGGCCATATGTTCTACCTCTGGACGCAGTCCGAGGGGCATCTTGCCGCCATTATGAACCCCGATGCAAACGGCATGGTCTGCGCACTGAAAGAGTACAATGGCCGCGTTTTCGGCATCCAGATTTTCGTCCGTGACCCGGACTACAACACGGGCACCCAATCTGCCGCCAGTGACACTTCCGCCCCGGTGGAGATTGCCGCTGTAGTTGTCACGGACTCTGCAACCACGGAGACCGCAGCAGAATAAAGTAAATCCCATCTACAAGGCCGGAGCTACCACAGCCCCGGTCTTTTTATTGTATAGGGTATTATTGCTGATTTTCCGATAATTGATGTCCTTTGTGGCTGTAATAATGGCTGTCTGCCGCTGCAGCCCGGTTATCGGTGAGGCGCGAGCGCAGCCACCAAGCCCATTTTTTCACACAAAGGACAGAGAAACCTTGCCCCTATCGACCCGTTGCCGGGTTGGACAGACGCTATAAACAAGCAACGTACCCATGCAGTAATTGCCGCTAAAACGGTTGCAAGCAATATTTCTGGTGCGATATAATAATATTAAACAGAATCTCCCCTATAAGGGAAAAGGAAAAAGGCGCTTACCCATAAAGTGTGTACTAGGGGGAAAAGGTGCTAATATTATAATAAGAAAGGCAAAACGGAAATTTCTAAAATACAGCGATGATTCGATAAAAATAAAATGATGAAAACGAAAATATGATAGTTTTATCTATCACAAACAAGCACACAATATATCAAATGGAACGGTAAAATTATGCCTAAAACAGTCAAAACCACATATACTGCAATCAACCTAGAGACGGGCGAGGTCTACACAGGCATTGATGCCCCGCAGTCCATCACGCGCGGAGAAACGCATTTTTGGCAAGCCAGCAAGGATTTTTTCGCCGCGCTGCTGGGGTATGGCACGGTGGAGAGCAAGGTTGTGGCAAATCTGCTGCACCGTACAGACCCTAAAACAAACCATATAGCGTGTACCCTGTCGGAGCTTAGAAAGGAACTTTCCTGCACAAGAGATACCGTTGCGAGCGCCATAAAAAAGATGGAAAGCAAGCGGCTGATTATCGGCATAGGGCAGGGCGTGTGGATGCTTAACCCGCGTATGCTTGCAATGGGTAATCAGACACAGATTGCACTATTGATGGCCGAGTACGATAAGTACGTCAGTGAGCGGACGGGTGCTGCATTGGTTGTGGGAAAGTATGTCTTGAAAAATCCAGTCACGGCGGAAGAACTCCCGCTGCCGCCAGAGTGCGACGACAAGTTGATGTTTCTTGATGGGAATACGCAATTCTGGAAAATCTACGATGTGTTTTTTGGAGCGATTGCAGGATTGAGCGAAAACGAATTGAGAGTTTTGCTCCACATGATGGATATAAACAAATCAAAAGGTGGCGGCACTTATAATAGGCCACTAACGGTGATTGCTGACGAGGCGAGAGTATCTGTTCCGACTGTCAATCGTGCTGTTAAAAAGTTAAAAAAACGGAATCTGATAATACGGTATTGTAACTGTAACTGGATGATTAACCCCCTCGTGGTTGCCAATGGAAATAAGCGGAAACAGAAAGTGTTAGAGCGCCGCTATACGGGGGTACAAGCAGAAAATGAGGCCAAGTTGAAACGCTACCGATTTCGGGTGCTTTCCCCCTACAACGACGGAAAACCATTCATTCCGGTGGGGCTGCCTACCTCGCCAAAGAAACCGTAAGGCTGCATTTAAGGCTTGACCCAACGGGCAACCGTCTTACGGTCTGTGCCGTACAGTTGGGCGATATGGTACATACTGACGCCCTGCTGATACATTTCCCGGATTTCTGCGAGCGTGTTGTCCTCTGGCGATGGGGCGAGCAGGTCAGAAAGTGACAGCCCCAAGAAACAAGCAAGCTGTAAAATCTTGCGGACAGAGACCGTGCGATTGTTGGACGCGACACCGTACACCTCTTTTGAATCTACACTTTCAAAAGCATTCCCGTAAAAGACGGTGACCGCTTCGGCGATTCTTGCAGCGTAAATCCTGCCGCCTGTCACTGACGCATAGCCGCGATTGCGCAAGGCTCGCTTGATAATGGCGCGATAGCCGCTACCGTTGCTGAAATCATACGGCGCAGTCAATGCGTCCTGCATCAGCGCGGCAAAGGTCTTTTGCGCTGCGGTGGGCATGGTGTCTGGTGTGGGGAGCAGGTGGCAGTCAGGCAATGCGGGAAACAGCAGATTGTGCCTGTGCCCGGTCAGCGTGATTTCGGTGTCAGCCAGCCAGCAGCCGTGCCGGGGGCAGACGGCTATACCGGGTATCTGGTGCAGCCGATGCCAGTACGGCTCGCCATAAGCTGCAATATCCTCGTCAAAGCATTGCGGGCAGTAGCGCAGCCGCCGTGCGTCCATGCTGCTGCTCTGATAGATGCCTATATGTTGCCCTGCGTGGCGGTTGCCGTTCAGCGTCAGCATATGGGCACTTTTCTTTCGGTTAGTGGAAAAGAAGCGGGTATAATACGGATAAAGCGTGTGCTGCATAATAATGTCTTTGGCGGTGAGGGCCTTTGTTGGGAGCGCGTCAAGCAGGGGTGAGAGCGCCCCGCATAACTCGACAGGTACGTTGATATGATTTGCACCGTATAGTTCACGGATGGAGTATTTGACCGATGGATTGCCGCTGCGGATATGATAGCGGCAAATGACGCTGTACCATAGCTCGTCTTGGTAGGGCCTTGGAAAGAATGAAATCATAACTCGACCTTGCCTTTGATGTACTCGCTGTACGCATCCAACGGTGGTCTGCCGCTCTTTTTAGCAGCGCGTAGCGTTCCCCGCAAATCATGGAGCGTTGCTGCTTCTGGTGAGCGGATCGCTGCCGGGGAGTGTTCCACTTCCATTTTAGTGCGGGGAACGCGGACTGTTGCAAGCTCCGCCATATAGTCAGATACCATACCGAGATTTTTTAAAAATGCACTTTCAAAAACTTCAAGGTCTAATTTTTCGCGTCCATCCAAGATACACAGCTTTTGTGCATTATACAACAGCTTAACCAGTACGTCTGGGATGCCCTGCGTTTTGCGATACAGCCAGCTTTGCATTTCCGGGGTCAAGTCCGTTGCAAAGCGGGTATACTGATAATGCCACAGACCATGCAGCAGCAGGGCAAATTCTTTGTCGTCGGGTAATCTGTCATATATCAGCCCAGTCGTGCGGCGGGCAGAACGAAACTCTTGCTGCAACACTTGCAGGACGCGCGGTGTGCCGACCATGCAAATGCTGACACCAGCACCGTTGATTAGCTGTACCAGAAAATTTATAAAGCGGATGCCGTTTTTGCGGTAGGCGATATTTTGCAGTTCGTCAATCACCAAAAGCCCAACATGGTTGACACGGACAATTTGGTTTAGTTGGCTCACTAGCACATCAAGAGTCAGTTTGTGCGCCAGCGCGTAGTGCTGATAGCTTGTGCCCAGCAGAGTGTCCAACTGCAAATATATGTCCAGTATCATTGCCTTGACCGAGCCGTCGTGCGGGGTCTGTACGACCAGATAGGGGATTTGCTGACAGCAGAGCATTTGCCCTTTGTAGCGCTCGTGGTGGATGATTTGCGGAAATAGGGATAGCACCCGCTGCAATGCTGTTGACTTACCCAACCCGGACACACCGACAACCGAAAAAGAGTTTCCGCCGCCGATGGATGCAGCAACAGCCTTGCCCTGCATAGCGGCGTAGCCCTGTTGGAGAGCGGTAGCCTCCCGCTGCGGCGTGTACTGCCCATAGCAGTGCTGCATGGCGTTGTAAACCTCACAATATAGGTCAAGGGTCATTGTCAAGGGTTGATAAAATTCATATAGTGCCGACAACAGTTGCAGACGCTCCCCGGTGCTACGGTCACGGTCACTGGTGCTGTACGGTGGCACGGATACCAATGCCCGGATTAACTCCTGCCCTGCGAGCATAGGCGGCAGAGCTTCGACGTATGGATTGCAGGGATATAATAAACTGGTTGTGTATTCAGCAGTCATTAAAGTGTTCCTCCTGCTCTGCGGTCAGCAAATCAATCATAGACATATGCTCCTGCGTCCGCGCAATCGTGCGTCCACGCTGTATCTGCGGGCTGATTTTGCCTTTGTCGCTGATGCCGCGCTCGGCACTGTCTGCGATTTGCATTATGTCGTTCATTAAATCAATTTGGGCTTGAAGCTCTTGCCTTTTCCAGTTGGCGCTCTCGCTTTTCTCATTCTGTTGCATATCTGCGATTTCGGCGAGTGATTTGCCAAAATACATTTTTTGTGACAGTGTGAATGGTATGTAGTCGCCATTTTCGTACAGATATACAGTATCAAGACAATCTGGACTATATGCAACTTTGACTATTTCGCGTCCGTTGAGACCTGCTGCAACAAATCTTTCCTTAAAAGTGCAGTTTGAAAAACGCAAATTAAATAGTTCAAGCCCGCGCTGTGTGATTTTTCCATCCGCGCGGGGGAGCAGCGCGTAAAGCAACTTTGGGTCACTGGCAACGGATACTGGGCAATCGTCCTGTGCCATGCAGAACGACCAGATAGCAGCAGCGGTGGGCGTGATGCCCGCGCTTGCCATGCCCGGAGTGCGGGAAAATCCAGACTGTATATATTGAGAGTTGTAAAAAAGGACACAGCGGAGAACAACAGCCGAAAATTGCTCTAAATCGAGTGTGCCTTGTCTGCGATAATCGGGAGCGCCGCGCTCCTGTATGTCAGATTCTACAACGCCCTTGCCTTTCAGCAACGGCTTGTAGGCGCTTTGGATAAGGTC
>ERZ791577.1886-NODE-1886-length-10539-cov-11.429130_pt1 | contig 10539 bp, 7 predicted proteins | sample MGYA00509969_ERZ791577 | MGnify/ENA primary metagenome ERZ791577 (study PRJEB30046, sample SAMN00791917) | human gut metagenome | study: EMG produced TPA metagenomics assembly of the A metagenome-wide association study of gut microbiota in type 2... | reverse complement strand
AAACAAGAAAAACGCTTCTGGAGTGCTGACCAAAAGCGTTTTGTCTACAGTCTGAAAGGAGATATCCATAATGGATATCTCCTTTTACATACGAATGAAATTATGCGGTGATCACAGTGCCTGCCTTGCCCTTAATGGCATCCTTGACATGATCCATGGAGGTGATCAGTACTTTGCCGGCAGGAACCTTCTCCAGATAAGAGATAGCTGCTTCAATCTTGGGAAGCATGGTGCCTTCCTCGAACTGTCCTGCTGCGATCAGATCCTTTGCTTCTGCTACGGTGAGAGTCTCCAGTGCTGCCTGATCCTCCTTACCGAAATTCTTATAGACATAGGGAACTGTGGTCAGGATGATCAGCTCGTCACAGCTTAAATCGGAAGCAAGCTTGCCGGCGATGGCATCCTTCTCGATGACTGCGGAAGCACCCTTCAGCGCATGCTTCTGCTCGATCACGGGGATTCCGCCGCCGCCACAGGCGATAACTACCTGATCTGCGGCTGCCAGCGTACGGATGGCTTCGATCTCTACGATATCGATAGGCTTGGGGGCAGCAACGACACGGCGGAAGCCCTTGCCGGGATCTTCCTTGACATAATTGCCCTTCTTTACTTCAATCTCAGCATCTTCCTTGGACATGTAACGACCAATGACTTTGGTGGGCTCATAGAAAGCCTCATCATAAGGATCTACCGTGACCTGGGTGAGGATGGTGCTGACCGGCTTGGAGATCCCGCGGTCCAGAAGCTCGGCACGAAGAGAGTTCTGGATATCATAGCCTACATAACCCTGGCTCATAGCGGAGCAGACACACATAGGTGCGGGAGTATAGTCGATGTACACACGGCGTAACTCGGTCATGGCCTTATGGATCATGCTGACCTGCGGACCGTTACTGTGGGTGATCGTCAGCTGATAATCTGCCTCCACCAGGTCTGCCAGTGCCTTGGCGGTTACTTTTACCGCATCCCACTGCTCGGTAGTGGTATAGCCCAGGGCATCATGTCCCAGAGATACGACAACGCTTTTTTTGCTCATAAGATTACCTCTCTATATGTATTTTCCTAAGAATTTCTTCGTCAAAAGATGTTATCAGTATAACATATTTTCTCCAGGGTGTATAGCCATTTCTATACAATGAAACCTTCCAGAATCGTAGTCAGCTCTTCTGAGCGGGCTGCCAGTGCGGAAGTGGCTTTGTCCAGATCCTGAATGGCCTGCAGCTGTTTTTCGGCAGCAGTCTGTACATTGGAGGATCCGGCAGCAGTTTCTGCGGATACTGCGGAGATACCGGAGATGGCAGACAGGGTAGTGGTGCGCTGGTGTTCCATTTCCGACACGCCTGCATTGATCTGCTGCAGGAATTTCAGAAGCTCTGTTACCTTGGAATCTATCTCACGGAAGGAGTCTGTGGTACTGCCAACGGACTGGTTCTGATCCGCTACAATGCCCTCGGCCTGTCTGGCAACCTGCGTAGCTTCGTCAGTGGTAATCTCAATCTCTTCGATGATCCGGGAGATCTCACCGGAGGAGTGCAGGGACTGATCCGCCAGCTTCTGGATCTCCTGAGCGACCACTGCGAAGCCTCTTCCGGATTCGCCGGCTCTGGCAGCTTCAATGGAAGCGTTAAGGGACAGGAGGTTGGTCTGCTCTGCAATCTCATTAATGGCTTCGGTAATGGAACCGATGGCTTTGGATTTCTCGTTCAGCCTGCCGATGGTATCTACGATGTTGGAGGTGATCTGCATGGTGGAAGAGGTGTTCTCCTTCAGATGCTCCACGGATTCGATACCGGTATGGATCGCAGCGGTGGTGCCGGTGGCAAGCGCACTGATCTGGTCAGAATGTGAGGATACGCTGCCGATGGTGTCGGACAGAGAGTCCATCTGCTGCAGGCAGTCCTCAGAGCTTTCATCCAGTTTTTCAATACCCTGGCGCATTTCACCTACCTGATTCTGGATATCCTGGGAGGTCGCCAGGAAATGTGAGGAAGCCGCAGACATATCGGTGGCAGCCCTGGATAATTCTTCATTGACATCCTTCAGCCCGGATACCAGCTTCTTCATGTGTGCGATCATATCACAGATGCCATCAGCTAATAGCTGGAATTCATCATTGCGCTTGGAGTGGACTTCAATCGTCAGATCTCCGTCAGAGACTTTTTTCAGGCGGCGGATAAAATAGTAGATGGAGCCGCCATACTGCCCGGCCAGCAGAGACCCCAGTAAGATTGCCACAGCACTTGCTGCAACGACAAGGATCAGAGACACATTTTTAATCTCCGCTGTCTGACCGATGATATTTGCCTGAGGGATCAGGGCACAGATCATGGCATTACGGGCACCGATCTTGGAATAGAGAAAAAGATATTCTTCGCCTGCCTCTTTCACATAGGAGGAGCCGTTCTCTTCCTCAGAGGCAAATGCCTCATCTACATAGGATTTGCCGACAAACGTATTTTCTGCTGCCGTATCGGACTGGGAGGAGAGGTATTCGGTGCCATCGCAGGTGACAAAGCCTACGAGACTGCCCTCGCCGCCATCCAGGGAGGATAAGGAAGTATCCAGGACACTCGGTTTGAAATCAATGATCAGGATCGCCGGAGCATTGGAGAAATATCTGGCGAGACGGACACTGTATTTGGAGGAATCCGTGCCAAGCTTTGCATCGACCTCGGACTGGTTGCCAAAAAGGTAATATTTTGCCCTGTCCGAGGATAAGATCTGACCCTGAGAGCTTTCAAGGTACGCACTTAAGAGACCGGTCTCTTTCGTTTTCGTGGTAGAGATCGTCTTCTCCTTGTCAGAGAGCACGTAAATATTGGAGAGCAGGGCATCCGTGGTCACGGCTTTGATAAAGGTGTCTTCATAGGTGTTTGGAGTATTGTACAAGGTAGTGGCATCGCTATCATATAGACCGTTCAGATATTTCTTCAGGGTATCTTCATTCATATATCCCTTGTAGTTGGACTGGACCGTGTCAAAAGAAAGCGTCAGGTACTGATTCATCATGCTGACGGTCTGGTCTACGGAGTCACGGTAGGTTGCAATGATCTGAGTGGTAGCCTTCTGATAGGATACGAGACCTAAGACAATGATAAAGACCACGGGGATCAGAAAAGCGAAGATCAGCTTAAAGCGTATCCGATTCCAGAGAGGGATAGGGTTTTTCTTAGTATTTTTTGTCAAAATAGACACCTCCGATGCAGATTTAGTATTAATGGATACATTTTACCAAAGTTTTGTCCAAATATCTACATTAATGTGAAAACGATTTCTTAAAATGAGCCTCTTTCATAGGTTTTAATAGGCAGGAGCGCTTTTGCTTTACATAATATGTTACAAAGTAATATAATGATGATACCAGGGTCAAAAGGTCTAAGCTTACATGAGCTTGCTCATCAGTGGGTGAAAGACCTTGGGTAGAATTGTGGGAGTGCGTAGAGCGAAGCAATGTCAGGAAGGAAACAGGGATCGATATGCAGAAAAAAGAACGTATGGCAAATCTGGAAGTATTGCGCTGTGTGGCAATGATGATGGTCGTGGTGCTGCACTATCTGGGCAAGGGAGGACTGCTGCCGGATCTGACAGCGCCTTTATCAGTGCAGGATATGGCAGCCTGGCTGTTGGAAGCATTCTGCATTGTAGCCGTGAATGTGTATATGATGATCAGTGGATACTTTTTATGCGAAAGCTCTTTTAAACTGAGCAGGCTGCTTACGTTGTGGCTGCAGCTGTGGCTGTATTCTGTGGGCATCGGTGTGCTGGCGGTGGTGACAGGGATCGTTCCCGCGGCGGAAGTGAGTACGCATTATTATCTGACATTATTGTTCCCGGTGACCATGGGGCATTACTGGTTCCTGACAGCGTATGTATTTTTATATATCCTGTTACCCTTCGTGGGAATCGGGCTCAGACGGATGACGAAGCAGCAGTTTCAGGTGGCCCTGGTGCTGTTATTTGCTGCATTTTGTCTGATAAAATCCATTCTGCCCTTCCGGTTGGAGGAGGATGGCAAGGGCTATGACTGCATCTGGTATCTGTGCGTGTTTTGTGCAGCCTCTTATCTTCGCAGATTCGGAATTCCTTTTTTACAGAAAAAATCCCGGGCGCTGCTGCTGTATCTGATCGGCGTCATCGGAACTTTCGGAGAGGCAATGCTGCTGCATTTATTTTATCAGCGCACCGGCAGCCTGGAACTGATTCTGAAGATTCCTTATGAATATAATCATATATTCCCGTTCTTAGCTTCCGTTGGGCTGTTTTGCCTGTTCCTGGACAGTGATATCCGGGGGAAGATCGGCAGCGTGCACGGAAGGAGTAGATACTCTGTGCATCATCCCCCACCACACAGACATGCTGATGGTTCTTGGCAAGTTGCAGCACAATGCTGTGCTGTGCAAAATTGGTATCCTGATACTCATCCACCAGAATGTAACGGAACTGGTCTTGATAACGCGCCAACACCTCGGGGTGGTCCCGGAACAGCAGGAATGTGTAGAACAGCAAATCGTCGAAGTCCATCGCATCCGCCTGCCGGCAACGCTCCCAATATCTCTGGTAGATGTCGCGAAGCGCCGGAACCTTGGCAGCACGGTCTCCTTCGTAAGCCTCCTTGTTGTTGGCATAGCCTGCCGGAGAAACCAGATGATTCTTGGCATTCGAGATACGCGCCTGCACCATCCCCGGCTTGTACACTTTCTCATCCAGCCCCATTTCCTTGATAATGGAACGTATCAGGCTTTTACTGTCCGCCGTATCGTAAATGGTAAACTGCGAAGTGAAGCCGATATGCCCGGCCTCGACATGCAGAATGCGCAGGAACATGGAGTGAAAGGTTCCCATCCACAGATGGCGCGCCCTCTCCGGCCCCACCTGACGGGCTATACGCTCCTTCATTTCGCGCGCCGCCTTGTTGGTAAAGGTCAATGCCAGAATGTTCCAAGGCTGGTAGCCATTCTCCAGCAGATAAGCAATCTTGTAGGTCAGCACGCGCGTCTTTCCCGAACCGGCACCGGCTATCACCAGTGACGGACCGTCATTGTATAACACCGCGTTCCGTTGTCCTTCGTTCAGTTCCTCTATATAATCGGGCATATCCGTATAATCTTAAAATGATGATATTTTTTCTTCCTTTGTTTTTACGGAGGCAAAGATAAAAAAAGCTTCGGAGACGTACGAACATTTCTATAGGTTATAGTGTTTATATAGTAAAGTTCCAAAATTAAATAATTGAAACTTATGAATACAATATTAACGATTTTAATGATAACAGTTATGACTTACGAAATGCCAAAACTTCCCTACACCAACAATGCACTGGAACCTGTAATCAGTCAGCAAACCATAGATTACCACTACGGTAAACATCTGCAAACCTATGTGAACAACCTCAACAACCTCGTTCCGGGAACGGAATTTGAAGGCAAAGACCTGGTAACCATTGTTGCCACAGCACCGGACGGTGCCATCTTCAACAATGCAGGACAAGTGTTGAACCACACATTATACTTCTTACAGTTTGCTCCGAAGCCTGCCCACAGCGAGCCTACCGGCAAGCTGGCAGAAGCCATCAAACGCGACTTCGGCAGCTTTGAGAATTTCAAGAAGGAATTCAACGCGGCAGCTGTCGGCTTGTTCGGCTCCGGATGGGCTTGGTTGTCTGCCGACAAGAACGGCAAACTCCACATCACCAAAGAAGCCAACGGTAGCAATCCGGTACGCGCCGGTCTTGTTCCGCTACTCGGATTCGACGTGTGGGAACATGCCTACTATCTTGATTACCAGAACCGCCGTGCCGACCATGTGAACGAACTGTGGAGCATCATCGACTGGGATGTAGTAGGTAAAAGACTGAAATAAGCAACAAGGTCCCACTAAACATGTTAATGACGCATTCTTGAGCAACTAAGATTCAAGAATGCGTTTTCTTGTTTAAAATAGCCATCTAACATATTTTAAAGAAATTCTTTGGCTTCTACCATAAGTATTCATTAACTTTGCTAAACTTAAAAGTTAAACAAAAGAAATGAAACTCATCGTAGTAACAGCACCCACATTTTTTGTGGAAGAAGACAAGATTATCACGGCACTATTCGAAGAGGGGCTGGATATTCTACATCTGAGGAAGCCGGAAACTCCCGCCATGTATTCAGAACGGCTTTTAACGCTGATACCCGAAAAATACCATAAGCGCATCATTACCCATGAGCACTTCTACCTGCAGGAAGAGTTCAGCCTGATGGGGATTCATCTAAACACCCGCAATCCCAAAGAGCCCCACGACTATTCGGGCCACATCAGTTGCACCTGCCATTCACTGGACGAAGTGCAGAACAAGAAGCATTTCTATGACTATCTGTTCCTAAGCCCGATATATAATTGCATCACAAAGTCCGGAGTCACGTCCGGCTTCACAGCCGAAGAGTTGCGGCAAGCAGGAAAAAGTAAGGTCATAGACAGTAGAGTCATGGCTTTGGGAGGCATTACTCCCGACAACATACTGGAGATTAAGGATTACGGATTCGGTGGTGCCGTTGTAATGGGTGACTTATGGAATAAATTCAATGCCTGCACCGACCGCGATTATCTGGAAGTAATCCGCCACTTCAAGAAGTTGAAGAAAATGGCTGATTGAGCCTTCTTGGACTGGCAAATCAAAATTTACCGTACTCTTTGTATTCAATACCGGCAGGCAACGTGAAATAGAAGGTGGAGCCTTCCCCTTTCTTAGACTCCACACCGATACCTCCCCCATAGTGCTCCACAATAGATTTGGTGATGGAAAGCCCCAACCCCGTACCTTTGATATTGTAGTTCATCTTCACAAACCGTTCAAAGATGGCATGTCTTCCCACTTCATCGATACCACAGCCTGTATCTGCCACATAAAAATAGAAGTTATGGTTGCTCAATCTCCTGCAACCGATTTTCACACTGCCCATCTCCGTAAACTTCAAGGCGTTCCTCACCAAGTTACCTATGACTTGGGCAAAACGCACGCGGTCTACCACCAAACGGCATTGAGGCAGCCGTTCTACAAACTCCACCTGAATGCCCGTGGGATGCGAGCGCATATTCTCCGTCGTACAGACTTCATCAATCAGCGCGTTTACATCCACTTCTCCATCGTTATATTCCAGAGTATTTGCCTCAATCTTCGAATAGTCCAGCAAGTCATTGACCAGTTGCAGCAGCGAGTCCTTGTTATCATTAATCTCCTTCAGAAAAGCCATACGGGTTTCTCTGTCCAAATTATCCATTTCGGCAAGCATAGTTGTAAAGCCTACAATGGCATTCAAAGGAGTACGAATTTCGTGAGTCATATTAGCGATGAAAGCATTCTTCAGCTGGTTGGATTCTTCGGCAACCTCATTGATGCGCTGCAACGTCTTCAACCTTTTGCTCTTGCTGATGGAAATGATTATCATGATGACCAAAAGCAGAATGACAATTATCCCAAAACTATATACCAATGCTTCATTATTCTGATAGAAGTCATTCGTCCAAACATCGTATGCTGCCGTAATTGTCAATATCATCGTTTTTTGCTTGCTTATTGGAAACTATAAAATTATGGGAAGCAAATATACTAAAGAAAATACAAATAAATTAATAGAAACTACAGTTTTTTCCAACAAAATAGGCCGCATGCCATTACCAAGTAAAGCATGCAGCCCATAAATGTCATTATTCAGTATTATTGAAATCAGCCTTCAATGGCAGCCTGCGCCGCAGCCAGACGTGCAATAGGCACACGGAACGGAGAACAGCTGACATAATTCAAGCCAACTTTGTGGCAGAACTTCACAGAAGAAGGCTCACCGCCATGTTCGCCGCAGATACCGCACTTCAAATCCGGACGGATAGCACGTCCCTTTTCAGTAGCCATGCGCACCAACTGTCCTACACCATTCTGGTCGAGTACCTGGAACGGGTCTACTTTCAGAATCTTCTTCTCCAGATAAATCGGGAGGAAGGAAGCGATATCGTCGCGTGAATAACCAAATGTCATCTGAGTCAAGTCGTTCGTACCGAATGAGAAGAACTCGGCAGAGGAAGCAATGCGGTCGGCAGTCAAGGCGGCACGCGGAATCTCAATCATTGTACCTACCTTGAAGTCGATGCTGTCACCCACTTCTTCAAACAACTGGGCAGCCTCAGCACGAATCACTTCTTCCTGCTGCTTGAACTCATACAAGATACCGGTCAGAGGCACCATGATTTCAGGATGGGTTTCAACACCTTCCTTCTTCAATTCCAAAGCAGCACCCAGGATGGCACGCGTCTGCATCTGTGTAATTTCAGGATATGTATTTCCCAAACGGCAACCACGATGACCCAACATCGGATTATGCTCACAAAGTGCCTCAACACGTTGCTGGATATACTGGAGGCTCACGCCCATCGTATCTGCCATTTCCTGCTGTCCCTTCAGGTCATGGGGAACAAACTCATGCAAAGGAGGATCAAGCAGACGCACCGTCACCGGACAGCCTTCCATTGCCTTGAAAATTCCCTTGAAGTCAGCTTGCTGGTAGGGAAGAATCTTAGCCAAAGCCTTGCGGCGCCCTTCTGCATTTTCTGCCAGAATCATCTCGCGCATGGCTTTAATCTTCTCGCCTTCAAAGAACATGTGTTCCGTACGGCAAAGACCGATACCCACAGCGCCAAAATTACGTGCTACTGCGGCATCATGAGGAGTATCCGCATTGGTACGAACCTGCAGCTTCGTATATTTGTCTGCCAAATCCATCAGTTCCGCAAAGTCACCGGACAGCTCAGCCGCTTTTGTCTCCACCTTGTCTTTATATACTTCACCGGTGCTTCCGTTCAAGGAGATATAGTCACCTTCTTTCAACAGTACACCATCCACTTCCACTGTACGCGCCTTGTAGTCGATGTTCAAGGCACCTGCACCGGACACACAGCACTTACCCATACCACGAGCAACCACTGCCGCATGCGAAGTCATACCACCGCGGGCAGTCAGGATACCTTCGGCAACTGCCATACCTGCCAAATCTTCCGGAGAAGTCTCGATACGTACCATCACCACACGCTTGCCGGCAGCATGCCATTCGGCAGCATCATCGGCAAAGAATACGATTTGTCCCGTAGCGGCACCCGGAGAAGCGGGAAGACCACGAGTCAACACCTTAGCTTGTTTCAGAGCTGTCTTATCAAATACCGGGTGGAGCAGTTCGTCCAACTTATTGGGCTCACAACGCATCAATGCAGTCTTTTCGTCAATCATACCTTGATGGAGCAAGTCCATGGCAATCTTCACCATAGCGGCTCCGGTACGCTTACCGTTACGGGTCTGGAGGAACCAGAGTTTACCCTCTTGTACTGTAAACTCCATATCCTGCATATCACGGTAGTGATTTTCGAGTTTTGTCTGCAAAGCATCCAGTTCCTTATAGATTTCCGGCATAGCCTCCTCCATGGAAGGATATTTGCTGACACGTTCTTCTTCGCTTACACCGGCTAATTCAGCCCAACGTTGAGAACCGATTTTTGTAATCTGTTGCGGAGTACGGATACCGGCAACCACGTCTTCACCTTGTGCATTAATCAAATACTCGCCATTGAAAAGGTCCTCACCGGTAGCAGCATCGCGGCTGAAGCAAACACCCGTAGCAGAGCTCTCGCCCATATTACCGAATACCATAGCCTGAACGCTTACGGCAGTACCCCATTCGTCAGGAATTCCCTCCATCTTACGATACAAAATAGCACGTTCGTTCATCCAGGAGTTGAATACGGCACAAACGGCACCCCACAACTGCTCGTAGGCACAAGTCGGGAAGTCTTTTCCGGTTTGTTCTTTCACCGCAGCCTTGAACTTCTTCACGAGTTCCTTAAGGTCTTCCACCTCAAGCTCGTTATCCAGCTTCACGCCTTTAGCATGTTTCACCTCTTCTATAATAGCCTCGAACGGGTCTACATCTTCCTTGTTCACCGGTTTCATGCCCAGCACCACGTCGCCATACATCTGCACGAAACGACGGTAAGAGTCCCATGCAAAGCGTGCATTGCCCGTCTTGCGCGTCAGGCCTTCCACCACTTCGTCATTCAAGCCAAGATTCAGGATAGTGTCCATCATGCCCGGCATGGAAGCGCGCGCACCCGAACGTACGGAAACCAGCAACGGATTCTCCACATCACCGAATTTGGAACGCATCAGTGTTTCCACATGGGCAATGGCTTGTTCAACTTCATTCTTCAACAGAGCAACGACTTTATCCTGCCCCATTTCATAATATTCCGTACAAACTTCTGTCGTTATTGTAAAGCCCGGAGGAACCGGAACCCCTATAAGGTTCATTTCTGCAAGGTTAGCACCTTTCCCACCCAAAAGGTTTCTCATATCGGCCTTTCCTTCTGCCTGGCCGTTACCAAAGGTATAAACTCTTTTTTTGTCCATAATATAAATTTAAAGTTTTTGATAGTGATTTCTCTTTTCTGCTCGCAAATCTAAGTATATTTCGCAGACTAGAAAACTTTTTCAGAAAAAACTTTATGCTAAAATGCAATTTC
>ERZ791577.1859-NODE-1859-length-10651-cov-2.928652_pt1 | contig 10651 bp, 10 predicted proteins | sample MGYA00509969_ERZ791577 | MGnify/ENA primary metagenome ERZ791577 (study PRJEB30046, sample SAMN00791917) | human gut metagenome | study: EMG produced TPA metagenomics assembly of the A metagenome-wide association study of gut microbiota in type 2... | reverse complement strand
GTGCCCCTCTCCCCTGGGAAGGAGGCTGTAACTGATGTGGAACTATGAAAAAAGACTGCAATTTCCGATAAATATAAAAGAGCCCAACGCGAAGCTGGCGCAGGTCATCATCTCCCAGTATGGCGGACCGGACGGTGAAATGGGGGCTAGCATGCGTTACCTGTCACAACGATATTCCATGCCTTATAAGGAGGTAGCCGGACTGCTTACTGATATAGGGACCGAAGAACTGGGGCATTTGGAAATGGTAGCCACCATCGTCCACCAGCTGACCCGTAACCTCTCCATGGAAGAGATTGAGAAAAGCGGATTCGCCAACTATTACGTGGATCATACCATCGGTGTCTGGCCCCAGGCAGCGGGCGGTGTTCCCTTTAATGCCTGTGAGTTCCAGGTAAAGGGAGATATCATCACCGATCTGCACGAGGATATGGCTGCAGAGCAGAAAGCCCGCTCCACCTATGACAACATCTTACGCCTGATCAAGGATCCGGATATCTGCGAACCCATCAAATTCCTGCGGGCCCGCGAAGTCGTCCATTACCAGCGCTTCGGAGAAGCCCTCCGTATCACACAGGACCACCTGAATTCAAAGAACTTCTATGCCTTTAACCCCGGTTTTGACCGCTGTGAATCCTGTGACAATTAACCCTTCCACAAAAAGAGAATCCCTCACACAAAGAGGGATTCTCTGATCATGATCTTATTCCACATTAAATACCGAGAAAACTCTTAACGGTATCCTTCATTTTATCCACATCACACTGCGTATCATGAAGTATGGGTGCGGTACGGATCTCTTCGATCGCTCCGGGCACCTTTACCTTAGCAATTTTGGATAATTCATCCACCAGTTCAAAATCGCCCATTACATCATATTTCGTGTCAATCGCATCCATGACGCTTCTGGTGAATTTGAAGGGACTTGCGGTAGAAGCAATGACAGTGGTCTTATGATCCCCGGTCTCTGCCACATATTTTCCGTATACTGCGGAAGCTACTGCGGTATGGGTATCGATCACATAGCCACACTTCTCATACAGACGACGAATTTCTGCTGCCGTCTCTGCCTCACTTGCAAAGTTACCATAGAAGTCAGCCAGCTGCGCCTTCATTTCTTCGGTGATCTCGTATTTGCCATTGCCGGTCAGCGCACTCATCAGCTCACGGTTTTTATCCGCATCATTGCCTGCGATACGGTAGATCAGGCGCTCTAAGTTGCTGGAGATCAGAATATCCATGGAAGGAGATGTCGTCAGTACGAACTCTCTGTTGCGGTCATAGGTTCCGGTACGGAAGAAATCATACAGTACCTTATTGTCATTGGAAGCACAAATCAGCTTATCAATGGGAAGCCCCATATTCTTCGCATAAAATGCTGCCAGAATGTTACCGAAGTTACCGGTGGGAACTACGACATTGATCTTCTCACCCTCTGCGATCTTACCGTCTTTACATAACTGTGCATAAGCATACACATAGTAACAGATCTGCGGTACCAGACGTCCGATGTTGATAGAGTTTGCTGAGGAGAACTGGAATCCCTTCTCGTCCATCTCTTTTGCCAGTTCCTTATCGGAGAAGATCTTCTTCACACCGGTCTGGGCATCGTCAAAGTTGCCGTGAATGCCTACTACGAAGGTATTGGCACCCTTCTGGGTCACCATCTGCTTCTCCTGGATCGGACTGACACCGTTCCTCGGGTAAAATACAATGATACGAGTACCTTTTACATCTGCAAAGCCTGCCAAGGCTGCCTTACCGGTATCGCCGGAGGTAGCGGTAAGGATCACGATCTCGTTCTTAATATTGTTCTTGCGGGCAGAAGTGATCATCAGATGAGGTAAAATGGAAAGTGCCATATCCTTAAAAGCAATGGTGGATCCATGGAACAATTCCAGATAATACGCATTGTCTGCCTTCACAAGCGGAGCAATTTTTTCTGTATCAAACTTGGAATCGTAAGCACTGTTAATACAATTCTTCAGTTCTTCTTCCGTAAAATCCGTCAGAAATAATTTCATGACTTCATATGCAACCTGCTGATAAGTCATTCCCGCAAGCTCCTTAAGACTCTTGTCCAGTGTGGGAATATGATCCGGTACAAACAATCCTCCGTCATCGGATAATCCCTTCAGAATCGCCTGTGATGCGGTTACCGGTGCGCCGTTGCTGCGTGTGCTACGATATATTACTTCCATTTCCTCTCCTCCGTATCAATATGTATGAATTTTGTATCCATCTTCAATTTCGTAAAAGTATAGCATACTTTAAGCACTGTTGCAAGGTGAATTGATAAAGTCCAAGCTGCACGCAACATTCTTATTCTTATTATTCTTTAAAAAACTCATGTCCGCCGTGCCGGAATAACAGTGTAAGCTTTTCATCAAACCAACGCATTCGTTTACTGTCCGCATAATCTCTGGCGGCAAAATAAAGTGCTCCTTCGGAGATATCCTCTCCATCCAGTGCTCGTCCCACTGCCCTTACGGTCTCCTCACTGATCTGTACTCTGTCATAGCTCCCATCGGACACCGGGGAAAACTGCGTGATCCCATTCTCCTGCTGGAATACGATCTCCGACACACTGTCCGGAAATTTATCGGAATTCAGACGGTTCAATATGACATTTGCCACCAAAAGTTTCCCCTCCTCATCCTCACATCCGGCTTCCGCTTCCACAATTTTCAACAGAACCTCCAGCTCCGCCATGTCCAAATGATACCTGCTGTTCCTCTGCAATTCATTGCAGTCGACTACCCGCTGTCCCGAGGATGTCCGGGAAGCAATTCCTATCATTCTGCTCTCACTGTCTGCCGCTACCGGGACTTTTATCTGCAGATTCCGCTGTATTTCTTCCATTTGTCCCAGGCACAAAAATCCTGCCAGAAATAACAAATGCACTGTTAACAGAACAGTCAATGCCCGTTTATACATTTTCGATCCTCACATACCTACAAATGATTTTGACTCCAACTTCATTCTATGCAGCTCGTCCGAAAAATATATCTGTTGTTTTCCGGAAAAAAATGATACTATGAAATTATGAATGAGCAGAAAACAGGAAAAAGCAAACTGTATAAAGGGATATTTCGTGCCGTAAAAAAAGATGGAACCGTGTATTACCGCGCCTCTCTGACCTACCGTGGGAAGCACATCAGTCTGGGTAGCTACCGGGATGCCGGACAGGCACACTCGGCTTATGAAGAAGGGATTCATCTGTTAAATGATTCCTCTCTCTCCCTGAAATCCTACCGGGAGACCTCTTCCCTTTCCTTTGAGAAGTGGGTCTGTCTGCTCAACTTCCGGGATAACGGAATCTACCTTGGGAACCCCATCTATATGGGCCAGCAGCTTTTTTACTATTATCTCACGCCACACCATGTACTGAAATTTGATCTGGAAGATCTGTTCTATTATTCTTCACACAAAATCATGCGGCGCGGTAATCATTATTTTGTGTCCGATTATGGAATGCAGCTGACTCTTACATCCCGCTATGGCATCAAAAGCTATGCCGTACCCGGTAGAGACTATTGTTTCCGCAATGGTGATCCCACGGATTTCCGCAGAGAAAATCTGCAGATTCACAATATTTATCACGGTGTCCGCAAAACAGTAACAAAAAACGGACAGCATCTCTATACTGTCCGCATTCATATTCATGGCAATTATCTGGTGGGCCGTTATGCTACCGATGTGGAAGCCGCCATTGCCTACAACAAAGCCATCGACATTCTCCGAAACAAAGGAGTGACCAATAACTTTTTATCCAACTACGTGGAAGACATTGCTCCCAGCCGCTATGCAGAGATCTATTCTTCTCTGCCCATTGCCCCCGGCATTCTGAATTATCCGGCTATTTCTCCGAATAATCAATAAAACTGATATTCATATTGGCATAGCCTGCAATGCCGTCGATGGTGACATCATTGGCATATTGCCACATGGTAAAACGATAAGGATAATCCGGCACGTCTTCCATCTGGGAAAGCCATACGTCATATGCCGATAATTTTGACAGGTCAATTTCTTTGATCAGCCACTCCTTGTCTCCGTAAAGCAGGGGCTTATATCCGGCTGCCTCTATGGTATCCAGGAAAGCCTTGGTGATCTTCGTCTTGTCAGCACGACTGACAGTCTCGATTCTCGTCGTATCATTGTCCACAAAACTCATATCAAAAGCCACCGGATAAGTAATCTTATAATCTTTAATATTGTTCAGTACGACGTTCGCTTCTTCCACCGCTTCTGCTTCGGTGATCGCCTGTGAAGTAAAATACACTCCGATCTGCAGTCCGGCATCTGTCGCTCTCTTCAGATTATCCGCGAAATACTCATCCAGAACGATCTGACCGCTGCCGTAACCTCTGGCTCCCACCCGAAGCATCACGAAATCAATGCCTGCTTTCTTTAATTTCAGGAAGTCCACATAATCCTGATATTTGGAGATATCCACCCCAACATAAGAAGTAAGCTTTCCATCCTGATAATATTTCATAAAATCCGACTGACACACCAGTTTTGTAAAATCGTATTCGTGTTTCGGCAGATAAGGGCTGATCAATACCCATTCTTCTTTCCCATCCCGATCAGTCACCAGGGTATGCTTTCCATCGGTGGAAGGATCTGTATCCGTCGTATCTTTTTTCCCATCCTGTCCGGAAGGATTCTCTGAAGGCATCGGTGTAGCCGTTGTCTCCGGATACATATCCCAAAAATCCAGATCCGAAGGAGTCAATGTGCTTCCGGTGATCAGATCCTGCGTATCCGGATACTTTGCTGTCTGCTGATTTCCTACCTGTTGTACATTCTCCGTCTGTGCAGCTGTATTATTCTGTTGATGAGACGCCGGTTTCCTGTTAATGATCAGCACAACCGTAAGTATCACCACCACAAAAATAGTGACAGCAACGATTGCACTGACCACGGTAGGAGTCAACCCGCTTCCATGATCTTCATAATCGTCCGGAAGACGCATACTATTTCTCCTCTTTTATGCTTTTACAATACATTTTTTAGGGCATTTTTCCATGCAGGCTCCACAGCCGACACACTTTTCGGGATCAATGACCGCATGAAAATTCTCTACTTTCACAGCATCATGCTGACAATTTTTCACGCAAATTCCGCAGCCAACGCATCCTGTGGTACAGGCTTTCATAGTGACCGGTCCCTTGTCGGTAGAACTGCAGGCTACCTGCACCGTATTGGAATATGGGATCAGACTGATCAGGTGTTTCGGACATACCTCTACACATTTTCCGCAGGCCTTACACTTCTCTTTGTCTACTACGGCTACACCGTTTTTGACGTGAATGGCATCGAAAGGACATACCTGTGTGCAGGTTCCATATCCAAGGCAGCCGCTGTTACATGATTTCGGTCCGCCTCCGGGGACAAAGCTCATCATACGGCAATCCTTGATTCCGTAATAATCATAGTCTGTCTTCGTCCGGTCGCAGTCACCCTGGCAGTGAACATACGCTACTTTTCTCTCGGAAGCCTCTGCCTCTACTCCCATGATCGCAGCGATTTTTTTGCCGACTTCCTCTCCGCCTACCGGACAGGTATTAACGGCAGCCTCTCCTTTTGCAATCGCAGCGGCAAGTCCGGAACATCCGGCGAACCCACAGCCGCCGCAGTTATTACCGGGAAGGGCGGCAAGTACCGCTTCTTCCTTCTCATCTACTTCTACTTTGAATTTTATACCGGCCACGCCAAGAAACAGTCCCACAAAGATGCCGACGATTCCGACACAAGCCGCAGCAATCAGAATTCCTGTTATACTCATCTATGTTACTCCTTCCTAGATCAGACCGGAGAATCCGCAGAAAGCAATTGCCATCAGTCCCGCTGTCAGCAGCACCATGGGCATTCCCTTGAAAGATTCCGGCACTTCATTGTATTCCATCTTCTCACGCAGTCCTGCCAGGATCACGATGGCAATGGTAAAGCCAAGCGCTGTGGCAAAGCCATTTACGATACCGGTCAGAATACCGTATTCCTTCTGCACGTTGGTAATGGCTACACCCAGCACCGCGCAGTTGGTGGTAATCAGGGGCAGATACACACCCAGAGCCGTGTACAGAGACGGCATGGATTTCTGTAAAAACATCTCCACGAACTGGACCAGGGATGCGATGACCAGAATGAAGGTCACGGTCTGCATATACTCCAGTCCAAAGCGAACCAGGACGAACTCGTTGACCGCATAGCACACGGCGGAAGCCAGTCCCATGACGAACGTCACAGCGATGCCCATGCCCACAGCGGTGTCCACCTTCTTGGAAACACCCAGGAAGGGGCAGATGCCTAAGAACTGGGAGAAGATGAAGTTGTTTGCCAGAATGGCACCCAGCGTAATTGCCAGGAGTTCATAGATTTGATCCATTATTTGCTCTCCTCCTTATTTTTCTTAGGTCTGGACAGCGCCCACTGCATCAGGGCAATGAGGCAGCCCAGCACCAGGAAGCCGCCGACGGGCAGGGTCAACATACCGATGGGGAACTGCTCCGGCAGGATCTGAATACCATCGCCGCCGTTGAGGATACCGCCGCCGAAAGTGCCGGCGCCCAGAAACTCACGGATGATGCACATAACCATCAGCACCACAGTGTAGCCAAAGCCCTGGAAGATGCCGTCCCAGAAGGAAGCGGCCACACCGTTCTTGTAGGAGAAGGACTCCGCCCGGCCCAGGATGATGCAGTTCACCACGATCAGGGGGATGAACACGCCCAGCGACTCGGACAGGGCCGGAACGAATGCCTGGATCAGCAGATCCACGCAGGTCACGAAGCCAGCGATCACCACAATGAACATGGCGATACGGATCTTGTCCGGCACGATCTTACGGATGGCGGCGATGATGACGTTGGAGAGCGTCAGGATCACCAGAACGGCCACGCCCATGCCCAGGCCGTTGAAGAACGAGGTGGTGATGGCCATGGTGGAACACATGCCCAGCACCTGCACCAGCACGGGGTTGTTGGTGATCAGTCCCTCTTTGAACTGTTTGCCTAAATTCATGAATTGCTCCTCCCTTCTCAGCCCATGGCGGCCACGGCGGCCAGCGCCGTGTTGACGCCGGTGGTCACGCCTCTGGTGGAGACGGTGGCGCCGGTGATGGCGTCCACGTTGGTGCCCACCGTCAGGGTGCCGTCCGCCGCGCTCTTGCCGATAAACTGGTCCAGCACGCCCACGCCGGAAGCCGTGGGATCATTGCCCATGACCTTGGTGCCGATGCCGGAGGTCTCGGAGTGGCTGACGATGGAGACGCCAGTGACGGCGCCTTCCGCGTCCACGCCCACCATCATTTCAATGCTGCCCTGGGAGCCGGAGGCGGTGACCTTTACGGCATAGCCGGCGGCCTCGCCGTTCACCTGGACCTCGTACATCTCGTTCAGGGTGCCGCCGGCAGCTGTGGCCGCAGCGGTCATGTCGCCAGACAGTTCCAGCGCGTCGGAGAAGGTGGTGTTGTCCGGATCGGACACCACGGCCAGCATGGCCGCTTCAGTCTTCTGCTGGTTGATCTCAGCGATGGGGCCGGCCGTCACACCGTTGACCAGACCCAGCAGCAGTGCCACGATCAGGCAGGTCCCCAGCAGGGTCACAGTCAGCTTTACGATGTACTTGGGGTCCATATCAATCTTTTCTTTGGTCTTGACTTCGTTGCTCATTTCGCAGCCGCCTCCTTGTTAGCGGATTTCACAACGCCGAAGCGAGAGGGCTTCACAGCCTTGTCGATCAGCGCCACTACCAGGTTCATAATCATGATGGAGTAGCACACGCCCTCGGGATAGGAGCCGAAGTAGCGGATGAACACCGTCAGCAGGCCGCAGCCCAGGCCGAAGATCAGCTGGCCGGTCTTGGTGACGGGGGAGGTGGTGTAGTCAGTGGCCATGAAGAAGGCACCCAGCATCAGGCCGCCGCCGAAGATGCTGTACAGCATGAACTGCAGATTGTCGGCACCGCCCTTGGGGAACAGGAAGGTCAGCACGGCCACGGTGGCGATGTAGGCCACGGGGATGCGGGCGCGGATGACGCCGCGGACGATCAGATACACGCCGCCCAGCAGCAGGGCCAGGGCGGAGATCTCACCGATACAGCCGCCCACATTGCCCACAAATGTGTCGAGGATGGTGGCATCGGGCAGCAGGCCGCCGTGCATGAAGTCAGCAGACAAGGGGGTTGCGCTGCTGACGATATCCACCCCGGCCATAGTCTTGGTGCCGCCCAGCAGGTCGGCCCAGGCGCCGGTGCCGATGCCGGGGGCCACCCAGGTGGTCATGGCCACGGGGTAGCACAGCATCAGGAAAGCGCGGCCGCCCAGGGCGGGGTTCATGAAGTTCTTACCCAGGCCGCCGAAGAGCTGCTTGACCACCACGATGGCGAAGAAGTCGCCGATGATCAGCATCCAATAGGGCAGGGTGGGGGCGCACACGAAGGCCAGCAGCACGCCGGTGACGGCGGCGGACAGGTCCTTGACGGCGCAGGACTTGTGCATCAGCTTGCGGTAGCCCCACTCGAAGAACTCACAGGCCAGCACGGAAATAATGGTGGCCACCAGGGCGCGGGGGCCGAAGAACACCACGCCCATGACCATGGCAGGCACCAGGGCGATGAGCACGTCCCGCATCAGGTTGGTGGTGTCAATGGGAGAGGCCACGTGGGGGGACGACGCCACCGTGAGTCTCAGCTTCTTTTCCTCGTTCATGCTTTGGCCGCCTCCTTCGCCGCTTTTTCCTTGGCCGCCAGAGCCCGCAGCTCACCCTTGGTCACACGGAAGGACTGGACCAGGTGGAGGCGGGCGGGGCAGATGTAGTTGCAGGAACCGCACTCAATGCAGTCCATGACGTTGAGCGCCTCGGCCTCCTTCCACATGCCCTTCTCGGCGTACAGGTGCATGTAGACCGGAGTCAGGTGCATGGGGCAGACGTTGACGCAGCGGCCGCAGCGCAGGCAGACCTCCTCCTCCACAACGGGGGCGGCCTCCTTTTTGGTCAGGCAGAGCACGGCATTGGTGCCCTTGATGCAGGTGACATCCAGGTTATACTGGGCGATGCCCATCATGGGGCCGCCGGTGAGCACGCGGTCGGGCTCCTCCTTGAAGCCCTTGCCCTCGTCGATGATCTGCTGGAAGGAGGTGCCCAGGGGCACCAGCAGGTTTTTGGGCTCCTTGATGGCGTCGCCGGTGACGGTGAGGATGCGGTGGGTCAGGGGCTTGCCCTCCACCACGGCGTCGTACACGGCAGCGGCGGTCCCCACATTGAACACCGCGCAGCCCACATGGGCGGGCAGCCCGCCGGGAGGCACCTCGCGGCCGGTGACGCGCTGAATGAGCTGCTTTTCCGCGCCCTGGGGGTAGCGGGTGCGCAGAGACTCCACCTGCACGTCGTTCTTGCCGCCCACCAGCGCCTTCAGGTGCTCGATGGCGTCCTCCTTGTTGGCCTCCACACCGATGACGGCGTTCTTCAGGCCGAAGGCCTGCATCAGAATGCGCACGCCGCCGATGACCCGCTCGCCCTGCTCCAGCATCAGCCGGTGGTCAGCGGTTATGTAGGGCTCACACTCGGCGCCGTTCAGGATCAGGGTATCCACCTTGCCGACGCCGGAGCTGATCTTCACGTGGGTGGGGAAGCCGGCGCCGCCCATTCCGGTGATGCCCGCCTCCTTGACAATCTCCACGATCTCCTCGCAGCTCAGCTTGCTGTAGTCGGGATGGGGGGTGAGCACGGAGCCCCAGGTGTCCTGGAAGTCATTCTCGATGACCACCGACATCACCTTTCCGCCGCCCACGTAGGGACGGGGCTCCACCGCCTTGACCACACCGGACACAGACGCGTGAATGGGGGCGCCCAGGCCGGCGATCTCGCCGATCTTCTGGCCCACCTTGACCTGATCGCCCACGGCTACAATGGGCTTACAGGGCGCACCGACATGCATTGCCATGGCGATGACGACCTGCTTGGGAGCGGCGCTCAGGGGCGCAACCTCCTTGTGGCGTGCCAACTCTTTCCGGTCATTGGGGTGCACGCCGCCGTAAAAGCTTTGCTTCATAGGTCCACCTCGCAAATCTGACCCACACACGGGCCATTGTTCTGAGTCGTTTGACCGGTATCTCAAACAGATTTATCATAGCGCAAACCAAGCATCTTGTCCAGTTAAAACGCTCAAATTCCCTTCATTTTTTCTTTTAAACCAATCAGTTTTTCTCTTTTTCCAGAAATACGGTAACATCCGCAGTACCATTTTCGCAAAAACCATTCGGTTTACTTTTTCGTCAGGATGACAACAGAGCTCCGCTCCGTTCTCCACTTTCGTTGTTTAAAATGGAGAAGTTCAAAAAGTGAAATTAACCCGATTGACAAATGCGGTCCGGAACGGTATGATATCAGATAATTACATTTTCCGGGCTTGCCCGGAGCGCACAAAGGCGATGACCGGGACAGTACGGGCGGTACATAAGCGCAGAGAGGGAGCGGCTGGTGTAAGCTCCCATGAGGCCGCCCCGAACGCTCGCCCGGGAGCAGCCCTGCTGAACCGCAGGTTAGGCAGGGACGGTTTCCCCTCCGTTAGCGGGGCAATGAGTGCGCGGGCGCGCCCCGCGAAGTTAGGTGGTACCACGGAGTCATGGCGGCTTCGTCCTATA
>ERZ791577.1855-NODE-1855-length-10665-cov-3.537418_pt1 | contig 10665 bp, 7 predicted proteins | sample MGYA00509969_ERZ791577 | MGnify/ENA primary metagenome ERZ791577 (study PRJEB30046, sample SAMN00791917) | human gut metagenome | study: EMG produced TPA metagenomics assembly of the A metagenome-wide association study of gut microbiota in type 2... | reverse complement strand
CGCAGGGCGCGGCAGGGCTGCGCGGCCAGGCCGAAGCTGTGGACGCGCAGATCGCGCGGTACCGCAGCGCCATAGAGCAGCTCGAGGAGCTGCGAGGCTCGTTGCCTTCCGATGCCCAGCAGGCGCTCGACGCCGTCATAATAAGCGTGCAGCCTGAAATGGCAAGGAGCAGCGCCTTCAATACTCTGTTCTCCTTAAAATAGCTCTGAATGGAAAGCACCGCCGCCAGATTCAGCACGCACACGAACAAAAGCTGGAAAAACCCGCGTCTGGCGTACTCCGCGTAAGTAACCCCCGCCGGGAGCTGCATGTTTCCGGTAAAAAGATACACGATCTGGATTGCCGAAAACAGAAGATACAGCACGGCAATCGGCGCGGTAAACGCAATCGCTATCAGCGGTTCCGCCGTTTTTCCGGCGGAAGGCTTAATGTCTGCCGCGTGCTTTTGCCAACTGTTTCATACATGAACTGAAGCGCAACATCAGTTTCCTAATACAAGGCGCTTTGATTGGTGTGTACGATGGAGACCGACTGGCACGAATTGTACTCTACTATCGCAATGTGCTGGAAGAAAGAACCCAAAAACACCTGCTGAACATTGCCTTAAGCCGCACGCAGATATTCCAGTGGTCATTCGACATGGAACGTAACCTCATGATTATCGATCCCCGCTACTTTGAATACCTGGGTATTCCCACCCGCGACTATACCCTCACCCCCGAAGAATTTGCCTATCTGATACATCCCGATGACCGCCAATCGGTATTTGAAGCCCTGACCTTGCAACTGGGCGGAAATCTTTACGAATCCCCTGTTGAATATCGCCTCCGTCGTGACGATGGCAGCTGGGAGTGGTTTGAAGCCCAGTCCACCTACGTAGGTCAGTTGAAAGATACTCCTTTTCGGATTGTTGGCATCTGTATGAGTACCCAGAAGTATAAGGATATTGAGACTAAACTGAGCGAAGCCCTGCATAAAGCCCGGCGCAGTGATGAACTGAAAAGCATCTTCCTTGCCAATATGAGCCACGAAATACGCACCCCACTTAATGCCATCGTAGGTTTTTCCTCCCTGTTGGCTTATGGAGAATCAGACCTGACCAAGGACGACATCATCGAATTTACCTCTCTGATTGAAAAGAACAGCCAGTTGCTGATGGTCCTGATCAGCGACATCTTGGACCTCTCCAACATAGAGTCGAACACCATGGAGTTCAACTTCTGCAACATCTCCCTCCATCAAGTACTGAATGAGATAGGCAGTGCACAAAGCATGAATATGAAGAAAGGTGTGGAACTACTGCTGGATTTCCCCGGACAGGAGGTTGCCATTTATACCGATCCCACCCGTCTGAGTCAGGTTATCAATAATCTGGTGAACAATGCGATTAAGTTTACCTCCGAAGGAAATATCCGTATAGGCTACCGGCCTGCCGCCTCCGATTGTGTAAATATATTTGTGGAAGATACCGGAACAGGCATGTCCAAAGAAGTAATTGAACATATCTTCGACCGTTTTTATAAAGGAGACGCCTTCAAACAAGGCACAGGACTGGGACTTGCTATCTGCCGGACAATCGTCGAACGCTTCAAAGGGAAGATCGAAGTAGCGTCTACACCCGGAAAGGGTACACGCTTTACAATCATCCTGCCACTGAAAGTAGAAGAATAAAGTGCTCTTTTATGCAGAATTGATGCAATAATATAGGCTTACGATGTCATATCCCGCTGGAAATCGTTACCTTTGCAGCCCTGAACGATAAATTCATTGACACTATGATATCAGTAGAAGGACTGAAGGTAGAATTTAATGCAACCCCTCTGTTCGAAGACGTCTCTTACGTAATCAACAAAAAAGACCGCATCGCCCTGGTGGGCAAGAATGGAGCGGGCAAATCCACCATGCTCAAGATATTGGCCGGACTACAGCAGCCCACTTCCGGCGTCGTTGCCATTCCCCGCGAATGTACTATCGGTTACCTGCCGCAGGTGATGATTCTCAGTGATAAGCGTACCGTGATGCAAGAGGCGGAACTGGCTTTCGAACACATCTTCGAAATGCAAGCAGACATCGAACGCATGAACCAGCAACTTGCCGAACGCACCGATTATGACAGCGAAGAATACCATAAACTCATCGATCGTTTCACTCACGAGAACGAACGTTTTCTGATGATGGGCGGCACCAACTTCCGTGCTGAAATAGAACGGACCCTGCAAGGTTTAGGTTTCAGCCGCGAAGACTTCGACCGCTCCACCAGTGAGTTCTCCGGTGGTTGGCGTATGCGTATCGAGCTTGCCAAACTTCTGCTTCGCCGGCCCGATGTGCTGTTGCTCGACGAGCCTACCAACCACCTGGATATTGAGAGTATTCAATGGCTTGAAAACTTCCTTTCCACACGTGCCAATGCCGTGGTATTGGTGAGCCACGACCGTGCATTCCTCAATAACGTCACCACGCGCACCATTGAAATCACTTGCGGACAGATTTACGACTACAAAGTGAAGTATGACGAATTCGTCGTACTGCGTAAGGAACGTCGCGAACAACAACTCCGTGCCTACGAGAATCAGCAGAAGCAGATAGAAGATACCGAAGCCTTTATCGAGCGCTTCCGCTATAAAGCCACGAAAGCCGTGCAGGTGCAGAGCCGCATCAAACAACTGGAAAAGATAGAACGCATCGAGGTAGACGAGGAAGATAACTCTGCATTGCGCCTGAAGTTTGCTTGCAGCAGCCGTAGTGGAAGCTACCCTGTCATCTGTGAGGATGTCCGGAAGGCCTATGGCGACCATGTCATCTTCCACGATGTCAACCTGACTATAAACCGCGGCGAGAAAGTGGCATTCGTAGGTAAGAACGGTGAAGGTAAATCCACTCTGGTAAAGTGTATCATGGGAGAAATCACCGACTATACCGGTAAGCTCACCCTCGGTCATAATGTACAGATCGGCTATTTCGCCCAGAACCAGGCACAACTCCTGGATGAAAGTCTGACAGTATTTGATACCATCGACCGCGTAGCCGTAGGCGATATCCGCCTGAAGATACGTGACATCCTTGGTGCTTTCATGTTCGGTGGCGAAGCTTCCGATAAGAAGGTGAAAGTATTGTCCGGTGGAGAGCGTACCCGCCTCGCAATGATCAAACTCCTGCTGGAACCCGTGAACTTCCTGATACTGGACGAACCGACCAACCACCTCGATATGCGTTCGAAGGATGTACTGAAAGATGCCATTCGCGAATTTGACGGTACAGTCATTTTAGTAAGCCACGACCGTGATTTCCTGGACGGACTTGCGACTAAAGTATATGAGTTCGGTGGTGGAATAGTGAAAGAACACCTCGGTGGCATCTACGACTTTCTGCAAAAGAAGCAGATAGAAAGCCTGAACGAATTGCAGAAAGCACCCGCACTTTCTACCTCACCCTCCGGTGGAAAAGAGAATACGGATACCGCCACTCAGTCTTCCGGTGCCAAGCTTTCCTACGAAGAACAGAAGGAACTGAACAAGAAGCTCAAAAAACTGGAACGTCGCGTTGCCGACTGTGAATCGGAGATAGAGCAGACCGAGTCCGCCATCGCCATCCTCGAAGCCCGGATGGCAACTCCTGAGGGAGCTTCGGATATGGCCCTTTACGAGCAGCATCAGAAACTGAAGCAACAACTCGACTCTGTGATGGAAGAGTGGGATGCCGCCTCTACCGAACTGGAAGCGGTCCGGAAAGAACAATAAAACTTATAACATTATTTTATATCTTATGAAAGTAACTCATTATTTACCTTTAGCAGCAGCTTGCCTTATGATGGCAGGATGTGGCGCGGGCAAGCAGCAGACTGAAATGACAGCCGGTATTCAGCTTGCCAATCTTGACACAACTGCCCTTCCGGGGAGTAGTTTCTATCAGTACGCCTGTGGCGGTTGGATTGAAAACCATCCACTTTCACCTGAGTATTCACAGTACGGTTCTTTTACAGAACTTGCCGAGAATAATCGTAAGCAGATACAAGGTTTGATTGAAGAATTGGCTGCCACTCAGCACGAAGCAGGCAGTGTAGCGCAAAAGGTAGGTGACCTCTACAAGATTGTTATGGACAGCGTGAAGCTGAACAAGGAAGGTGTTGCTCCTATCAAAGCCGACCTGGATCAGATTGCTTCCCTGAAAGATAAAGAAGCTGTTTATGCTTTGCTCGCCGATCTGCGCAAACAGGGCATCGGTGCTTACCTCGGCCTCTATGTGGCTGCCGACGAAATGAACAGTAACGAGAACGCCGTGCAGCTTTATCAAAGCGGCTTGAGCATGGGCGAACGCGATTACTATCTGGCTACTGATCCTTCTACTACCGCTATCCGTGATGCCTTCCGTACTCATGTACAGAAAATGTATCAGTTGGCAGGTTTCGATGAGGCTACTGCCAAGAAAGGTATGGAAGTGGTTATGGACGTGGAAACCCGTCTTGCCAAAGCTTTCCGTTCTCGTACCGAACTGCGTGACCCGCATGCCAACTACAATAAGATGAGCATGGAAGAGGTGAAGAAGAATTATCCTACTTTCAACTGGGACGCTTACCTTTCAGGTCTTGGCCTGACGGATGTGAAGGAAATCATTGTCGGCCAGCCCGCTTCGGTAGCTGAAGCTGCCAACATCCTTAACACTTTACCTGTTGATCAACAAGCCCTTTACCTGCAATGGAAACTGATTGATTCTGCTGCCAGCTTCCTGAATGACGAGATGGCTCAACAGAACTTCGACTTCTACGAACGCACCATGTCCGGAACGCAGGAAATGCAACCCCGCTGGAAGACTGCCGTTTCTGTAGTAAGCTCCGCACTGGGTGAAGCCGTAGGACAGATGTATGTAGAGAAATACTTCCCTGCCGCTGCCAAGGAACGTATGGTATCTTTGGTGAAGAACCTTCAGACCAGTCTGGGCGAACGTATCAACAACCTTGCCTGGATGAGCGATGAAACCAAGCTGAAAGCACAGGAGAAACTGGCTACTTTCCACGTGAAGATCGGTTATCCTGATAAGTGGAAAGACTACTCTACGTTGGAAATCAAAGACGATTCTTACTGGAACAATATCAAGCGTGCTAACTTATGGGGATATGCCGAAATGGTTGCCAAAGCCGGCAAACCGGTAGACAAGGACGAGTGGCTGATGACTCCGCAAACCGTAAACGCTTATTACAATCCTACAACGAACGAAATCTGTTTCCCCGCCGGTATCCTGCAATATCCGTTCTTCGATATGAATGCTGACGATGCCTTTAATTACGGCGCAATCGGCGTTGTAATCGGTCATGAGATGACACACGGCTTCGATGACCAAGGTCGTCAGTACGACAAAGACGGTAATCTGAAAGACTGGTGGACGGAAGAAGATGCCAAGAACTTCGAGAAACGTGCCGATGTAATGGTTGCTTTCTTTGACAGCATCGAAGTTGCACCGGGGGTACATGCCAACGGTCGTATGACGTTGGGTGAGAACATTGCCGACCACGGAGGTTTGCAGGTGTCTTACCAGGCATTCAAGAAGGCTACTGCCGCCGCTCCGCTGGAAATGAAAGACGGTTTCACTCCCGAACAGCGCTTCTTCCTGGCTTATGCCAATGTTTGGGCAAACAATACCCGTCCCGAAGCCATCCTGCAATTGACGAAGATCGACGTGCACTCTTTGGGCAAATGGCGTGTAGACGCTGCTTTGCCGCATATTGCTGCATGGTATGAAGCATTCGGCATTACGGAGAAAGATCCGATGTATGTACCGGTAGAAGAACGCATCTCTATCTGGTAATAGTTTCACCTGATGAAACCGTTTGTTTCATTACTTGAAACAACTTGTTTCATGCCGAGAAACAAACAGTTTCATTGCTTGAAACAAACCGTTTCATGCGGGGAAACAACTTGTTTCATTACCTGAAACTAACAAGCTCCTCAGAGCGGAAGATTATGAACTAAGGCAGTAAATCCTAAACAGGATTGCTGCCTTTTTTAATTATACCTAATTTATTGTGTTTGAGTATGTGTGCAAATAAACATTTTTAGTACCTTTGCACATCAAATACTTATATACGCAATTCCATGTCTGAAACAAAAAGAATTAAAACCGCTTTAGTATCGGTTTATCATAAGGAAGGTTTGGACGAAATCATCACCAAACTGCATGAAGAAGGAGTTGAGTTTCTGTCAACAGGCGGAACTCGTCAGTTTATAGAATCACTGGGTTATCCCTGTAAAGCAGTGGAAGACTTGACCACGTATCCCTCTATCCTGGGTGGACGTGTGAAGACCCTGCATCCGAAAGTGTTCGGTGGTATTCTCTGCCGTCGCGGATTGGAACAGGATATGCAACAGATAGAAAAATATGAAATTCCCGAAATAGACCTCGTTATCGTCGATTTGTATCCGTTTGAGGCTACCGTAGCTTCCGGTGCCGACGAGCCGACTATCATCGAGAAAATAGATATAGGCGGCATCTCACTGATCCGTGCTGCTGCCAAGAATTACAATGATGTGGTTATCATCGCTTCCCAGGCACAATACCAGCCGTTCCGCGATATGCTGATGGAACATGGTGCTACCACTTCGCTGGAAGAACGCCGTTGGTTTGCCAAAGAGGCGTTTTCTGTTTCTTCTCATTACGATTCAGCCATCTTCAACTATTTCGATGGTGAAGAAGGTTCCGCATTCCGTTGCTCTGCCAATAATCAGAAGACTTTGCGCTACGGCGAGAACCCGCACCAGAAGGGTTACTTCTACGGAAATCTGGAAGCTATGTTCGACCAGATTCACGGAAAGGAAATCTCTTACAACAACCTGCTCGATATCAATGCAGCCGTTGACCTGATCGATGAATTTGAGGAGACTACGTTTGCCGTATTGAAGCATAACAATGCTTGCGGTCTGGCTTCACGCCCCACGGTGCTCGAAGCATGGAACGATGCATTGGCCGGTGACCCGGTTTCCGCTTTCGGTGGTGTGCTCATCACGAACGGGGTGGTAGACAAGGAAGCTGCTGAGGAAATCAATAAAATCTTCTTCGAAGTAATTATCGCCCCTGATTACGATGTAGACGCATTGGAAATCCTGGGACAGAAGAAAAACCGTATTATTCTGGTTCGCAAGCCTGCCGCACTGCCTAAAAAGCAGTTCCGTTCGCTCCTGAATGGTGTGTTGGTACAGGACCGCGACCTGAACATCGAGAAGCCTGAAGATTTGAAAACTGCAACCACGAAAGCACCTACCGCACAGGAAATAGAAGACATGCTCTTTGCCAACAAGATTGTGAAGAACAGTAAGTCCAACGCTATCGTACTGGCTAAAGGCAAGCAATTGCTGGCAAGCGGTGTGGGACAGACTTCACGTGTGGATGCTTTGAAGCAGGCCATCGAAAAAGCCAAGAACTTCGGCTTCGACCTGAAAGGTGCCGTGATGGCATCCGATGCTTTCTTCCCCTTCCCCGACTGTGTGGAGATTGCCGGAAATGAAGGTGTAACCGCAGTTATTCAGCCGGGTGGTTCCATCAAGGATCAGCTTTCGTTCGACTATTGCAACGAACATGGCATCGCGATGGTGACTACAGGAATTCGTCATTTCAAACACTAATTAGATTTATGATTTATAATTTATGAGTTATGACCGCTGAACAGCAAGAATTGCAAGCACCCTCATAATCATCCATAAATTATAAATCATAATTCATAAATCATAAATGTACAATGGGATTATTCTCTTTTACGCAAGAAATAGCGATGGACCTTGGTACCGCCAATACCATTATTACAACCAATGGTAAGATTGTGGTGGATGAGCCTTCGGTGGTAGCTCTCGACCGTCGCACCGATAAGATGATTGCCGTGGGTGATAAGGCAAAGATGATGCACGAAAAGACCCACGAAAACATACGTACCATCCGTCCGCTTCGCGACGGTGTAATTGCCGACTTCTATGCTTGCGAGCAGATGATACGCGGTTTGATAAAGATGGTGAATAATCGCAACCGTCTGTTTTCCCCTTCGCTCCGTATGGTTATCGGTGTCCCCTCAGGTAGTACTGAAGTGGAGCTGCGTGCCGTGCGCGACTCTGCCGAACATGCCGGCGGACGTGACGTCTACCTGATTTTCGAACCCATGGCTGCCGCTATCGGTATCGGTATCGATGTGGAGGCGCCGGAAGGAAACATGATTGTTGATATAGGTGGTGGTTCTACGGAAATTGCCGTTATCTCCTTGGGGGGTATCGTAGCCAACAACTCCATCCGCATTGCGGGTGATGACCTGACTGCTGATATTCAGGAGTATATGAGCCGCCAACACAATGTGAAGGTCAGCGAGCGTATGGCCAAGCGTATGAAAATCAATGTAGGTGCTGCCTTGACTGAACTGGGTGAAGATGCTCCGGAAGATTATATCGTTCATGGTCCGAACCGCATCACGGCTCTGCCTATGGAAGTACCTGTATGTTATCAGGAAGTAGCGCACTGTCTGGAGAAATCCATCTCGAAGATTGAAACTGCTATCTTGAACGCATTGGAAAATACACCTCCCGAATTGTATGCCGATATTGTGCACAATGGTATTTATCTGGCAGGTGGTGGTGCATTGCTCCGTGGACTCGATAAGCGTTTGACTGATAAGATTAACATTCCGTTCCACATTGCCGAAGATCCCCTGCATGCTGTTGCCAAAGGTACGGGTGTGGCGCTGAAGAATGTGGATCGTTTCTCATTCCTGATGCGGTAATAAAGGCATATGCGAAATTTACTGAACTTTCTTATTAAATACAACTACTGGTTCCTCTTTCTACTGTTAGAGGCAGCCAGTTTTGTTTTATTGTTCCGCTTCAATTACTATCAGCAGAGTGTGTTTTTCACATCGGCCAATAGTGTGGCGGGGAAAGTTTACGATGTTTCGGGAACTATAACTTCTTATTTCCATCTGAAATCTGTCAATGAGGACTTGCTCGACCGTAATATGTGGCTGGAGCAACGAGTGGCATTCCTGGAGAAAACATTGAATAATAAAGGAATGGACTCTGTCCGGCTTTATAGCCTGGAACGGCTTGAACCGGAAGAATACCAGATATTCAAAGCGAATGTCATCAAGAATAGCCTGAACCGGTTGGATAACTATATTACTCTTGATGAAGGATCTGCTGCCGGAATCCGTCCGGAAATGGGTGTGGTAGATGCTAATGGAGTAGTGGGCATTGTCTATAAAACTTCTCTGCATTACTCTACCGTTATTCCGTTGCTGAACAGTAAATCGAGCATCAGTTGCAAGATTGTAGGCAGCGACTATTTCGGTTATTTGAAGTGGGAATATGGAGACTCTCGCTTTGCATATCTGAAGGATTTACCCCGTCATGCTGAGTTTAACTTGGGCGATACGGTGGTGACAAGCGGTTACTCCACAGTATTTCCCGCGGGAGTTATGGTGGGAACGGTGGATGATATGTCCGATTCTCATGACGGGCTCTCTTATCTGTTGAAGATAAAACTGGCTACGGACTTCGGGAAGGTGGGCAATGTGCGGGTGATTGCCCGTACCGGACAAGAGGAGCAGAAGCTGCTGGAGAAGGAAGGGGAGAAATGATGGGATTGATTAGTGATAAGTGTTAGAGTGATTAGTGATAAGCAATTAGTGGGGTAACCTTAATTGTCAATTGTCAATTGTTAATTCAATAAGAGGTGGTCATCAATTATCTGCATAAAATAGGTTGGTTTATCGGTTTGGTACTATTGCAGGTGCTGATACTGAATAATGTGCATATTGCCGGATATGCCACTCCTTTTCTATATATCTATCTCATACTGAAATTCGAGTCGGAAACGCCGCGGAATGCTTTGATGCTGTGGGCGTTTTTTCTGGGACTGACGGTGGATATCTTCTCGGACACACCGGGGATGAATGCTGCGGCTACGGTGGCTCTGGCTTTTTTACGCCCTACTTTCCTGCGTTTGTTTGTACCGCGGGATACGCTCGAAAACATAGTTCCTTCGATCAAATCGATGGGGATTGTTCCTTTCCTGAAGTATTTGATTGTTAGCGTTTTTATTCATCATGCAATATTACTTACCATAGAATTCTTTTCGTTCGCCCATATCGGAACATTGCTGCTGAGAATTGTGGCAAGTACGTTGCTGACTGTAACCTGTATCATGGCTATAGAAGGAGTGAAGAAGAAGTAAGATGGCAAAGGATTATACACTCGAAAAGCGGAAATTAGTGATAGGTGGGGTAGCAATTGTGATTGTTATCATTTATATCATGCGTCTTTTTGTGTTGCAAATCATGACTGATACTTACAAGAAGAACGCAGATAGCAATGCTTTCCTCAATAAAATCCAGTATCCTTCGCGCGGTGCGATTTATGACCGCAATGGAAAGTTGCTGGTGTTCAACCAACCTGCGTATGACATCACATTCGTGCCGCGAGAGGTGACGGAACTGGATACTCTCGATTTTTGCCGCACACTGAATATTACGAAAGAACAGTTGCTGAAGCGAATGAAAGATGTGAAAAACCGCTGGATGAACCCCGGTTATTCCAGATATACGCATCAGGTGTTTATGACGCAGCTCTCAGCGGAAGAGTGCGGTGTATTTCAGGAAAAGCTTTTCAAATTTCCGGGCTTTTATATTCAGAGGCGTACGATCCG